>Ga0308157_10001160_pt1 | contig 60281 bp, 51 predicted proteins | sample PhyBR1_FD_201035 | JGI IMG/M metagenome (GOLD analysis project Ga0308157, IMG submission 201035) | Phyllosphere microbial communities from UC Gill Tract Community Farm, Albany, California, United States - DLSLB.R1 | ecosystem: Host-associated > Plants > Phyllosphere > Unclassified | place: USA... | reverse complement strand
CAACCTCGGGAACCGGCCGAACGACCGAACCAAAACCTTACACCATTCGGATGAGGTTTTGGGTGGTCCGCCACTTGAGACGATGCGGGGCCTTTCGGCCTCTCCGCTCTCCCCTGTGGGGCGAACAGGTAAAACATTACGTCGGGACGCCGGATCGGTCGAATCGTCTCTTCACCCCGGGCGTGTCGCCAACCGTGAAGCCCGGATTCATGCGGATGTGCGACGAAGGCCCGACCGACGGGTGTCGGTCGGGCCTGATCGTCTGCGCTCCGGGAAGGAGTAGTCGTCACGCGTTCGCGGTCTCGGCGTTCTCTGAGACGGGCAACGGCCACAGCGCATCGAGGAGCTGGCGCACCCACGCGATGAGGTTCGCATCGTCCGCATCCTGAGGGAGCGGGACCACCATGGCGTCCCCGCCGGCGACGAGCTTCGCCTTCGGGTACAGCCGCTGCAGACGCACCCGCATCGAGTCCGGGAGGTTCGCCGGGGCGATGCGCAGGTTGGAACCCATCGCGACGACATCGGCCAGACCAGCTTGAGCGGCCCGGCGGCGCAGGCGCGCCACGGCGATGAGTCCCTCGACTTCGGCCGGCGGCTCTCCGTATCGATCACGAAGCTCCTCGACCACGAGGTCGATCGCCTCGCTCTTCGCCGTCGCGGAAGCCGCGGCCGACAGCTTCTGGTACGCCTCGAGACGCAGACGCTCGCTGTCGATGTAGAACTCGGGCAATCGGGCATCGACGGGCAGCTCGAGGCGGAGTTCGGTGGGACCGTCGACGTCTTCGCCGCGGAACGTCGAAACGGCTTCGCCGATCATGCGCAGGTACAGGTCGAAACCGACACCCGCGATGTGTCCGGCCTGCTCGGCGCCGAGGAGGTTTCCGGCGCCACGCAGTTCGAGGTCTTTCAGCGCCACCTGCATGCCCGAGCCGAGGTCGTTGTTCACGGCGATCGTCTCGAGCCGATCGGCTGCGGTCTCGGACAACGGCTTCATCTCGTCGTAGAGGAAATACGCGTACGCACGGTCGCGCCCACGCCCCACGCGTCCGCGGAGCTGGTGCAGCTGCGACAGCCCGTACTTGTCGGCGCGGTCGATGATGATCGTGTTGGCGTTCGAGATGTCGAGCCCGGTCTCGATGATCGTGGTCGAGACCAGCACATCGGCGCGACGCTCCCAGAAGTCGTCGACGACCTGCTCGAGGGCGTGTTCCCCCATCTGCCCGTGGGCCACGACGATCCGGGCCTCGGGCACCAGTTCGGCGAGGTGCGCGGCCACGCGCTGGATCGACGAGACCCTGTTGTGCACGTAGAAGATCTGGCCCTCGCGGAGCAACTCCCGGCGGATCGCGGCGGCGATCTGCTTGTCGTTGCGGGGGCCCACGTACGACAGGATCGGATGCCGATCCTCCGGTGGGGTCGCGAGGGTCGACATCTCGCGGATCCCGGTGACCGCCATCTCGAGGGTGCGCGGGATCGGGGTGGCGCTCATCGCCAGGATGTCGACGTTGGTCTTGAGCTTCTTCAGCTGGTCCTTGTGCTCGACGCCGAACCGCTGCTCCTCGTCGATGATCATCAGCCCGAGGTCTTTGAAGACGACCTTCTCGGTCAGGATGCGATGGGTTCCGATGACCATGTCGACCGTGCCGTCGGTGAGGCCGGCCAGGGTGGCCTTGACCTCTTTGTCGGTCTGAAAGCGCGAAAGCGGCCGGACCGTGACGGGGAAGCCCGCGAAACGCTCGGCGAAGGTCTCGAGGTGTTGCTTGACCAGCAGCGTGGTGGGGACGAGCATCGCGACCTGCTTGCCGTCCTGGATGGCCTTGAACGCCGCCCGCACCGCGACCTCGGTCTTGCCGAACCCGACGTCACCCGAGAGCAGTCGGTCCATCGGGATCGGCTTCTCCATGTCGGCTTTGATCTCGTCGATCGTCTGCAGCTGATCGAGGGTCTCGGCGAAGGGGAAGGCCTCTTCGAGCTCGCGCTGCCACGGGGTGTCGGGACCGAACGCGTACCCCTTCGACGCCATTCGTGCCGAGTACAGCTTCACCAGCTCGACCGCGATGTCACGGACGGCCTTGCGGGCTCGCCCCTTCGCCGCCGCCCAGTCGCTTCCGCCCATCTTCGACAGCGTGGGCGCTTCGCCGCCCACGTACTTCGAGAGAAGGTCGAGCTGATCGGTGGGGACGAAGAGCTTGTCGCCCGGGTAACCGCGCTTGGCCGGCGCGTACTCGAGGACGAGGTACTCCTTCGTGGTCTTCACCGCATTGCGACCGCCGCTGGACACCTCGCGTTGCGTGAGCTCGAGGAACTTGCCGATGCCGTGGGTCGCATGCACGACGACGTCGCCGGGCTTGAGCTGTAGCGGGTCGACCACGTTGCGTCGACGCGAAGCGAGCTTCTTGACGCCGCGGTTGTCGCCGCTGACTGAGCGGCCGTAGAACTCCGTCTCGCTGATGACGGCGAACTTCGCCTCGGTCAGCTGGAAGCCCCGCTCGAGGGGGGCGCAGACGACGTGGGCGACACCGGCTTCGGGGGCCGACCTCACATCGTCAACGCGGCGAGCGGCGATCCCGCGCTCGGAGAGGACGTCTCGGGCACGGTCCACCATGCCGGGGCCGGATGCCGTGACCACGACCGACCACCCGTCGCGCAGAAGCTCGCCGACGTGAGCAGTCGCACCCTCGACATTGCCCTGGAACGACGGCACCGGATCCGCTTTGATGCGATGAGCGGAATCATCGCCGACGACGAGTCCCTCGTCTTCGGCATCCGCCGCTCCGGAGTCGAAGGCGCTCAACTGCCACCAGACCCCGCCGCGACCGCTGGCCTTCTCATGCAAGTCGTCGAGAGTGACGAAGTCACCGGACCCGAGATCGACCGGGGTGTCCGCCCCCGCCGTCGCCGCCGACCACGCCGCCTCGAGGAACTCGCGATTGGTGTCGCCGAGCGTGGTGGCTCGAGCCAGCGAACGCTCGGGATCGACGAGCGCCACGGCGCTCTCGCCGGGGAGATAGTCGACCAGGGTGATGAGGTCGTCCACCAGGACGGGGATCAGCGACTCCATGCCCTCGGCGGGAATTCCCTCGGCCATCTTCTCGAGCAACTGACGCAGCCCGGGATAGCCGTCACGCAATTCGGCCGCGCGTGCGCGCACCTCCGCCGTGAGCAGAAGCTCTCGACTGGGCACGAGCGTCACCGCAGGCACCTCACCGGGGAGCGAGCGCTGGTCGGCGACGGAGAAGGCGCGGATCTGGTCGACCTCGTCGCCGAAGAACTCGACACGGTACGGGTGATCCGCCACCGGGGGAAAGACGTCGAGGATGCCGCCGCGCACCGCGAACTCCCCGCGGCGCGAGACCATGTCGACGCGGTGGTACGCGAGCTCGACGAGGCGCGTCGTGACGACCTCGAGCTCGAGCCCGCGCCCCCCGATCGAGAGCTCCACCGGTTCGACGTCGCCCAGACCGGGGGCCAGCGGCTGGAGGGCGCTGCGCACCGACGCGGTCACGACGAGCGGCGCGGTGCGGTCCCATGCAGCGATCCGGCGCAGGACGTCGAGACGGCGACCGACCGTCTCGGGACTGGGGCTGAGCCGTTCATGGGGCAGCGTCTCCCATGCCGGAAAGTGGAGGACCTGCGCGCCGGGCAGCACGGCATCCAGAGCCGGGCCGAGGGACTCGGCACGTCGACCGGTCGGCGCGATCACCAGCACCGCGCCGGGATCACCCGCCGCGCGGCGACGCTCGACGAGGCCCGCGATGACGGGGGCGTCGAGGCCGTCGACGAGGGAGAGCAACAGGTCGGAGGAGGCCGCCGAAGCGGCTTCACGGTACGACTCAGCCTGCTCGAGGGCGCGAACGATCCCGGGAACTGTCACGTGAAGGAGTCTACGCGGGGCCTCCGACATCGGGTCAGGGTGGACAACGTACCCGGGGCGCACCTCTCGTAGGCTTGCCGCATGACGACGCCGAGCGCCCCGAACGGTCCGGTCTTCGCCGCCCCTCATGCGGCGCCACCCGTCGGGACGCTCCTCACTCCCCCGCCGCCCACCCGCCGAGGGCGGCCCCTGGGCACCTGGGCCCTTGCGCTGTCCGTGGTCGCGTCCGTCGTGGCCCCGGCCGTCGGCGGCTTCGCGGCGTTCCGCTCGGCGCGCGGTACGGCCCCGGGCCTGACCACGATGTCCTCGAACGGCTTCGACTGGCGCGTGCTCTCCCCCGTGCGCGACCTGGTGCTGCTGGGCGAGGTCGCCTTCTGGACGGGGACGGCGATCGGCATCACGGCCCTCGTGTTGGGAATCGTCGCCGTCGTCCGGCGGTCGGGGCGCGGTGCCGGGATCGCCGGACTCGTCCTTTCGGTCCTGGGCCCGGTCATCTTCGGTGTGCTGACCGCCATCGCGATCGTCGCGGGGCTGGCCACCGTGCCCACGGGCGGTGCGCCCGTCTGACTCCGCCTCAGACCAGCGACGGACGCCGATGCCACGCCGCGCGGACGTGTGTTCAACTCTCCTCGCGACCGCGGCCGGTCGTCGTTTCCGACGGTCTCGTCCCCGGTCGGCGAGGAAGCGCGACTGTTGCGACGCCGGACGCGGCGGATGAACTGTTCCCGGGATCGGCGGACAGCGGGGTCATCGGGCGGTCGCGTTCGGCCGGCGGCGGTCCCGCGCGTCCGCGTCAGGCGCGCGGGGCGTGGAAACGTTGCTGGGCGGCGACCAATCCCTCGTCGACCAGGAGTTCCACGGCATCCGCGGCATCCGAGACGAGGATCGGGAGCGTCTGACGCTCGGTCGAGCTGAACGGATCGAGCACCCAGTCGGCGGGATCCTGGCGCCCGACCGGACGACCGATACCCACGCGAACGCGGGGGAACTCCGGCGTGCCGAGGGCCTTCGCGATGTCACGCACTCCGTTGTGCCCGCCGTGACCGCCCCCGATCTTGAGCTTGATGGTGTCGTAGGGGATGTCGAGCTCGTCGTGGACGACGACGATGCGCTCGGGCGCGGTTCCGTAGAACCGCGCGAGCCCGGCCGCCGGCCCCCCGGACACGTTCATGAAGCTGTTCGGCTTCGCCAGGACGAGCTTGTCCGCTCCCGGGCGCAGCCACGTCTCGACCACGCGCGCGTTGGCCTTGTGGGCGCGGAAGGCCTCGCGGCGGCGAGCGGCGAGCTCGTCGACGACCATCTGACCGATGTTGTGCCGAGTCGCCTCGTAACGAGGGCCCGGGTTGCCGAGACCCACGATGAGCCAGGTGTCTGCCATGGCATCCATCCTTCCGGGTCCGCGTGCGGACCGTGCGCGACGACGCGGTCGTCAAGTGACGGGACCCCGCGCGCCACCCGCGCGGAGAAACGAACGAGGGGACGCGAAATCGCGCCCCCTCGTCGTCGGGCCGTGGAACGGCCCTCGGGAATTACTTGTCGTCGCCCTCTTCGGCCGACTCGGCCTCTTCGGACTGCTCTTCGGCGACCTCGGCATCGGCCTCGGCGATCTCTTCGTCGGCGGCGAGGGTGTCGAGCGGCACCGAGACACCCACGACGAGCGTCTCGGGCTCGGTGACGAGGGTGGCACCCTTGGGCAGGGTCAGGTCGGCGGCGGTGATCTGCGTGCCGTCCTCGGCGCCCTCGACCGAGACCTCGATGTTCTGGGGGATGTGGGTGGCCTCGACCTCGAGCGACACGGAGGTGGCGTCGAGCATGGCGACGGTGCCCGAGAAGGGCTCACCGGTGATGACGACGGGAACGTCGACCTGGACCTTCTCGCCCTTGTTCACGACGATGAGGTCGATGTGCTCGATGATCTGACGCACGGGGTCCTTCTGCACGTCCTTGACGAGGACGAGCTGGTTCTTGCCCGCGATGTCGAGGTCGAGCAGCGCGTTGGCGCGACGGATGAGCAGCGCGACCTGGTGGCCGGGCAGCGCCACGTGCTGGGGCTCGGTGCCGTGACCGTAGATGACGGCCGGGATCTTGCCCGCGGCGCGGAGGCGACGGGCGAAGCCCTTGCCGAAGTTCTCGCGGAGTTCCGCGACGACCTTGTTGTCTTCCGACATGATGTTCTCCTCGCGGGCTCGTGTCCCGCAGCTTGTGAGCGGACATGGTCCGCACCTGTGTGGTCTGGATTCGACTCGAACGCGAGCGCGTGAGGAAAGCCGGGAGCCTGCATCACTGCGTCGATCACGGACGCCTGCGCACCGTGCGGCACGCGAAGCTGCATCCCTCGCCGAAGTTCCCCGGAAGTCTACCAGCGCGAGAGGGAGAACCACGACCCGGCCTCGAACGCCGGCGGGACCGCCCGCGAAGCGACGGTAGGATCGAACGGCCACAACCCACCCGGAGGATCATCATGGACAGCGGCTTTTTCTCTCACGTCGTGCTCTGGGTCATCGGCGGCATCGCCGCGTTCGGCCTGATCGGCACCGTGGGCGCCCTCTTCACGATGGGCCGCAACGCGAACTACAAGAAGCACTGACCGCACAGACCCCGATTCACCCGCGGGCGAACGGTTGCTGACGGCATCCCCGCTCGGCGGTGAAGAGCGAGGCGGACCCGCCCACCGCGGGTCCGCCTCGCGGCACATGTGGGCCCTCGCGTCCCCTCGGCCTCACGCGGTGGGGGTGCGCAGTCTCATCTCGCCCACGACCACTTCGACCGTGACGCCTGGACGGATCGGGGATGCCGAGAACGGTGCGCCCATCATGATCACGTCCCCGGGCCCGAGTGTCGTCCACCCCGCCACGTACGCGAGACACGCCCGCAACGACATCGGGTAGGCCCCGGCCGAGGTGTCGGCGAGGACCTCGCCATCGGCCACGAGTCGCAGCGCGACGTCGTCGTCGAGACCGATCGCGGTGTCGACGAACGGACCGAGAGGGGTGTATCCCTCCCCGGACTTCGACTCGAAGTTGCGCGGATCGAGCGCCGAGCGGTCCGGACTCGACAGATCATTGACAGCTGTCACACCGAGCACGTACTCGTGCGCATTCTCGGCCGTGAGTCCGGTCGTGTCGCGCCCGATCACCACCGCGACCTCCGCCTCCGCGACCGTCGTGCCGGCGTCGCGGCGGAGTGCGACCGCGTGATCCGGACCCGTGACGGTGCGAGGGCTCTTCAGCCACGCCTGGACGGGAGCCGCGTGGTCGGGCCCGTTCTGGGCGATTCCCACGACGACCGTCGGAACGCACGGCGCGAGCAGGGTTCCGGCGACCGGGGTCCCGGCATCCGTCACCTCCTCACCTCGCGCGAACGCGTCGTAGGGATCGTGGATCGGGACGAGTCGCTCGCCGTCGAGCCGGACGACGCGCACACCGTCGGACGTCTGCACCCGAGCGATGCGGGTCATCGGATGGTCCGGACGGTGACGGTGGTCGCATCTACGCCCTCGCCGGCCTCTTCGCGCGATACTTTGATCGCGTCGTCGGTGCGCGTGAGGTCGCGGCGGAGCGTCTCGGGAACCAGGAATGTCGAGGCGGTGGTGATGAGAGCAAGGGTCGCCATATAGATGGCCAACAGGAGCCAGTTCGCCCCGCTCACCGCGATGATGTAGGCGCCCAGGACACCCGCGAGGCCGCCGGCGAGGACCGCCGAGATCTCGCGCGCCATCGCGACACCCAGGTAGCGGTGGCGGTTGCCGAACAGCTCGGGGAGCATGGCGCACTGGGGTCCGAGCATCGAGTTGACGGCGACGCCGATGCCGATCGCGATCACCGCGATGGTGATCGGGTAGCTGCCGAGCGAGATGAGCCACCACGCCGGGAACGTGAAGACGAGCATGAAGAGCGCGCCCGCGCGGTAGACGGTGCGACGACCCATGCGGTCGGAGAGGGCACCGGTCAGCGGCACCGAGAAGATGCCGATGAGCGAGCCAAGCGTGACGCCCCACGTGAGCAGGCTCCGATCGGCCTGGCCGCCGACCGAGGCGACGAAGAACGTCAGCGCGAGGGTGTTGAACATGTACGAGCCACCGTTCTCGGCCATGCGCAGTCCGATGCCGACGATGATGCCGGGAAGGCCCCGCGTGAAGATGTCGCGGATCGGGCGCTCGGCGATCTGCTCGCTCTTCTCGAGCTCGATGAAGGTGGGGGTCTCGCGCAAGCGCATGCGGATGAACAGCGCGAGCAGGATCAGCAGGAACGACGCGAGGAACGGCACGCGCCAGCCCCAGCTGAGCAACTGGTCTTCGGGCAGGAGCGAGATGAGGCTGAAGACCACGGCCGCGAGCAGGGTGCCGGCCTGGATGCCGATGAAGGGCAAGGCCGAGAAGAAGCCGCGGCGCTTCACGGGGGCGTACTCGGCCATGAGCACCGTCGCGCCGGCCTGCTCGGCACCGGCGCCGAACCCCTGCAGCAGGCGCATGACCACGAGCAGGATCGGGGCGAGGATGCCGACCGCTTCGTAGGTGGGGAGCAGTCCGATGGCCGTGGACGCCCCACCCATGAGCAGGATCGTGATGACGAGGACCCACTTGCGGCCGAGCTTGTCGCCGAGGACGCCGAAGAACAGGCCGCCGAAAGGCCGCGCGAGGAAGCCGACGCCGTAGGTCGCGAAGGCCGCGACCGTGGCGAGAGCGGGGTTGTCCTGCGAGAAGAACAGGACGTTGAAGATCAGCGCGGTCGAGAGGCCGTACAGCGCGAAGTCGAAGTACTCCAGGGCGCTGCCGATGCTCGAGGCGAGCGTGGCGCGGCGGAGGTTCGCTGCGTATTCGGGATCATCCTGCGGCTGCGCTGTCGGTGTGGATGCAGTGGTCACGGCCATCTCCTTCGATCGGCTGGGGTCTTGCGACTCGGCCGACTGTACCAACGGAGTGGACAGAGTTCAACATGTTGGACAGAGCTCGGATGACGCCGCGCCCTGGCCGGCGGGTTCGGGGCGTGATTCATCGTTCGGGGCCGGGATTTCCCGCCCCGAACGGCGGAATCCGCCCCAAACCGCGAAGGCATAGCGCAGAGCCCGGTCCGCGCGAGCGGCGGGGCGGAGCGCATCGAGCAGATCGGTTCCGCGGCGGGTCGACGACGGCGAGACGCGCTGGATGGGTTTGGCAGCGCCGAGGGTTCGCGACCGCGCTGAGCGGCGTGGCCGACCCGCGGCGGGTCAGCGACCGCGGGACGCGCTGAACGGGTTCGTCAGCGCCGCGGCGGCCTCGCGCAGCGCGGCGCCGACGCGTGCGATGCGCTCGGGCGTGGCATCCGCCACCGGAAGACCCACCCCCAGAGCCAGCTGCGGGTCGCCGGGCGCCCATCCCTCGAGGGGGACGGCGACGCCCACGATGCCGCGGAACGACTCCTCGTCGTCGACCGACCAGCCGCGCTCGCGCGAGGCGGCGATCTTGGCGATCACTGCGTCGACGTCGAGGGTGCTGTGGTCGGTGAGCTTCGGCAACGGGCGTCCGTGCGTGAGGAGAGCCCGCACGTCGTCGTCGGTGCGGGTCATCAGCAGCGCCCGGCCCGTCGCCGAGAGCGCCGCGGGAAGGCGCGAGCCGAGGGGCGTGCCCATGCGGATCGAGCGCGACCCCTCGTAGCGGGCGAGGTACAGGGCGTCGGCGTCGTCGAGCACGGCGACCTGCACGAGCTCGGCCGCGAGCACCGGCGACGCCTCGCAGACGGCGTAGAACTCGCGCACCTGGTTGAACTGCGCAGCGAAGGCGCCGCCGAGCTCGGCGGTGCGGATGCCGAGACGATAGCCGAGGGGGACGCGCTCGATCATGCGTCCCGCCTCGAGCGAGAGGCACAGGTTCGCCGTCGACGACTTCGCCAGCCCCAGGCCGGCCGCGAGCTCGGAGAGGGTCAGCGGGCGCCCCGCGTCGGCGAGCATGCCCAGGAGCCGGATACTGCGCCCCACGGCCGGTGCCGGATCACGCGCGATCTCGCTCACGTCGTCGTCGCTCACCGCGGCCCCCTCGTGTCGCCTGCGTCGCGGATCGCGACGCCTCAGTAGAACTCGACCGTATCGACAACCGCTCGCATCGGCTCGCCGTCGAGCAGGCGCGTGGCGTTCTCGGCGAAGCGGCGGGCAATGCGCTCCTCCTCTTTACTGCTGAGCGCAGCGGTGTGCGGGCTCACCAGGACCGACGGATGCCGCCACAGCGGCGAGTCCCCGGGAAGAGGCTCCACCTCGAACACGTCGAGCGCGGCGAACGACACCCGGCCGTCGTCGAGGGCGGCGAGGAGGGCTCCTTCGTCGATCACGGTGCCCCGCCCCACGCTGGCGAGGATCACGCCGGGCTTCACCGCGGCGAGCACGTCGGCCCCGATGAGGTGATGGGTCTGATCCGTGCCGGGGAGGGTGACGACGATGGCATCCACCTCGGCGACGGCCGAGACGAGTTCGTCGAGAGGAACGAGTCGATCGACCCCCTCGACGGGCGCTCCGCTGCGGGTGGTCCCCCACACCTCGGCACCCAGGGCGTGGAAGCGTCGGGCGCACTCGGCGCCGATTCCACCCAGGCCCACCACGAGCACCGTCATCTCGTCGACCTGGCGCATCTCCCAGCGTTCGCTCCAGTGCTTCTCGGACTGGTCGCGCGCGAGGCGGGGCAGACCCTTGGCCCCGGCCAAGACTCCGAAGACCGCGAACTCGGCGAGAGGGCCACCGTGCACGCCCGCGCTGGTGGTGAAGGTGACGCGGTCGAGGGCCTCGCGGTCGAGGTCGGCGGCCTTGACCTGTCCGCCGCCCCCGGCCGCGGTGGTCATGACCCACCGCAGACGCGGGTTCGCCGCGACCGTGCGGGCCAGGGCTGCGGGGTCGACGTCGGGGATGCCGAAAAGAGCGTCGGCGGAATCGACCATCTCGTCGAAGGCCCGCTGCTGTTCGGCGGTACGCTCATGATCCGGGTCGCCCGACCAATCGGCCGGTCCGCGCATCGGACGCATGAGCGAGGGATCGCGCACGAGCTCGAGACGCGGCTCGAGACGTTCGATGAGCCGGCAATGCGCTTCTTTCAGGGGCACCGCGACCACCGCGCGCAGACTGGACAGTGTCGACATCGTCGTCATTCCCTTCGCCGCCGCGGGTGGACCCCGCAACGGTCTCAACTCTGTTCACCATATTGAACCCTGTTCAGCCCGTTGTCCAGCCGGTAGGATCGGGACATGACAACGCTCGATGACGTGCGACTCGGTGTGTGGGGCCTCGGCGCCATGGGCGAGCCGATGGCGCACCACCTGCTTTCCGCCCGCGGATCCCTCACGGTGCACGCGCGGCGCGAAAGACCCGGACTCACCGACGCCGGAGCCATCTGGGCGGCCACCACCCGCGAGCTCGCGGCGGCGACGGATGCCGTCGTGGTGATGCTCCCCGACCTCCCGCAGCTCGAAGAGCACCTCGACGGGCCCGACGGACTGCTCGCCGGGGTGGGCGAGCGCGACTTCCTGCTCCTGATCGGCTCGACGTCGTCGCCCGTCGGCGTCCGCGAACTGGCCGATCGGCTGCCCGACGGCATCCGGATCGTGGACTGCCCCGTGTCGGGCGGCGAAGACGGCGCGAAGGCCGGAACGCTGTCGATCATGCTCGGCGGCGACGAGGCCGACACCGACCGGGCCGCCGCCCTGCTCGCGCCGTGCGGTACCCCCGTGCGACTCGGCCCCCTGGGCGCGGGAGAGGTCGCCAAGGCCTGCAATCAGATGGTGGTGGCGGCGACCATCCTCGCGCTCGGCGAGGCGACCGAGCTGGCCGCGCGATCCGACGTCGACCCCGCCGCCCTCTGGGACCTGCTCGGCGGCGGGTACGCCGGATCGAACCTGCTGCAGAGTCGGCGCGAGAAGCTCGTCACCGGCGACGACTCCCCCAGCGGCGTCGCCTCGTACATGGTGAAAGACCTGCGCTTCGCCGCCGACATCGCCGAAGCCACATCGACCCGACCTGCCCTGCTACCCGCGCTGCGCGCCGCGTTCGACGAGATCGTCGAGCGCGACCTGGGCGACCGTGACATCGCGGTGACGCGCCGGTTCACCGCCGAGCGCAGCTCCTGACGCCGGAACGATTCGGAGAACGACGAAGCGGAGCGGCCCGAGGGTCGCTCCGCTTCGTCGTATGGGTCAGAGGGCGAAGACGACCTTGCCCGACCGCTCCGAGTCACGGGCGACGGCGAAGGCCTCGTCGGCATCCGTCACCGCGAACTCGTGCGTGATCGCACTCTCGATCGCCGGGTTGGCAGCGAGCAGCTCCACCGCCGCATCGATCTCGTCGCGGAAGCGGAAGGCGCCGAAGTAGCGCACCTCTTTGGAAATGAACGGGGCGAGGTTCACCGGACGCGCGTCGTCGGGGAGCATGCCGACCTGCACGACCGTGCCGCCCGCCCGCACCGCCTTCAGAGCCGTCGAGATCGACACGGGCACTCCCGAGCACTCGAGCACGACCGCGTATGCACCGGCCTCGACAGGCTCTGTCGAGACGTCGATCGTCGCCTGGGCTCCGAGGGTCCGGGCCCGCTCGAGCGGACCGGCGAGCACGTCGGTCGCGGTGACGCGCGCCCCGGCAGCGGTGGCTGCCGCGACGGCCATGAGTCCGATCGGGCCGGACCCGGTGACCAGCACCTCGAGACCCTCGACCGGCCCCGCCTTGCCGAGGGCGTGCAGGGCGACCGCGAGCGGCTCGGCGAGAACAGCCCGGCGCACCGGCAAGTCGGTCGGCAGCGTCCGCACCATGTCGCTTTCGACGATCAGGTACTCGGATGCCGCGCCCTGAGTGTGCGGCCAGGTCGAGGCACTGCCGAGGTACGAGCCCCCGGGCCACAGGTGCGGCGCGTCTTCGATGCCCTCGCGAGGCGTTCCGAATCGGGCGGGGTGCACCGTGACGGGGGTTCCCGCAGCGAACGCCCCCGAGGGGTCGAGGTCGACCGTGCCCGACAGCTCGTGTCCGGGCACGAGCGGCTCGCGCACGACGAAGGCGCCGTTCGCACCGTCGAAGAAATAGTGCAGATCGGAACCGCAGATCCCGACGTAGGCGACGCGCAGGCGGACCTGCCCCTCCCCCGGTTCGGGGACGACGACGTCTCGCACGGCGGCGGTGCGCGCCGACTCGATCAGCAGTGACTTCATGGTGTGCTCCTCCACGATCAGACGACCGCCGTCATTCCGCCGTCGACGAAGATGTTCTGCCCCGACACGAAGCTCGAGGCGTCGGATGCCAGGAAGAGCAGCGCCCCGCGCAGCTCGTCGAAGTCGCCCCAGCGGGCGGCCGGCGTGCGCTGGGTCAGCCAGCGGGTGAACTCGGGGTCGTCGACGAGATCGCGGTTCATCTCGGTCGCGAAGTAGCCCGGGCTGAGGGCGTTGACCTGGATGCCGTGGCGGGCGAGATCGGCCGCCATGCCGGCGGTCAGCTGCGCGACGCCGCCCTTGGTGGCCGAGTACGGGGCGATGGTCTGGCGCGCAAGGCGCGACTGCACCGAGGCGACGTTGACGACCTTGCCGGAACCGCGGGCGACCATCGCGGGGGTGACGAACCGCGAGACGTAGAAGACGCCCGAGAGATTCGCCGCGACGATGTCGTCCCAGTCGGACACCGCGAACTCGTGGATCGGTGCGCGGCGCTGGACGCCGGCGTTGTTGACGAGGATGTCGGGGACGCCGACCGCCTCCACGACTCCGCCGATCGCGGCCTCGACGGCCGCGGCGTCCGTGACGTCGAACACGACGGCGTGGGCGGGGCGGCCCGACAGCTCTTCGGCCTCTGCGCGAGTCTGCTCCACGGCATCCGCGTCACGACCGTGCACGATCAACCGGGCGCCACCGCGCGCGAGGGTGAGGGCCAATGCGCGACCGAGGCCCCGCGACGAGCCCGTGACGAGCGCGAGCCGGTCGGAGACGTCGAACAGGTCGGCGTTCGAGCCCGTCACAGCAGCGCCCCGATGCCGAAGACGGCGAGGGCGGCGACGAAGCCGAGCGCCGACTCGATCGCCTGTTGCACGGTCCAGGTCTTCAGGGTGGTCTTGACGTCCATCCCCATCAGACGTCCGACGAGCCAGAAGCCCGAGTCGTTGACGTGACCGGCGAACACCGATCCGGCCGCGGTCGCGAGGGTGATCGCCACGACCTGCAGGGGCGAGAAGTCGCCGGCCATGACGGCGGGGGCGGCGAGGCCCGCGGCGGTGACGAGGGCGACCGTGGCCGAGCCCTGCGCCAGGCGCAGGATGACGGCGATCACGTACGCCGCGACGATGACCGGCAGACCCAGGTCGCCGAGGCTGTCGGCGAGGGCGTCACCGATGCCCGAGGCGCGCAGGACCGCGCCGAACATTCCACCGGCGCCCGTGATGAGGATGACCGAGCAGACCGGGCCGAGGGCCGAGTCGACGACCTTCTCGAGCGCGGTGCCGTTCTCGCCCCGGCGGAAGCCGAAGACGATCGTGGCGACGAGGACGGTGATGAGCAGGGCGACCGGGGAGTTGCCGAGGAGGACGAGCACCTGGATGACGGTGTTGTCGGTGTCGACCACTCCGGCCGAGCCGAGGGTGGTGAGACCGGTGTTGAGGAAGATCAGCAGCATGGGCAGCAGCAGCACGAGGATGACGGTGAGCGGCTTGGGCGGGTTCTTCGGCTGGTCGGCGTCGACGTCACCGAAGAGCAGCGGCACGGGGAGCACGATCCGGCGCGCGATGAACTTGCCCCAGAGGTAGCCCGAGAGATACCAGATCGGGAAGGCGATGATCAGGCCGACGATCAGCAGCAGACCGAGGTTGGCGCCGTAGAGCTCGCTCGCGGTCACGGGGCCCGGGTGCGGCGGGAGGAAGACGTGCATCACCGAGAACGCGGCGGCGGCCGGCAGGCCGAACAGCAGGACGTTGTTGCCCGAGACGCGGCGCGCGATGGCGAAGATGATCGGCAGCATCATGACGAGCCCGGCGTCGAAGAACATCGGGAACCCGAGGATCAGCGAGACGATGCCGAGGGCGAAGGGGGCACGCTTCTCTCCGAAGACGCGCACGAAGGTCTCGGCGAGCGATTGGGCGCCGCCGGAGTGTTCGATCAGTCGCCCGAGCATCGCGCCGAGGGCGACCAGCAGGGCGACCGTTCCCAGCGTCCCGCCGAAGCCGCCGGTGAGCGTCGACACGATGGCCGACACGGGGATGCCCGCGACGAACGCCGTCACGAGCGACACGATGATGAGGGCGAGGAAGGCGTGCACCTTCAGCCAGATGATGAGCACGAGGATGAGCGCGATGGCGCCCGCGGCGATGGCGAGCAGGGGCGCCGTGCCGAGTGTCTGAGTCCAGTCGTCCAAGAGATCTCCGTTGATTCAAGTCGTCGGACGCGTCATCGGGCATGCTGTGTCCGCCCCACGTCCGCCGGAGCGGTCAGGGCATCTTCACACAATGATCATATCTTTGACAAGATAAGGTCGTACCTAAGACCCGAGGAGGGGTGATGGCTCGAGCGACGCACGGCTCGCTGGTCGATGCGATCGGCATCCGCATCGTCGACGGCGACCTTCCGCCCGGCACCGTCCTGACGCTCGCCGCCCTCGAGGCCGAGTACGCCGTCTCGCGCACCGTCGTGCGCGAGGCCGTCCGCTCGCTCGAGGCAATGGGCCTTCTCTCCCAGCGCCGCCGCGTCGGACTCACCGTGCGCGAGCCCGAGCACTGGAGCGCCCTCGACACCCGCCTCATCGGATGGCAGCTCGCCGGCCGCCGGCGGGACCAGCTCATCGTCAACACGACGGAGCTCCGCGCAGCGGTCGAACCCGTCGCCGCCCGACTCAGCGCCCGGCGCGCCACCGACATCCAGCGCGGCGAGATCCTGCGCCTGGCCGACGAACTCGCCCGCCTCGGCGCGGCCGGCCTCGGCAACTCCCCCGAGTACCTCGCGGCCGACATCGCCTTCCACGACCTCATCCTCATCTCGAGCGGCAACCTCATGCTGGCCGCCGCCCGCGCCCCCATCGCCGCCGCGATCGAGGGACGAGCGCTGCACGGACTCACCCCGGGGGTCCCGAACCCCGATGCCCTCGACAACCACGTCGCCACGGCCGAGGCCATCGGACGCGCCGACGCCGACGCCGCCGAGGAGCACACGCGCCTGTACGTCGCCGCCGTGCTCACCGAAGTGCGCCGCACCATCTGATTCCGAACCGTCCGCTTTCGACGAAGAGAGATTCCATGACCGCTCCCGTTCCCGTCCTGGTCTTCATGGGCCCCGCCGGCACCGGCAAGTCCACCGTCGCCGGCATGCTCGCCGGTCGTCTCGGCTGGGACTTCCAAGAGGGCGACGACCTGCATCCCGCCGAGAACGTCGCCAAGATGGCATCCGGTCACGCCCTAGACGACGACGACCGCTGGCCCTGGCTCGATCGCGTCACCGGCTGGATCGACGGCCAGATCGCCGCGGGGCGCCCCGGCATCATCACGTGCTCGGCCCTCAAGCGCGGCTACCGCGACGTGCTGCGCCGCGACGACGTCACCTTCGTGCTGCTCATGGGCGACCCGAAGCTCGTGCTCGAGCGGCTGCTGCGTCGCCAGGGCCACTACATGCCGCCCTCGCTGCTCACCTCGCAGTTCGAGACCCTCGAGATGCCGGATGCCGATGAGCAGGCGATCCGCGTCGACCTCGACCTCACTCCCCAGGAGCAGGTGCAGCAGGTCGTCGACCGCCTTCAGCTCACCCCTACCCCCTCCTGAAACACACGCGGGCCGAGCCGATAAAGTGGCGGAGGCGGCCCGCGTGAGCCCGCCCACCCCTTCCTCGCACCTGAACACGGAGCAACGAATGACGTCGACCCCCTCCCCGACCGGACCCTCGAGCGACCAGGATCAGGCCCCGCACACGGCAGCACAGGTGCACGAGGGTGCACCCGGCATCGAAGAGGTGGATCGTCCCACCGCCGAGGCCGACTCCCGCCCCGAGGGCGAGGGCGACGGCCGCGCCAACATCGGCGTCGTGGGGCTCGCGGTCATGGGCTCGAACCTCGCCCGCAACCTCGCGAGCCGCGAGGGCAACACGGTTGCGATCTTCAACCGCAGCAAGGACAAGACCGAGCACGTGCTCGAGCAGCACCCCGAGGCGAACTTCGTCGCCTCGTTCTCGTACGAGGACTTCGCCGCGTCGCTGTCGAAGCCGCGCACCGCGATCATCATGGTCAAGGCCGGCCGTCCCACCGACTTCGTCATCGACGAGCTCGTCAAGGTCTTCGAGCCCGGCGACATCATCGTCGACGGCGGCAACGCCCTGTTCACCGACACCATCCGCCGCGAGAAGGCCGTGCGCGACACCGGCATCAACTTCGTCGGCATGGGCGTCTCGGGCGGCGAAGAGGGTGCCCTCCGCGGCCCCTCGATCATGCCCGGCGGCTCCGACGAGGCCTGGGCCACGCTCGGCCCGATCCTGACCTCGATCGCCGCGGTCGCCGAGGGCGAGCCCTGCGTCACGCACGTCGGCCACGACGGCGCCGGCCACTTCGTCAAGATGGTGCACAACGGCATCGAGTACGCCGACATGCAGCTCATCGCCGAGGCCTACGACCTCATCCGCCGCGCCACGGGCAAGAGCCCGGCCGAGATCGCCGACGTGTTCGCCGAGTGGAACCGCGGCGAGCTCGAGTCGTACCTCATCGAGATCACCGCCGAGGTGCTGCGCCAGACCGACGCCGACACGGGCAAGCCCCTCGTCGACGTGATCCTCGACCAGGCCGGCGCCAAGGGCACCGGCGCGTGGACCGTGCAGACCGCCCTCGACCTGGGCGTGCCCGTGTCGGGTATCGCCGAGGCCACCTTCGCGCGGTCGCTGTCGAGCCACCCCGAGCAGCGCTCGGTCTCGCGCGAGCTCCCCGGCCCCTCGGGCACCGAGGTGCTGTCGGGAGAGGACGCCGACGCGTTCATCGAGCAGGTGCGCCTGGCGCTGTACGCCTCGAAGATCGTCGCCTACTCGCAGGGCTTCGACGAGATCCGCGCCGGCGCTGCCCAGTACGACTGGAGCATCGATCTGGGCGCCGTGTCGAAGATCTGGCGCGGCGGCTGCATCATCCGCGCGCAGTTCCTCAACCGCATCGCCGAGGCGTACGACGCCGAGGCCGAGCTGCCGGTGCTGCTGACCGCTCCGTACTTCGTCGAGGCGCTCGGCCGCGCTCAGGACGCGTGGCGCCACATCGTGTCGCTGTCGGCGGCCAGTGGCATCCCGGCCCCCGCCTTCAGCTCGTCGCTGGCGTACTACGACGGCCTGCGCGCCGAGCGTCTGCCCGCCGCCCTCATCCAGGGCCAGCGCGACTTCTTCGGTGCGCACACCTACCGTCGCATCGACAAGGAGGGCACCTTCCACACCCTCTGGTCGGGTGACCGCACCGAGATCGAAGCCGAAGACACCCACTGATCCCGAGGGATCGACGGTGACGAAGCGGCGACGGGCAGGGCTCGTCGCCGCTTCGTGCGTCTACGCCGTCGCGGTGTGGTGGATGACGCTGCGCCCCTCGATCTACGACGCCGAGGTGGGCGGCATCCTGGGTCGTCTGCTCGACGCGTTCCAGCAGTCCCCCGCGACGGCGTGGATCACTTTCGACGTCGTCGAATCCCTGTCGAACGTCGTGATGTTCGTGCCGCTGGGTCTGCTCGTGATCGCGTGGCGCGGGCGTTGGTGGCACGGCATCGTGCTCGGCCTGACCGTGAGTTGCGCGATCGAGATCACCCAACTGCTCTTCTTGCCGACGCGTGTGGCCGACGTCGGCGACGTGGCGGCCAATACTCTCGGGGCGACGATCGGGGTGCTCGCAGGGCGCGTTCTCAGCCGCCGGATCTCGCGTTCCCAGGATTCCCATAAGGCTCGCCATAGAAAGCTCATAGATACGAGAGCACAATGAGTTCCATGACCGCGACCGCCGCCGCCCCCACCTTCACCCGCCCCGACGGAAGTGCCCTCCGCGTCCTCGTCGTCGACGACGAGCAGATGCTCACCGACCTGCTGTCGATGGCGCTGCGCATGGAGGGCTGGGACGTCAAGACCGCCGGATCGGGCTTCGACGCCCTGCAGTCCGCGCGCGATTTCGAGCCGGATGCCATGGTGCTCGACATCATGATGCCCGACCTCGACGGCATGGCCGTCCTCCAGCGCCTGCGCCACTCGGGCAACGACGTGCCCGTGCTCTTCCTCACCGCGAAGGATGCCGTGGCCGATCGCGTCGCGGGTCTGACCGCCGGCGGGGACGACTACGTCACCAAGCCGTTCAGCCTCGAAGAGGTCGTCGCGCGTCTGCGAGGCCTCATGCGTCGTGCCGGCACGGCCCTGACGCGCGACTCCGAGCCGATCCTCCGCGTCGGCGACCTTTCGCTGAACGAGGACAGCCACGAGGTCATCCGCCGCGGCAAAGAGATCGAGCTCACCGCCACCGAGTTCGAGCTGCTGCGCTTCCTCATGCGCAACCAGCGCCGCGTGGTGTCGAAGGCGCAGATCCTCGATCGCGTGTGGAACTACGACTTCGGCGGTCGGTCCAGCGTCGTCGAGCTCTACATCTCGTACCTGCGGAAGAAGATCGACGCCGGGAACGACCCGCTCATCCACACCGTGCGCGGGGTGGGCTACATGATCAAAGCCCCTCAGTGAGTACCCCGCCGCGACCTGCTCCCCCCGCGCCGCCGTCCGAGCTCTGGGAGACCGACGCCCCCGACGCCGATTCCCCGCAGGAGCCGACCCCGAAGCCCAAGAAGGAGCCTCTGTCGCAGAGACTCCGTCGTCCCTGGACGCTCCAGGCACGCCTGATGACCGCCGTCATCGGCATGGTGGCGTTCATCCTGGTGATGATCGGGATCTCGACCAGCGCGATCCTCACCCAGGTGCTCTACGTCAACCTCGGCGCCCAGGTCGACGAGGCGGCCGCGTCGATCCAACCGCGTGCCGCCTTCCAGAGCTCGGCGGAACAGGTCCTGGAGTCGGGGTTCTTCGACTCCGGCACCCTGCTCGTCATGAACTCGCGCGGCACGGGCATCTCGGGGGCCGTGGTCGGCGACAACGGAGCGCGCGCGCTCACGACCGATGACCTCGGGCGGATCGCCGACGGCCTGCAAGCCGCCGACCCGAACGCCCAGACCGTCGACCTGCCGAACCTCGGCGAATACCTCGTCCGCCCCTTCCAGACGCCCGGCAGCGACAGCATCTTCTTGGTCGGACTCCCCCTCTCGAGCGTCACCAGCACCATCGGCGCCATCCTGACCACCGTCGCCCTGGTGACCACGGGCGGCCTGCTGCTCCTCGCCGTCATCATCGCCATCGTCATCCGACTGGGGCTCCGGCCGTTGCGCGCCGTCGCCGAGACGGCCACCCGCGTGGCGTCGCTGCGCATGGATCAGGGCGACGTCTCGATCACCGAGCGCGTGCCCGCCGAGCAGGTCGACGACCACACCGAGATCGGTCAGGTCGGCACGGCCCTGAACACCCTGCTCGACCGCGTCGACGCCTCCCTCAGCGCCCGCCAGCGCAACGAAGAGCTCATGCGCCGGTTCGTCGCGGACGCCAGCCACGAACTGCGTACGCCCCTGGCATCCATTCGCGGCTTCTCGGAGCTGTCGCTGCGCGCCATGCGTCAGGCGCAGGACGACGAGAGTCGCCAGCGCATCTCTCTAGCCGTCGAGACCACCGAGCAGTCGCTCGAACGCATCCAGGCGCAGTCCCTGCGCATGACCACGCTCGTGGAGGATCTGCTGCTGCTCGCGCGACTCGACGAGGGCCAGGAGCTCGTCTACGGGTCGGTCGACCTGACGCGCCTCGCCGTCGAGGCGGTCGGCGATGCCCGCCCGGCCGGGCCGGACCACTCGTGGACCATCGACGTCCCCGATACGCCCGTCGAACTCGCCGGAGACGCCGCCCGCCTTCACCAGGTGGTGGCGAACCTGCTCGCCAACGCCCGCACGCACACGCCCGCGGGCAGCGAGGTCAACGTGTCGGTGGCCCACGAGGGTGCCGAGGCCGTGCTCCGGGTACACGACAACGGTCCCGGCATCGATGCCTCGGTCGCCTCGCAGCTGTTCGAGCGGTTCGCCCGCGCTGATCGCTCGCGCGACCGCAAGACCGGCGGTACCGGCCTGGGCCTGTCGATCGCGCGGGCGATCGTCGACGCCCACCGCGGAACGATCTCGGTCAAGAGCACACCCGGCGACACGACCTTCGAGGTGCGCCTCCCGGCCAAGCCCGCCGATCCCGTGATCGCAGACACGGTCTGAGACCACGGGATGCCGGAGGTCAGGCGCACCGCGACCTGACCGCCGTCCGCGCCGCCTCGAGGTCGGGACCGGGCGCGACCTCGATGTCGGGCACGAGGGGGCCGTCGTAGACGGTACCGGTGCGGTCGACGTCGTACGAGGTGGTGAGGATGATGCGGGCGCCGTCGCTGAGCTCTCTCACCTGGTTGCCGGTCGTCATCCCCGAGGTCGGTTTTCCGACGCGGACGGCGTCGGTCTGGCCGGCGAACGCGATCGCCACGATCTCGGCGGCACTGTTCGTCATGCCGGAGGTGAGCAGGGCGACGGGGGCGTCGACGCGAAATCCGCCCGGCGTTGCGGTGTCGTCTCCCCCCGGCGTCGAGACCACACCGCCGTTCGCCACCGTCGCCCAGTGCACCGTCTCGTCTCGTTTCAGCCCGACGACATCGCCGTCGTCGAGGAGCGGAGCGACCACCGCGAGCATGGGCCACGCGCTGCCGCCGCCGTTCGTCCGCAGGTCGATGATCCAGCCGCACGTCGTCGAGGGGGCGGCGGCGCGCATCGCCTCGAGGCCCGCTGACCGGTACTGCTCGATCGCGTCGCGGTCCTCCCCCTGGAACCCGGGCACCGTCAGCATGCTGATTCCATCGCGCGTCGACACGGTAGGGACGGGAAAGGGCGCGCCCGGAGCGTTCTGGGTGGTGATGGATGCGACATCCGCCGGCGTCTGCAACCACGAGTGCGGCCCTCCCGCCGCGACCGCGAGCTCGTCGAGGCCCCGGTAGGTCTCGGGGATCGTCGGCTTCGCCCTCAGCGCGGGCGCGGCTCGCGCCACGGCATCCCGGAACTCGTTCGTGTCGGCGTGGATGCCGTCGCGCATCTCGGCGATCGCCGCGTCGACGTAGGCGGCGACCTCGTCGCTCGGAGCGTGGACCGCGCAGCCGGTGAGGATCGCCACCGCCGCGAGCACCCCCACGGTCCCCCGAGCGCGCTTCACCCCCACAGCGGCCGCACGCTCGCCGCCAGAGCGCTCATCGCTCCCCCGTCGAGGATGACCCGCGACTCGGGAACACCGAACGCGGGCCACTGGACGACGAGTTCGAGCGGGCCCTCCGGGGGCAGCGGGTGCAGCCACAGGCCGTCGTGCATCGTGTAGCTTTCGCCTCCGCCTCCTCCGCCGCCGCCGGTCATGTGGACGCTGTGCCGCACGACGTCATCCGTGGACGGGTCGACAGGCGAGGGCGGCGCGAAGCGATCCTCGAGGAACAGTCGCTCTCCATTACCGAGCACGAGGCCCCATCGGAGCCGATCGGGCGAGCGCTCTCCCCCTCCCAGGTGTCCGGTGAAGTCCATCTGCGCCAGCTGCCACTCGCGGGCATCCCTCGACCCGCGTCGCAGGTGCCGATCGATGAGGATCTCCACTCCGTCGGAGTGAACCCGCGCCCCCGAAATCGCGATCACGAGATCGTCCCCGCGAGCGATCACTTCCGAGGCCGCGAAGAGCGCGGGGACCTCATCGCGGGGCGGCTCGAACGATGGAACCCGCTCATAGGACTGCGCGACCGGGTCCTCGTCTTCGCCGGGAGGATCGTCGGGGAAGAATCCGTGAGTCATCCCCCCACCTTCCCGGGTCGAGCCCTTCCCCGCCACCCTTTCGCTTCAGTACCCCGCGAACGCGTCGGTCGTCAGCGACTTCGCCTTGCCCAGGGCGGGCGCGAGCGCCGAGATCAGTCGCGGCGGGCCCGAGACGTACGCGGCGCGCTGCGCGATGTCGGGGACGGTCCGCAGGAGCGCCTCGGCATTTACTCGATCCGGTCCGGCCCACACCCAGCGCTCGGGCAGATCGCGCGGCTCGTCGCGCGAGAAGACGATCACGGGGATCCCCGTGGCGGCGATCTCGTCGTGGAAGGCGAGCTCGGACGCCTCGGACACCACGTACACGAGGACGACGTCGCGGTCCTGGTTCGTCGCCACGAGGTGGCGCAGCTGCGAGACGAACGGGGTCACTCCGATGCCGGCCGCGACCAGCAGCACGGGCGAGGTCGCCCGCGAAGGGAGCACGAAGTCGCCCCACACCCCCGTGACGGCGAGGGTCGCCCCCGGCTCGACGGCGGCCAGGGCCCGCTTGTACGACGACTGCGAACCGTCCTTGAAGGCGATCCGCACCTCGGGCAGGTCTTCCGGCGCGGAGACGATCGAGAACTCGCGGCGCGTTCCCCGAGCGTCGGGTCGGCGGTGCGGGACGTCGAGCTCGAGGTACTGCCCGGGGTGGAACGAGAAGGGCCGGGCGGCCCGGAACGAGAGTTCGCGCACCGTCGCGGTGACATCGCGCCGACGTTCGACGCGCAGGCGCACGGCCGCGCGCAGGCAGAACAGGAAGGCGAGCAGGTTGCCGACGAGCAGCGCGCGCTCCTGACCGAGCGTGATCTCGCCCACCGGCAGCGGCCACCCGGCCAGGACCCCGACGACGATCGCCACGAGATACTGCTGCACGCGACGCGGCGGAAGGGTCAGAGGCTCGGACAGCATGAACGCGCCCAGGAACAGGAAGGGCGACGAGAACGCCACCTGCAGCAACACGCTCGGCACATCGACCGGGAATCCCGCGGCCTGGAACTGCACGCTCGTGCGGAGAAAGGCGACGGCCATCGCGACGACCCAGAAGACGACCACGATCGGCAGCTTGTCGGTGCGGAGCAGAAGCAGCACCCCCAGCACCAGGACGGGTGCCGCCAGCCACGGCGAACCGACCCACCACGCCGAAGATCCCAGGTCGGGCGCCCAGATGCTCACGATCGTCAAAACGGTCGCGCCGGTCGCGGCGGGGTTGAAGATGTGCCGACCGCGCCAGGCGAGCACGTATTTCGAAGCGGATGCCACGACACCGGCGAGAGCGAGGCCGGCCAGGCCCATCGGCTCCACCGACGGACGCAGGACGAACAGCAGGATCCCGGCCGTGATCAGCGAGGACTCCAGGCGTCGCGGCATCCGGAGCAGACTTTGCGCGACGAGATCCGTGAGGGCGCACGCGGCGGCGAGCACCACGGCGCTCGCGACGATCGCCAGAGGTTGCGGGACCACCAGGCCCGCGAACGACAGGACGAGCGAGAGGACGGCGAGAAGACCGAGCGACGCCATGACGAGCCGGTACATCGAGACGCGACCGATGAGGCCGAGGACGCGGGTCGAGCCGGCGGTGAGCGTGGTGCTCATGGGGGAACCCTTCAGAGGAGGCGGAACGGGGGGGGATGGGGAGGACGGGCTCAGGAGAAGATCTCGCCGGAGAAGCCGGGAGACCACTCGACGCGGCCATCGGTGCGCATGCGCACCCATTCGGCGTTCCAGGATGCCGCCAACTCGGGCCCACCGTCGAAGAACAACGCGGTGGCCAGGGCGTCGGCGCGCATCGCCGTCTCGGCGAGGGCCCACGTGGCGGCGTACGCCCGGACGGGCGCACCGGTACGGGCGTCGAGGACGTGGTGCAGACCGTCCCCCCACGCGCGGCGATTGATCGCGGAGGCGCAGAGCGACTGGTCCGCCACGGTGACCACGCCGATGGCGCGGGTCGGGTCGTAGGGGTGCTCGAGACCGACGCGCACGGGCGCCCCGCGGACCGCGAGGTCTCCCGACGCGTCGACGACGGCGTCGCCGTCCACGTGGGATCTCACCGCGTCGAGCACCAGGTCGACCAGCCGCCCTTTGCCGAGCGCCCCGACGTCGATGGTGGCGGGGACGGTGACCCTCACGTGGTCGTCGTCCCACGTGAGGACATCGCTCCACGTGGGTGCCGGCTGCGGCGCTCCCCACGGAGCGAGGGTCAACCGGGCGTCGTACCCGAGACGCGCCAACGCGTCGCCGACGAGCGGATTGACGGCGCCGGAGGTCGCCGCATCGAGCTCGCGGTAGAGCGAGAACATGGCATCCGCGTCTTGGGGAGCGGGAACCGACGCGATACGCCCCTCGGCGAGCGAGGACACGAGAGAGTCGTCGCGGAATCGCGACCACTCGCTGTCGAACCGCTCGATGAGGGTCGACACCGCGTCGCGGGCGACCGAGGGCAGCGAATGCGCCGTCTCGATCGCCCACGACGTACCGATCGCGTCGAAGGTCCAGATCGACCCCGTGGCGAGCGGCGTGCTCATGGCTGTCAGGCCTTGGCCTCGGACTTGATCGAGTCGACGGCCTTATTGAAGCCGCCGCTCGTGAGCGAAGACCCGGCCACCTTGCTGACCGAGATCTCGTCGAGCTTCTTGCCCACGACCTCGCTCTGGATGCCGCCGATGAATTCGCCCTGGTAGCGCTTGGACTCCGCTGCCTGCGGGTCGCCGGTCACCTTCACCGCGGTCACGGTGTCGCCGGCGATCGTGAGGGTGACGTCGATGGTCTCGACGCTCTCGGGCGTCGCGTACTGGCCGGTGGCCTCGTACTCGCCGTCCTTGTAGGTGCCCGACGCGGTCGAGCCGCCGGCGGCGTTACCCGAGGTCGTGGCGGGGGCCGAGCTCGCGGCGGGGGCCGCGGTGTCGGCGGGGGCGGCGTCGCCGGTGGTCGCGCCACCCGCGCACCCGGCGAGGGTGGCGATGCCGGCGACACCCAGTAGAGCGGTGCCGATGCGGACGGGACGGGGTACGGCTGTGGTGCGGATCATGAGGGTCCTCCTTCGGTCGTGCCTCGCGGCGCGTACGTGCTCACGGTAGGGACACGACCTTGGCCGCCACCGGGTTCATTCTTTTGTGCGAGCTGTGCGAGGACGGACGTCGCCGGAGGGGTCCGCCTCGAGAACCGACCCTCCGAGCGGAACGCGTTCGGCCGCCTCCCCCTCGGGAAGACGGCCGAATGCGAACGGAACGGCGGTGGTTACGCGTCGCCGCCGAACATGCTCGTGACCGAGCCGTCCTCGAAGACCTCGTGGATCGCGCGCGCGAGCAGGGGCGCGATCGGGAGCACCTCGAGACGCTCGAACCGACGCTCGGCCGAAATCGGCACGGTGTCGGTGACGACGACCTGGTCGATCGCCGGGTCCTGCAGACGCTCGGTGGCCGGATCGCTGAAGATCGCGTGGGTCGCGGCGACGATGACCTTGCGGGCACCCGAGGCCTTGAGCGCCTGAGCGGCCTTCTGGATGGTGCCGCCGGTGTCGATCATGTCGTCGACCAGCAGGCAGGTGCGGCCGTTCACGTCACCGACGATCTCGTGCACCGAGACCTGGTTGGCGACCTTCGGGTCGCGACGCTTGTGGATGATCGCGAGGGGGGCGCCCAGGCTGTCGGACCAGGTGTCGGCCACGCGCACGCGGCCCATGTCGGGCGACACGACGGTGAGGGTCTCGCGATCTTCGGCCGAGAGGCCCCGCTCGAAGTGGTCGAGCAGCACCGGCTTGGCGAACAGGTGGTCGACGGGACCGTCGAAGAAGCCCTGGATCTGCGCGGCGTGCAGGTCGACGCTCATGATGCGGTCGGCTCCCGCGGTCTTCAGCAGGTCGGCGACCAGGCGGGCGCTGATGGGCTCGCGGCCGCGGCCCTTCTTGTCCTGACGCGAGTACGGGAAGTACGGCGCGACGACGGTGATGCGCTTGGCGGAGGCCCGCTTGAGGGCGTCGAGCATGATGAGCAGCTCCATGAGCCACTCGTTGACCGGAGGACCGAACGACTGGACGACGAAGACGTCGCAGCCGCGGATCGACACCTCGAAGCGGGTGTAGATCTCACCCGAGGCGAAGGTGCGGTGCTCGGTGGGGGCGAGCTCGGTGCCGAGGTGCTCGGCCACCTGCTTCGCGAGTTCGGGGTGCGAGCGGCCCGAGGCGACGACCAGTCGCTTCTTGGTCTTGGCGACGAGCCCGGGGGCGATGCCGTTGTCGCGGTCGAGGTCTACACGATTCTTCTTACGAGCCATCGGCCGCTTCCTGTTCAGCCCGAGCCTGAGCGGCCACGTCGGCCGCTCTGGTGCCCGGTCGGTTCTTCTCGACCCACCCCTCGACGTTGCGCTGGGGTGCCACGCTGAGCGCCAGCGCACCGGCCGGGACATCCTTGCGGATCACCGCGCCGGCGCCCGTCTTGGCGCCCGCTCCAATCGTAACCGGCGCGACGAAGACGTTGTGCGATCCACTGTGGACCTCGTCGCCGATGACGGTGCGGTGCTTGGCGACGTCGTCGTAGTTCGCCGTGATCGCGCCGGCACCGAGGTTGACCCCGCGCCCGATCTCGGTGTCGCCGATGTACGACAGGTGCGGGACCTTGCTCCCCTCGCCGATCGAGGAATTCTTCACCTCGACGAAAGTGCCGACCTTTCCGTTCACGCCGACGCGCGCGTTCGCACGGAGGTAGGCGAACGGGCCGACCGTGGCGCCGGCTTCGACGACCGCGAGGGTGCCGTCGGTGCGGGTGATCGTCGCGTTCTCGCCGACCTCGCAGTCGACCAGGCTCGTATCGGGGCCGATGGTCGCGCCCGAGGCGATGACGGTCGCCCCGCGCACGTGCGTGTTGGGGAGGATCGTGACGTCGGGGGCGAGGGTCGCGGTCACGTCGATCCACGTCGTCGCCGGGTCGACGACCGTCACGCCCTCGAGCTGCCAGCGACGCACCGTTCGCGCGTTGAGCGTGCGCCCGGCCTCGGACAGCTGGACGCGGTCGTTCACGCCGAGCGCGGCGGACGCATCACCCGTGATGGATGCCGCGACCCCCAGCTCCGCGTCGCGGAGCAGCCCCACCACATCGGTGAGGTACTTCTCGCCTTGGGCGTTCGCGGTCCCCACGAGGGCGAGCTGCGCGCGCAGCGGACCGGCCCGGAAGACATAGACGCCCACGTTGATCTCGGTGACCGCGGCCTCGTCGGCCGTGGCATCCTTCTGCTCGACGATGCGGCGCACGCCGTCGGTCTCGTCGCGCAGGATGCGGCCGTACCCGAAGGGCTGGTCGACCCGCGCGCTCAGCAGGGTGACGGCGGTGCCGCCGCTGCGGTGGGTCGCGAGCAGCTCGGTGAGCGTGCCGGTCTCGAGCAGCGGCACGTCGGCGCTGAGCACGAGGACATCGCCCTCGAAGCCGTCCAGCGCATCGAGGGCGACCTCGACCGCACGACCCGTACCGGGAACCTCGTCCTGGTCGACGATCACGACCCCGGGGGCGAGCTCCGCCACGGTCTCGGCGACCATCTCTCGCTCGTGACGCACGACCACGACGATGCGGGCCGGATCGAGGGATGCCGCGGTGTCGAGCACGTGGCCGACGAGCGGACGACCGCCGACCGGGTGCAGGACCTTGGGGGTGCGGGAGCGCATGCGCGTTCCCTGACCCGCAGCGAGGACGACGACGGCCAACTCGGTCGGTGATGTCATGCTCCGCCGCCAGGATTCGAACCTGGACCTAACAGCTCCAAAGGCTGTCGTGCTGCCGTTACACCACGGCGGACCGTGCCCGAGGGCACCGGTCAAGTCTGCCAGACCCGGACGCCCGGCGTTCCGTCCGCCCGCGCGCGCCGACCGACCCGCCGAGCACTCGACATAATGAGACCGTGACCCGGGACAGCGACGAAGTCGACCGCATCGTCGATGCGTGGATGCGTCAGCGCCCCGATCTGGACTTCTCGCCCCTCGAGGTGCTCTCGCGCGTCGCGCGCCTGTCGCGCCACCTCGACTTCGCCCGCAAAGAGGCGTTCCGCCGCAGCGACATCGAGTCGTGGGAGTGGGACGTGCTCTCGGCTCTGCGCCGCGCGGGCGAGCCGTACCAGCTGAGCCCGAAGCAGCTGCTGCAGCAGACGCTCGTCTCGAGCGGCACGATGACGAACCGCATCGATCGTCTCGTCGCCCGCCGTTTCGTGCGCCGCGAGGCCGACCCCGGAGACGGACGGAGCATTCTGGTGACGCTGACCGACGACGGACGAGTACGAGTGGATGCCGCGATCACGCGCCTCGTCGACGCCGAAGCCCTCTTGCTCGAGGGGCTCTCGCGCGGCGACCGCGAACGGCTCGCCACGCTGCTGCGCAAACTGAGCCTGGGGTTCGACGCGTGAACGCGCCGGCGGAGTCGCTGTCGCGCTGGGCGCGCGTCCGGGCGTGGTTCGGCGTCCGCTTCCGCTCCCCCGCGGCGATCTACGGCCTGATCGTGTTCGCGGCGTTCGTCTCGATCGCCGACGATCACACCGAGGACGTGTGGGAGGTGATCGGCAGCGCCTCGCTGTCGCTCATCGTCTTCTTCATCGCGCACGTGTTCGCGCACACCCTCACCGAGCACGCCACACACGGACTCCGCCGAGCGACCCGCGAAGGCATGCGGCACGGGGCGGGGATGCTCTACGCGTCGGTCCCCTCGATCCTCGTGCTCGTCTGGGCCGGCATGACCGGTGTCTCGGTGAGCGACGCGTTCGAGTTGTGCATGTGGGCGACGTTCGCCGTGCTCGCCCTGCTCGGCTACGGCGCGTACGCCCGACGCAAGGCGTCGATCCCCGTCCGGCTCCTCGGTGCCTTCGCCACCGCCTGCCTCGGCGTCTTCATCGTGCTGCTGGAGTACGCGGTCCACTGACACCGAGGGGCCGCCGCGCGTGCGACGACCCCCGAGCGGACGGGCGGTCAGTCCTGCGCCGCCGGGCGACGACGAGCGCGCGCACGGAAGACGAGACCGGCGGCGACGGCGAGCACGGCGCCGATGCCCGCAACACCCGCCACCTGTGCACCCGTGACCGCGAGGTCCGAGCCGGTGGCGGCGGCCGCAACCGGAGTGGCCGACGCCGAAGAGCGAGGGGTGGCCGAGGCGGACGCCGCGGGGTCGGGGGCGGCCGATCCCGAGGCGGACGGTGACGGCGCGGGGCTGGTCGGCACCGAGGTCGGCGAGGGACTCGGCTGGCCGGGGACCGACCAACCCGACGCCGACAGGGTGACCGGCAGGCTGGCGACGGAGAGGATCGACGAGGGCACCCCGGACGACAGCGCGAGGCACTCCAGGCTCAGGGTCGCAGTCGTCGTACCCGTCGGAACGACGGCCGTGAACGACGAGCCCATCGGGACGCTCACCGCCGCGCCCGCGGTGACCGGCACCGTCGCCGAGACGACCACGGTGCTGCCTCCGGCCGCCACCGACAGGCGCGCCCCGTCGCTCGTTCCGGAGGGGCACCCGTCCGCGAAGGTCGCGGTGGCGAAGGAGGGATACGTGGCGGCGTCACCCGTGTAGACGGCCGTGCCCGCGGCATCCCGCAACACGAGGGGGCTCGCCGCGGACGCGGCCAGGGCGCCGAGCGGCACGAGACCCGCGACGAGGACCGCGGCTGCGGCGAGAGGGATGAGGCGGGTGGGCACGGGGGTGGACGACATGGCTGCTCTCGATCGGGTGGTGAGGACGAACGGACTGTGCCCCACCAGCCGGTCCACCGGGTGAACAGGCGGTGACGTCAACATCACCCCTCGTCCACCAGGGATTCACCCGCGAACCCTACGTTCCCGGCGACCCCTCTCACGAAAGTCTGCGATGCCCTCTCACACGCCTTCCGGCTTCTCCCGCCGTACCTTCCTCGCCGCAGCGGCCGCCGCGGTCACGACCGCGTCCGCCGCATCGCCGTTCGGGCCCGCAGCCGCCGCGAGCGCCGTGGCCGCGACCACGCCCACAGCCGTGACCGATCCGAAGGCCCTGCGCTGGCTCGTCTTCGATCATCACGTGCACTCGGTCTACTCGCACGACGCCAAGTACGCGATGACGACGATCCTCGACCAGGCGCAGCGTTTCGGAGTGGATGCCATCGCCTTCACCGAGCACAGCAACGTCGGCCACGCGAACGTCGGCGGCGTCTTCAACGCGGCGCGCGAGATCGAGGCGGCGCGGACCGCCCGACCCGACCTCCTCGTCTTCCAGGGCCTCGAGTGGTACATCCCGGCCGCCGAGCACGGCACCGTGCTCGTCGCCCCCGGCCCCCGCGTGACCGAGGTGCTGCGCCGCTTCGAGCTGACCTACGACGGCAAGCTCAACCAGTGGGAGAAGCCCCGACCGAACACGAGCGACGCCGCCGAGTGGCTGCAGCACGCCGTCGACGGGATCTCGTGGCTCGGCCAGCAGCGCAAGGCGGGCGTGGTCGACGACGTGCTCGTCCTGGCCAACCACCCCAGCCGACTCGGCATCGACTCCCCCGGCGAACTGCGCGCGTGGCAGGATGCCGATCCCGACGTCTTCGTGGGCTTCGAGGGGGCACCGGGGGCGCAGGCCTCGGGTCTCGCGGCGAACACCACCGACCGCTCGCAGCGCGGCGAGTACGAGAACTCCCGCAGCGACTACTCGTTCCCGGGGTTCCCCGCGACCGCATACCGGGCGCACGGCGGATTCGACTGGATGACCGCGGTCGTCGGCGGCATGTGGGACGCCCTGCTGAGCGAGGGCCGACGCTGGTGGATCACCACGAACAGCGACCTGCACCTGAAGAACTTCGACAACACCCGCGTGGGCGACTTCCCCACCGGCTCGGGCTGGGACAACGGGGCCACGCTGGCCAACTTCAACCGCGCGGGCCGCCGGCCCGACCCCGTGTCGACCGCCTCCCCGCAGGGCGGCAGCGACCTGTGGCCGGGCGAGTTCAGCCGCACGCACGTCGGCGCCGCCGACAAGACGCACACCGCCGTCCTCGACGCCGTGCGCGCGGGACGCATGTGGGTCGACCACGGGCACCTCGTCGCCGGACTCGCGGTCACCCTGCGCGCCGTCGACGACACCGCCAACACCGCCACACTCGGCGGGACCCTGCGGGTGCCGACGGGCACGAAGATCGAGATCGTCATCGACGTCGAGCCCACCACGGAGCGCAACTCCGCCGGCATCCTGCCCCGTCTCGCGCACCTCGACGTGATCCGCGGCGAGATCACGGGCGCCGCGAGCGACCGCGACACGATGGTCGCTCCCAAAACCCGCGTCATCGAGCTGCGCGACGTGAGCGACCGCAGCGGTTCGGCGTTCCAGATCGTGATCCCGGTGGGCACCGCCGACGTCGACGGCTACGTGCGCGTGCGCGGAAGCGACGGCAAGGTGCACGGCACCGGCCCGCGCGGGGCGGACGTGGACCCGCGGGCCCCGCAGCCGCACGCGGCCGGTCAGGGAAACCCCTGGCTCGACACGTGGCTCTACACGAACCCGATCTTCGTGTCGGTGCGCTGATCGTCGATCGAGGACGGCCCGTTCCCTCCGGGGAACGGGCCGTTCGCCGTTGCAGCGCCCCGCGGGCTCAGCCGATGGCTTCGGTGAGCTCGAACCAGGTCATCTCGAGCTCGTCGCGCTCGCCCTCGAGGGCCGAGATGCGCTGCATCTCTTTGCCGAGCCCCTCGTAATCCGCCTGGTCGTGGTCGGCCAACGCCGCCTTGGCCTTGTCGATCTGCTGCTGCAGCTTCTCGATGCGGCGTTCGACGGCCGCCGCCTCCTTCTGCGCGGCGCGGAGCTCGGCGCCCTGCAGGCCCGGGGTCGCGGAGGCCCCGGACGAGGTCGCGGACCGCGAAGGTTCGGCATCCTGCAGCGCTCTCAAACGCAGGTACTCGTCGACGCCCCCGGGAAGATGACGGAGCGTGGCGTCGAGGATCGCGTACTGCTGGTCGGTGACGCGCTCGAGGAAATAACGATCGTGCGAGACGACGATGAGAGTACCGGACCACGAGTCGAGCAGGTCTTCCATCGCCGCGAGCATGTCGGTGTCGAGGTCGTTGGTGGGCTCGTCGAGGATCAGCACGTTCGGCTGATCGAGGATGACGAGCAGTAGCTGCAAGCGCCGCTTCTGCCCACCCGAGAGGTCTTTCACCGGAGTGGAGAGCTGCGCGCTCGAGAAGCCCAGGCGCTCCAGCAGCTGCCCGGGGGTGAGCTCCTGCGACTTCGAGCCGGAACCGAACGCGTAAGTGGTGCGCAGCCCCGCGATGACGACGCGCACGGGGTCGTTCAGGTGCTGGTCGAGTTCGTCGAGGCGCTGGGTGAGGGTGGCGACCTTGACCGTCTTGCCGCGCTTGACGCGGCCACTGGTGGGCTCGAGCGATCCGGTGACCAGGCTGAGCAGCGTGGACTTTCCCGCGCCGTTCACCCCCAGGATGCCGGTGCGCTCGCCGGGCGCGATCCGCCACTCCACGTCTTTGAGCACCGTCTTGTCGCCGAAGGTCACACCCGCGTCGAGCAGGTCGACGACGTCCTTGCCCAGGCGGGCCACCGCGAGCGACTGCAGGGCGACCTTGTCGCGGATCTCGGGCACGTCGGCGATGAGTTCGTTCGCCGCGTCGATGCGGAACTTCGGCTTCGACGTGCGCGCCGGCGCCCCGCGGCGCAGCCACGCGAGCTCTTTGCGGGCCAGGTTCTGACGGCGTTGTTCGATGGATGCCGCCTGCCGGTCGCGCTCCACGCGCTGCAGGATGTACGCCGCGTAGCCGCCCTCGAAGGGCTCGACGATCCGGTCGTGCACCTCCCACGTCGCGGTGCAGATCTCGTCGAGGAACCACCGGTCGTGCGTGACGACGAGCAGGCCGCCGGCCGAGGGTGCCCACCGCTTCTTGAGGTGGCCCGCGAGCCACGTGATCGCCTCGACGTCGAGGTGGTTGGTGGGCTCGTCGAGGAACAGCACGTCCCAATCGCCCGACAGGAGCTTCGCCAGCGCGACACGGCGCCGCTGACCACCCGACAGGTCGCCGAGACGGGCGTCCCACGGCAGGTCGCCGAGTAGGCCCGCGATCACGTCGCGCGTGCGGGAGTCGCCCGCCCACTCGTGCTCGGGCCGGTCTCCGACCACCGCGTGGCCGATCGTGTCGTCGTCGTCGAGGGTGTCCTGCTGATCGAGCACTCCGACGGTGACGCCGCCGCGCACGGTCACGCGACCGCCATCGGGCTCGCGGATGCCGGCGAGCATGCCGAGCAGACTCGACTTGCCGTCACCGTTGCGGCCGACGATCCCGATGCGATCGCCCTCGTTCACGCCGAGCGAGACGGAGTCGAAGACGACCTTGGTCGGGTATTCCAGGTGCAGGGCTTCGCCCCCGAGCAGATGTGCCATATCCGTCCCAGGCTACGCGGTGCCCGAGGCGATCGCGCGCGCCGGGGTGCCGGCATCCACCGGTCCTTCCCGTGCGCAGCGATCGCGCCGGTCTCCGCGACGCTGAGACGGCATCCCGCTGACGAGTCCGGTGCCACCTGACGCCGACATGTCAGCGGGGTGCAATCTCGCGGGCGAAAACGACGGCGGGGCCGCCCGGTACACCGGACGACCCCGCGCGACGAAGAGACTCAGAAGCCGTTGGCCGAGAGCCACTCCTTGGCGATGTCAGCTGACGACTTCTCGTCGACGGTGGACTCGACGTTCATCGCGACCAGCGCGTCCTCGGTGAGGGCGGCGCTGACCTTGTTGAGCACATCCGACACCTCGGACGCGACGTTCGAGTTGACGACCGGCACGACGTTCGACGCCAGGAACAGGCCCTTGGGGTCGGTCAGCGTGAGCAGGTTGTCGGTCTTGATGCGGGGATCGGCCGTGTAGACGTTGGCGACCTGGATGGTGCCCGCCACGAGGTCGTCGACCGTGGTCTCACCCGTGGGCGAGAACTGGACGTTGACCCCGTAGGTCGACTGCAGTCCGGCCGGACCGTAGGGACGCTCCGCGAGCTCGGCGTTGCCACCGAGCGTCAGGCCCGAGGTCACCTTCGACAGATCCGCGATCGAGGTGAGGCCGTTGGCCTCGGCGAAGGCCTTCGTGACGGTGTACGAGTCCTGGTCGGTGGCCTGCGACTGGTCGAGGACCTCGAGGCCCTGGGGCAGAGCCGCCGGGAGAGCCGCGTAGACGTCATCGGAGGTGCGGGCGGTGGTGTCCTTCTGGAAGAACTGCAGCAGGTTGCCGGTGTACTCGGGGAACACCGAGACGGTGCCGTCCTCGAGCAGCGGAATGTAGGCATCGCGCTGACCGATCTGGAACTGGCGCTTCACGGTCTTGCCTGCTCCCTCGAGCGCCTGAGCGTAGATCTCGGCGATGATCTCGTTCGAGTAGTAGGCCTGCGAGCCGACGACGATCGTGTCGGACGACGCCGAGGCGTCACCGCCGCCGTTGCTGAGGGGGTCGCTCGATCCGCCGCTGCAACCGGCGAAGGCGAGGGAGGCGACCGCGAGGCCTGCGACGAGGCCGAGGCCCTTCTTGGTTCGTGCTGTGAACATGGGTGCTCTCTTTTCTGGTGATTCGGGAATCGGGTGGGTCAGGGGGTCGCCGGAGGCGCCGCGGGCGCTCCGACGGCGAGGGCTTCCGCGCGACGCTGACGAGCGGAGCGCGGCTGCGGCTGGGCCGAGCCCGCGGCACGGATGCCACGGGGGACGACCAGGTGCTGAAGAAGGGCGAAGAGGCCGTCGATGACCAGCGCCAGAACGGCCACGAGGATCGCCCCGCCGATCAGGATGTCGAAGCGACGGAGGGGGATCGCGGCGATGATGTACTGGCCGAGCCCGCCGAGACCGATGTACGCCGCGATCGTGACCGTGGCGAGCACCTGCAGGGTCGCCGCGCGGATGCCCCCGACGAGGAGCGGCAGCCCGAGCGGCACCTCGATACGCCACAGGATCTGCGACTCGGTCATCCCCATCGATCGACCCGCGTCGATCACGCGACGGTCGATCGCCTCGAACCCGGTGTAGGCCCCGGCCAAGAGGGACGGGATGGCGAGGACCACGAACGAGATGATCGCCGCTTCCGGCTTGTGCAGCACACCGAGAAGGAGCGTCAGCAGAATGAGCAGACCGAACGACGGGATCGCGCGAGCGGCGCCCGAGATCGCGACGGCCGTCTCGCGGCCCTTGCCGGTGTGCCCGATGTACCACCCCAGCGGGATGGCGATCGCACCGGCGATGAGCACGGCGACGACCGTGTACAGCAACTGCACGCCGATCGCGAGGGGGATGGCGTCGAAACCTCGACCGGGATCGCCCGAGAAGATCCACGCGATCGCGTCGCCGAGGAGGTTCATGCCTTCACCAACGTCCGACTGGCCTGCCGCGAGACGGTCTTGGCACCGCGCGTCCACGGCATGAGCAAGCGCCCCGCGATCACCAGCAGCAGGTCGATCACGAGGGCGAGCACGACGACCGCCACGACGCCCGCGAAGACCTCGGGGATGATTCGTCGCTGAAGACCGTTCGTGAACAGGTAGCCGATGTTCTGAATGCCGACCAGGATGCCGACCGTGGCCAGGGCGATCGTGCTCGCCGAGGCGACGCGCAGCCCCGCCAGCACGACAGGACCGGCCAGGGGGAATTCGACCGCCCAGAAGCGCCGGAAGGAGCCGTAGCCGATGGCGGTGGACGCTTGACGCACCCCGGCATCCACCGAATCGAGTCCGTCGGCAACCGCACGGACGAGGATCGCGACGGCGTAGATGGCCAGGGCGACGATGAGGTTCGTCTCGCTGACGATGCTGTACCAGCCGGTGACGACGGGCACGAGGATCAGAAGCGCCAGCGACGGGATCGTGTACAGCAGCCCGGTGATCGTGATGACGCCGCTGCGCACGAGCCGATAGCGCCACGCGACCCACCCGAGCGGGACGCTCAACACGAAGCCCGCGATCAACGCGACGATGCTCTGACGCAGGTGGATCAGCGTCAGTTCCCCGATGAGGTCGAGATTGTTGCCTACCCAGTTCACGGGTGGGAGTCCTCCACGAGCGCACCCTGCGTGCGACCCTCGGCATCGACGACGACCGTCCCGGTCGGGGTCTGCTTCAGGTGCAGTGCGCGCTTTCCCTTCACCGCTCCGATGAAACTCGCGACGAAGTCGCTGGCGGGGTTCTCGACGATCTCGCTCGGCGTACCGACCTGGGCGATCTTCGCGCCCTTCTCGAGGATGACGACCTGGTCGCCGAGGAGGAACGCCTCGTCGATGTCGTGCGTGACGAAGACGATGGTCTTGCCGATCTCGCTCTGCAGCCGGATGAGTTCCTGCTGCAGTTCGTCGCGCACGATCGGGTCGACGGCGCCGAAGGGCTCGTCCATGAGCAGGATGTTGGGGTCGGCGGCGAGCCCGCGGGCCACGCCCACGCGCTGCTGCTGCCCGCCCGAGAGCTGGCTCGGATAGCGGTCGGCCATGGCGGTGTCGAGACCGACGGTCGCCATGAGCTCGAGGGCACGCGTGCGGGCGGCCTTGCGGCTCTGGCCCTGGAGCACGGGAACGGTCGCGATGTTGTCGGCCACGGTGAAGTGCGGCAGCAGACCCGAGTTCTGCATGACGTAGCCGATGCTGCGACGCAACTGCACCGCGGGCTTGCCGCCGATGTCGCCACCGTCGATGGCGATCGTGCCCGATGAGGGCTCGACCATGCGGTTGATCATCCGCAGCAGGGTCGTCTTGCCGCAACCGGACGAGCCCACGAAGACCGTGGTCTTGCGCGAAGGGATGACGAGGTGGAAGTCGTCGACGGCGCGGGTGCCGTCGGGAAAGACCTTGGAGACGGCCGAGAACTCGATCATGTGCTCACCCGACCTCAGTCGGAGACCACGACCTTCCGATCGAACGCGACGAAGCCGGCGAAGTCCTTGCCCACTCGTTCCACGGCTCCCGGGTAGAGATCGGGGTACGACCACGCGCCGTCGGTCAGCTCGACCCCGTCGAGTGACACGTTCCAGTACTGGGCGGCACCCTTCCAGGGGCAGGTGTACGGGGTGGGGCTCTTGTGCAGCGCGCCCTCGCGGACGGACTGCGGCGGGAAGTACCAGTTCCCCTCGATCGAGGCCAGGTCGTCGCGGTCGGCTTCGGCGATCACGACGCCGTCGAGCACTGCCTTCATGGGTAACCCCCTTCGTGACGCCCCGCGGGCACAGCGCCCAGCGGTGACGGATCACCTCTTCCGAGGCTAACCAGAGGGTGGTCACGGAAAGCGCAGATTGCCCCGTGTGACGACCTGGGCTATGGTGCAGCGCGGTCAGACCACACGAGCGCCCGGCACGGGCCCGTGCACGTGCAGGGCGACGAGGCCCGCGGCGCTGAGCGTGACCTGCAGGTCGATCGCAGATGATTCGTCGGCGGCCAGGAATGCGAGGGTCGGGCCGGATCCCGACACGATCCCGGCCAAGGCGCCCGAGCTTTCTCCGCGTTCGAGGACGCGGGCGAGGTCGGGACGCAGGTGCAGAGCCGGCGCCTGGAGGTCGTTGCGAAGGGTCGCGGCGAGCATCCCCGCATCGCCCTGACGCAGAGCGTGCAGAACGTCGCGGTCCACCGCGGGCACGCGGGGCGCGGGCCCGATGTCGACGGCGTGGCGCCGCCGGTGGGCGTCGAGTTCGCCGTAGACGACGGGGGTCGACATGCCCGTGTCGTTCGGCACGAGCACCCAATCGAAGCGTCCGCGCGCGAGCGCCGGGCTCAGCTGATCGCCGCGACCGGTTCCCACGGCGGTTCCGCCGAGCAGGGCGAAGGGCACGTCGGCGCCGAGGCGAGCGGCCAAGCGGACGAGCTCACTCGTCGGCATCCCGAGTCCCCAGAGGGCATCGCACGCGACGAGTGCGGCAGCCGCGTCTGCGGAGCCGCCGCCCATGCCGCCCGCGACCGGAACGGCCTTGCGCACGGAGAGGTGGGCACCGCGGTCGATGCCGGCGGTCTGCGCCAGAAGTCGAGCCGCGCGGACGGCGAGATTGCGATCGTCGGTGGGGACGCCCTCGATGTCGACGGGACCGCGCGCTGAGACCTCGATCGTGATCTCGTCCGCGGACGTCGCGACCATCTCTTCGTAGAGGGAGACCGCCTGGAACGCCGTAGCCAGCTCGTGGTACCCGTCGTCCTGGACGTCACCCACCTCGAGGAAGACGTTGATCTTGCCCGGGGCGCGGACGCGGACGGATGCCGGAGCCTGTGCACTCATCGCGGCGACCGCCGTCCTGCGCACCGAGGGCTCTCACCGTGTGCGAAACTGAAACGTCGGCCCGCTTCCCGCCGTCGCTCGCAAGGCGGTACGGGGAGGTCCGGGCCGGAGCGAGCGATCTGAGTCACTCTTCGACAGTAGTGCTCCGCTCCCCGTCGTTCGGCGCCGAGGCCGAAACGTCTTCGTAACCCCGGAACCATACGGTGACCGGATCCCATGCACCCACCCCTCAGGAGGCAGAATGCGCCCGATGGTCCCCCTGTCGATCGACACCGACCCCTGGCGCGCCCTGCTGTCCCGGTCCGACATCCGTATGCACGACGGCATCCTGCACGTCGTCGACGACTCCTCGACGCCCGCGATAGCCGAGCGCGACGACCTGCTCACCGCGGCGTCCGCGATCGAGGCGGCCGGTGTGAAGGTGCTTCTCGTGCGCGACGCGAACCGTCGCCCCAAGCTCGTCATCGACACGGCGGATGCCGAGGCGGCTCTCACGGCTCTGCGCGACCCCGAGCTGGGCCCGGTCTATCTCAAGGCCCGCGGCGAAGACCCCGTGCCCGCGCACAGCGTGCACCCCTTGCCCGGATCGGTGCAGGCCTACGCGGTGTTCCGCCCCCGCACCTCGACCGAGGGGTCGTACCGCTACGGTGCCGCTCTCGCTCCGCGACTCGAGCTGTGGCGCTTCGGCGAGAAGACCATCGAGGCCCCGCGCCCGAGCGCTCTCACCCGCCGCACCTTCGCCGCGGACGACCTCGACCTCGTCGAGGTCGAGCGGTACGGCCGCCGGTGGATGACGGTCTCGGGGATGTTCGACCCGCACCCGAACGAGTTCACGGCCGACGTCGACATGGTCTTCTCGTGGGTCGACGGCTCGTCGAGCGAGTTCCAGCGCCAGCGCGCCGCGCGCATGAAGGGGTACGTCGTGGGCGACGGCGACGACAACGCCGCGCGCTACCGTCAGGTCGACGAGCTGCGTTACGCGCTGCGCAGCGTGCACATGTACGCGCCGTGGGTGCGTCGTATCTTCATCGCGACCGACTCCCCCACCCCCGAGTGGCTCGCCGACCACCCCAAGGTGACGATCGTGCGCAGCGAGGAGTTCTTCGCCGATCCCTCGGTGCTTCCGACGCACAACTCCCACGCCGTCGAGGCCCAGCTGCACCGCATCCCGGATCTGGCCGAGCATTTCCTCTACAGCAACGACGACATGTTCTTCGGCCGCCCCGTCACCCCCGAGCTGTTCTTCAGCGGCGGCGGGGTCAGCCGGTTCGTCGAAAGCGGCGTACGCATCGGCAGCGGCCCGGCGCACATCGACCGCTCGGGCCACGACAACGGCCTTCGCGTCAACCGCGCGCTGCTCAAGGAGCGCTTCGGCCGGGTCATCACGCTCGACCTCGAGCACTGCGCCACTCCGTTGCGTCGCTCGGTGGCGTTCGAGCTCGAGCAGGAGTTCGCCGACGACTACGCCCGCACCGCCGGGAGCCGGTTCCGTTCGGCCACCGACATCTCGGTGACGAACAGCCTGTACCACTACTACGCGCTCGCGACCGGGCGCGCCATCATCACGACCGAGCCCCGCACGCGCTACGTGCAGACCACGCAGCTCGACTCACTGCGCACGATGGAGCGTCTCGTCTCGCGCCGTGACACCGACATGTTCTGCCTCAACGACGGCAGCGTGCCCGAGATCCCCGAAGAGGTGCGCGTCCCCGCCCTCCGGGCGTGCCTCGAGCGCTACTTCCCGGTCGCCGCCCCGTGGGAGAAGACCTCGGTCAGCGAAGGATCGGCAACGGCGTCGTCGGCGGCGACACCGGTCCGCTGAACGCCCGCGACGTCGGGACGACGATCCCGGCGTCGCGCAGTCGGCGCTGGGACTCCTCGGCATCCACGTATTGCAGGGCCGCGCTGGCGGCCAGGGGCACGACCGAGTGCACCACCGTGTCGTCGTAGACGTGCACGATGTTGAAGCCCTGGGCGGCGTCCTGAGGGCGCGTCCCGCCGACCGGGACCATGAGGTCCTGCGTGTAGCAGGTGGCGGATGCCACGGACACGGGGATTCCGGCGAACGTGGCGAACGTGGAGTAGTGCAGGTGACCGGCCAGGATCGCGCGCACGTCGCTGCCACGCAGTACCGAGGCCAGGCTTCGCTGGTCGCGTAGCTCGACGGAGGCCGCGAGGTCGAGCACGCTGGGCACGGGCGGGTGGTGCATCGCGAGGATCGTGCCGAGCGGGGCAGGCGTCGCCAGCACCTCGGTGAGCCACTCGCGCTGCGCGGCGGTGACCTCGCCGTGGTGCGCACCGGGTACCGAGGTGTCGAGGGTCACGATGCGCAGGCCGTCGAACTCGTCGACGCGGTCGATCGGGGCGGTCGCCTCGGCGTCGTCGTCGCCGGGGAGCAGCCGCGACCGGAACGCCGCCCGATCGTCGTGGTTGCCCATCACCCACACCACGCGGGTGCACAGGCGCTCGGCGAGCGGCTCGACGAGGGCGCGGACGCGGTCGTACGCGTCGGTCTCGCCGAAGTCGGCGAGGTCGCCGGTGAAGACGAGCGCGTTCGGTCGGATCCCCGACGCCTCGATCGCCTGAACCGCGCGGGCGAGGTAGGCCTCGGAGTCGAGGTCGTCGTAGAGCGGTGCACCGCCGGCTCGGAGATGGGTGTCGCTCAGGTGGAGCAGCACACGTTCGGCTCGGGGGTACTCGGCGTAGCGCATCTCGATCCTCTCGGGTCGTCGGGTACGACCTCGTCACCGGCGTGATGCTCCCGGTTGGCTCGAAATGTTACAGACATGTTTCTGGAACGCGTGATGAACACGGCGGGAATTCACCCTGCGCCCGCTGTGGTTCGGCAGCGGCCACGGCGGGCCGAGCACGACGGGGGACGCCGGCGTGCACACGCCGCGCACCGGGCTCCGTCGCACGGCGAGCCGCCGAACGCCCCGTCGTTGTGCGCACACCGACCGGATGCCGCGACCCGGCGTGGGCGCCCCCGCCCATTCGCCGCGATCAGCCGAACCGTCAGGACGACGCGGCGATGCGGGCGTAGTCCTCGACCGTGAGCTGTTCGCCGCGGAGGGTGGGGTCGACCCCGGCCGCCTCGAGGCGCGTCGAGGCCTCGGCCGCGGTGCCGCCCAGAACGCCCGACAAGGCCTGACGGAGCATCTTGCGGCGCTGCTGAAAGGCGGCATCCACGATCTGGAAGGTGCGCAGCCGGTGCTCCTCGGTGCCACGGGGCTCGGCATCCCGATCAAAACCGACCAGCACGCTGTCGACGTTGGGCACGGGCCAGAACACCTGACGCGACACCGTGCCGGCCAGACGCCACGAGCCGTACCAGGCGGCCTTGACGCTCGGGGCTCCGTAGATCTTCGATCCGGGAGGCGCGGCCAGGCGCTCGCCTACCTCGGCCTGCACCATCACGACTCCGCGCTGCAGGTAGGGGAAGGTCTCGAGGAAGTGCAGGAGGACCGGCACCGACACGTTGTACGGCAGGTTCGCGACCAGCACGCTCGGCTCACCGGGAAGCTCGTCGACGCGAAGGGCGTCCGCGTCGATGACCGTGAGGCGATGGGCGGGAACGTCGTGCGCGGCCGCCGTGGCGGGAAGACGCTCGGCGAGGCGGTGGTCGATCTCGACGGCGACGACCGAGGCGCCCGTCTCGAGGATCGCGAGAGTGAGGGATCCGAGGCCCGGGCCGATCTCGACGACACGATCGGATGCCGTCACCCGGGCCGCCTGCACGATCTTGCGGACCGTGTTGGCGTCGACGACGAAGTTCTGCCCGAGCTTCTTGGTGGGAGTGACGTCGAGGTCGGCGGCGAGCCGACGGATCTCGGCGGCTCCGAGCAGGGAAACGGGCATTGTTCCACTGTAGTCAGCGATCCCGCCAGCACCCGCCGCGTCGGACAGGCAGGAGTAGCGTGATGAGGTGAGTCAAACGCAGTCCATCCCCTCGAACGCCTTCACCCTCAGAAGCCCCTACGGGCGACGAGCCGTCGGCCTCTCGGTCGCGGCCGCGGTGGGCGGTTTCCTCTTCGGCTTCGACTCCTCCGTCATCAACGGCGCGGTCGATGCGGTGGACGGCAACTTCGAGCTGGGGCAGGTGCTCACCGGTTTCGTCGTCGCGGTCGCCCTGCTCGGCTGCGCGGTGGGAGCCATCATCGCCGGCGCGCTCTCCGACCGCTGGGGGCGCCTGAAAGTCATGCTGCTCGGCGCGGTGCTGTTCTTCGTGTCGTCGATCGGTGCGGCCCTCACCTTCAGCGTCCCCGACCTGATCCTCTGGCGCGTGATGAGCGGCCTGGGCATCGGCATCGCCTCGGTGGTCGCTCCCGCGTACATCGCCGAGGTCGCGCCCCGCCAGATCCGCGGCTCGCTCGCGTCACTGCAGCAGCTGGCCATCACGCTCGGTATCTTCGGCGCGCTGCTGTCCGACGCCCTTCTCGCCAACTCGGCAGGCGGCGCGGCGAACCAGCTGTGGCTGGGCCTCGAAGCCTGGCGCTGGATGTTCCTGGTGGGCGTGATCCCCGCCGCCGTCTACGGCATCCTGTCGTTCACCGTTCCCGAATCGCCGCGCTACCTGCTCGCCAAGGGCAAGCGCGACGAGGCGAAGGCGATCTTCGCGCGCCTCGTGCCGCCGGCCGATCTCGACAAGACGATGAACGAACTGTCGAACACGATCGAGGGCGATCGCAAGAACAAGAACGTGTCGCTGCGCGGACCCGTGCTGGGCCTGCAGGGCATCGTCTGGACCGGAATCCTGCTGTCGATGTTCCAGCAGTTCGTCGGCATCAACGTGATCTTCTACTACTCCACGAGCCTCTGGAAGGCCGTCGGCTTCGACGAGAGCAACTCTCTGCTGATCTCGGTGATCACCTCGATCACCAACGTCGTCGTCACGTTCGTCGCGATCTTCCTCGTCGACCGCGTCGGCCGGAAGCCGATCCTCCTGACCGGCTCGATCCTCATGACCGTGTCGCTCGGAGCGATGGCCCTGTCGTTCGCGTTCGCGACCGGTTCGGGTCAGGACGTCTCGCTGCCCGCACCGTGGGGAAGCGTCGCGCTCGTCGCCGCGAACGTCTTCGTCGTCGGCTTCGGCGCCTCGTGGGGCCCGCTGGTGTGGGTGCTGCTCGGCGAGATCTTCCCGAGCCGCATCCGCGGCAAGGCGCTCGGCGTCGCCGCCGGTGCGCAGTGGATCGCGAACTTCGCCATCACCGTGTCGTTCCCGGCGATGTCGGGCTGGTCGCTGCCGCTGACCTACGGCATGTACGCGCTGTTCGCCGGACTGTCGTTCGTCTACGTGCTGCTTCGCATCCCCGAGACGAAGGGCATGGAGCTCGAGCAGACCGAGACCCTGTTCGTCCGCAAGCCGAAGGACAAGGCCAAGGCCTGATCCGGATGCCAGAAGGCCGGCGCCCCGCGGGGTGCCGGCCTTCGTCGTTCTGGCGTCGTCTGCGCCCGCGTGGTCTCCGTCATCCGCACAATCTCAGCGGCATCCTCGGGATTTCGACGGAAGATGCGCGAATCAGTGAGTCTGTGCAGCTCCCGCCACCACACCCTCCGCGATCCGCTCAAACTCCGCAGCGTCCTCGGCCTCGCGGCTGAGGACGCGCGCGTCGACGAGGATCCGCGCGTCAGTCCTCGAACGCGCCGTAGACCTCGAGGGTGTTCGCGGCAACCTGGGCGCCGAGCTCGTCGGCATCCATCGCCAGCTCCCCCGCGAGGAAGCGCAGCGTCACCGGGATCAGGTACGGCGCGTTCGGGCGGCCGCGGTACGGCACGGGCGTCAGGAACGGGGCATCGGTCTCGACCAGGATGCGGTCGAGGGGCGTCACCGCGAGGGCGTCGCGCAGGTTCTGCGCGTTCTTGAACGTGACGTTGCCGGCGAACGAGAGGTAGTACCCGCGGTCGGCGGCGACGCGCGCCATGTCGGCGTCGCCCGAGAAGCAGTGGAAGACCGTCTTGTCGGGAGCACCGACGCGCAGCAGGGTCTCGAGCACGGCGTCGTGGGCGTCGCGGTCGTGGATCTGCATCGCGATCCCGTGCTTCTTCGCGAGTGCGATGTGCGCCTCGAATGAGCGCATCTGAGCCGGGATGCCGTCGGCCTCGGTGCGGAAGAAGTCGAGCCCCGTCTCGCCGATGGCCCGCACCCGCGGCTCGGCGGCGAGTTCGTCGATGACGGCGATCGCGGCATCCAACTCCCCCGCCTGCTCGTACGCGGGTGCCTCGTTCGGGTGGATCGCCACGGCCGCGAGCACGCGCGGGTGCGAGCGCGCGGCCCACACCGACCACCGCGAGGAGTCGACGTCGCCGCCCGCCTGCACGACCCCGTGCACGCCGACCGCGAGGGCGCGCTCGAGTTGCTCGTCCAACGAAAGGCCGGTCTCGCCGTCTTCGATCTCGAGGTGCGTGTGATTGTCGTAGACCGGGATGCCGAGGGGCTCGGGCGCCGGCGGATAGCTGACGTCGCGCCGCCCGTCGACCGAACGCTCGCGCACGTACTGGCTCGGGTCGCCGTCGCCGATCGTGTCGCGGGGGCGCTCGACCGGGGTCGAGCCCGGGGCGGCGGCCGCTGCGGGAGACCCTTCGACAGGCTCAGGGACCGCCGCCGCCGACTCGGAAGGCACCCGCGTCACGCCTGCTCGACGCGCGGGAACAGCGGCGTGAGCGGAGTGACGGCGGCCCCCGCAAGCAGGTGCCCCCAGGCGCCCGCCTCGCGGATCGGCTGCTCGACGAGAGCGCCGAGACCGTCAGCCGCGCCCAACGCGACCCACAGCTTCGACGTCGACTCGGGCATGACCGGCGACAGCAGCACCGCCAGGGCGCGAAGGCCCTCGGCCGCCGTGTACAGCACCGTGCCGAGGCGCTCGCGCGTCGACTCGTCTTTGGCCAGGGCCCACGGCTCGTTCTCGGTGATGTACCCGTTCAGCGCGTCGACGATCGTCCAGATCGCCGCGATCGCCTCGTCGGTGCGGAAGCGCTCGATGGCGGCGTCGGCGGTGGTCGCGGCATCCGCCACGATCTTCTGGATCGTCAGGTCGCTGTCTGTGTACGCGGCCGGTGCCGGCACGACGCCCTCGAAGTACTTCGAGATCATCGCGACCGTGCGCGACGCGAGGTTACCGAAACCGTTGGCGAGCTCGGCCTGGTAGCGAGCCGACAGGTCTTCCCATGAGAACGAGCCGTCCTGGCCGAACGCGATCGCCGAGAGGAAGTAGAACCGGTACGCGTCGGAGCCGAAGACGTCGGTGATCTCGGTGGGCGCGATGCCGGTGAGCTTCGACTTCGACATTTTCTCACCGCCGACGAGCAGCCACCCGTGCGCGAAGACGCCGCGCGGCACGTCGAGGCCCGCGGCCATCAGCATGGCCGGCCAGATCACGGCGTGGAAGCGCAGGATGTCTTTGCCGACCACGTGAAACGCCGGCCAGCGACGCTCGAACTCGGCGGGGTCGGTGCCGTAGCCCACGGCGGTGGCGTAGTTGAGCAGGGCGTCGACCCACACGTAGATGACGTGCGAGGGGTCCCACGGAACCGTGATGCCCCAGTCGAACGCCGAACGCGAGATCGAGAGGTCCTTCAGACCGCTGCGAACGAACGACACGACCTCGTTGCGCGCGGACTCGGGGCGCACGAAGTCGGGCTCCGTCTTGTACAGCTCGAGCAGCCGGTCCTGGAACTCGCTGAGCTTGAAGAAGTAGTTCTTCTCCTGCAGCAGCTCAAGGGGCTTGGAGTGGATCGCGCAGACCTTGAGGCCCTCGAAGGGGCCGGTTCCGTCGACGATCTCGGCCTCGGGCTTGAACTCCTCGCAGCCGACGCAGTACAGCGCCTCGTACTCGCCCGCGTAGATGTAGCCGCGGTCGAACAGCGCCTTCACGAACTGCTGCACCCGCTCTTCGTGGCGGGGCTGCGTGGTGCGGATGAAGTCGTCGTTGGCGACGTCGAGCGTCTCGAGCAGCGGGAACCACGACTCGGTGACGAGCTTGTCGACCCACTCCTGCGGGGTGACGCCATTGGCGGCGGCGGCGCGGAGCATCTTCTGCCCGTGCTCGTCGGTGCCGGTCAGCATCCAGGTGTCGTCCCCCGCCTGGCGATGCCAGCGGGCGAGCGTGTCGACGGCGACGGTCGTGTACCCGTGCCCGATGTGGGGCAGATCGCTGGGGTAGTAGATCGGCGTCGTGATGTAGAAGGATCGGCCGGAAGTCACCTGGAGATTCTACGGGGAGCCTCCGACACGGCCGACCGTGTGACGGGCCCGCTGGCGCTCATCGCGGGTGAGGGGTCAGTTGGTGTCGCCGAGAAGCGCGCCAGGCGACACATATCGACCCCTCACGCGAAGACGCGAGGCGGCCGGGGCGGCTCAGCGCTTGACGGCGAGCGCCGCCTGGTACAGCTCGCGCGACGAGTGCCCCGTCTGCGACGCCACCTCGGCGGCGGCCTCTTTGAGCCGCGTGCCGCCGCGCACGAGCTCGAGCACCTGGGTCACGGCATCCGGGAACGCGACCTCGCGCGCAGAGGCGCCGCCGACGACGATCGCGATCTCTCCGCGCACGCCCTCGGCCGCCCACGCGGCGAGCTCGGCCAGGGTGCCGCGCTTGACCTCTTCGTAGAGCTTCGTCAGCTCGCGGCAGACGGCGGCGGGACGATCGGCGCCGAACGCGCTGGCGAGATCGTCGAGGGTGGATGCCACCCGCGAAGGCGATTCGAAGAAGACGAGGGTCCGCTCCTCCGAGGCGAGCTGCGCGAAGGCCTTGCGACGCTCGCCCGGCTTGCGGCGCGGGAAGCCCTCGAACGCGAAACGGTCGGTGGGGAGCCCGGCGACCGCGAGCGCGGTGACGACGGCGCTCGGCCCGGGAATGGCCGTGACGGTCACGCCGGCGGCGGCCGCGGCGGCGACGAGCCCGAAGCCCGGGTCGCTGACGGTGGGCATTCCCGCGTCGCTCAGCACGAGCAGGTCGTCTTCGCGCGCGAGCTCGACGAGCTCGGACGCGCGTTCCTTCTCGTTGTGGTCGTGCAGGGCGATCAGGCGCGGGCGGTTCTCGACCCCGAGGCCCGCGAGCAGGCGCTGCGTGGTGCGGGTGTCCTCCGCCGCGACGACGGTGGCGTTCTCGAGCGCCTCGATCAGACGCTTCGACGCGTCGCCCAGATTGCCGATGGGGGTCGCCGCGAGGATGATCACCGTTCCACCTTAGGCTGGGGCCCGTGACCACCGCCGTCCCTCCGCTGCTCCCCGTCGTCGAGCAGACGCGCATCGACCGGTGGCGCGATGCCCTTCTCGCGAGCCCCCGCGGATACCGCCTGTGGCGGTGGCTCGCGCCTCTGCTCGTCACCGCCGTCGCGGCGGTCCTGCGCCTGATCGACCTCGGCAACCCGCACCAGCTCGTCTTCGACGAGACGTACTACGTGAAGGACTCGTGGAGCCAGTGGGTGCTGGGCTACCCCTCGACCTGGCCCGACGGCGCCGACGCGAGCTTCGTGGTGGGCGACACCGACGTCTTCACCGGCATCGGCAGCTACGTCGTGCATCCCCCGCTCGGGCGCATCCTGATCGGTGCGGGCATGGCGCTGCTGGGCCCCGACTCCGCGACCGGCTGGCGCATCTCGGCCGCGGTCTTCGGCACCGCGACGGTGCTGCTGGTGTACCTGCTCGCTCGCGCGCTCACCCGCTCGATCCCGTTCGCGACCGTGGCATCCGGTCTCATCGCCATCGACGGTCTCGGCATCGTGCTCAGCCGGATCTCGCTGCTCGACATCTTCCTGACCTTCTTCATCGTGCTGACGTTCTGGTTCGTCGCCCTCGACCACCGGCGCAGCACCGACCGCCTGCTCGCCGCGATCGCTGCCCTCCCGGGGGAACGGCACACCTGGGGCCCCGTGCTGTGGAACCGTCCGTGGATGATCGCCGCGGGAGCCGCCGCCGGAGCCGCGACCGCCGTGAAGTGGTCGGGGCTGTACGTGCTGGCCGCCGTCGGCCTGTACGCCGTGATCACCGACGCGCTCGCCCGTCGCCGCGCGGGGATCGATCAATGGCCGATGGATGCCGTCCGCCAGGGGCTCGCGTCGTTCGTGCTGCTCGTACCGGTCGCGGTCGTCGTGTACGTGGCGAGCTGGTCGGGCTGGCTGTTCACGAACGGCGGGTGGATGCGCGGCACCCCGGTCGCCGCGACGGGCATCTGGGGGTGGGTCCCCGAGCCGCTCCGACAGCTGTGGGCGTACCACCAGGAGATGTACAACTTCCACGTCGGACTCGTCACCCCGCACAGCTACGCGAGCCCCGCCTGGCAGTGGCCGCTGCTCATCCGCCCCACCTCGATGTACTGGCACCAGGACCAGGCCGGGGTCAACGGGTGCGCCCTGCCGACGGGGTGCACCGAGGCCATCTCGAGCATCGCGAACCCGATTCTCTGGTGGGCCGGGGTCGCGGCATCCCTCTATCTGCTCGTGCGATTCGTCGTCGTCCGCGACGGGCGCTTCGCTCTCGTGCTGACCGGACTCGCCGCCACCTACGTGCCGTGGCTGCTCTACCCCGAGCGCACGATCTTCCAGTTCTACACGATCGCGATGCTGCCGTTCCTCGTGCTCGCCCTCGCCTTCGCGCTGCGCGATGTCGCCCGCGGGGTGAAGGACGCCTCGAGAGCGAGCGGGCAGGTGCTCGTACTGGTGTTCCTGGGTCTCTGCCTCGTCATCTCGGCGTTCTGGTACCCGGTGTGGGCGGGCCTTCCCGTCCCGTACGAGTTCTGGCGCCTGCACAACTGGCTGCCGACCTGGATCTGAGCCGGATGAGCGGGCGGCGGGAGCGAACTGGGCGAGCCCGAGGCGGCGCTGTCGTTCTCATCGACGCTGGGCTGGCTCGCCTCCCTCGACCGCATGCGCTCCCGCGGCACCCAGGTGATCTGCGCCACCCGCTCCCCCGTGCTCGCGGCGTTGCCCGGGGCGACGATCCTCGAGCTGGGCGACTGGGGAATCCGCGAGAGCGCGGGGGAAGACCTGGAGCTGGTGCGGCTGCAGCGCGGGTTCCTCGAGACGCCGGGGAGATACCTCCGGCATCTGTGGGAGCGACGATCCTCAGCCCAGCCGCCCCGCATCCGTCGTCGGCAGCGCGCAGGTGAAGGCGCGACAGTCGTACGCCGTGGCCTCGCCGTCGAGTGCGACCTTGCCCTCGAACAGCGCGAAGCCCGCCTCGGCGTAGGCGAGGGCCTGCGCGGGCGACACCACCGCCACGACGTCGGCGGCGACGCGGCGCGCGGCCTCGGCGATCTCGGCATCCGTCTCGCCCACCACGACCAGCTGGCGCGGGGCCGACGCCAGGCCGACGGCGACCTCGAGGATCGCTCCGTGCGCCAGCGGCGACGCCAGCGCCGCATCGGCCGCGGCGCGCACGAGCGTTTCGGCCGCGGTGCGGTACCGCTCCCCCGCCCCGAGGCGCCAGAGGTCGAGAGCGGCCGCGGCGAACACCGACGGTCCCGACGGCGACGCGCCGTCGGTGGGCACGGCGTGCGACTGCATGCCCTGAGCGACGAGCACGGGGTCGCCGCCGCCCGGAGGATGGATGCCGTCATCGCCGAGGCACAGATCGACCAACGCCCGGGCCCGCAACGCGTAGGCGACCTCGCCGGTCGCGCGAGCGAGCGCGAGAAGACCCCGGGCAAGACCGCCGTAGTCTTCCAGCGTCGCCGGGGCGGCAGAGCGGATCTCGTCGAGCGAAGCCCGGCGGAGGGTTCCGTCGTCGGCGACGTTGCTCTCGAGCACGGCGTCGGCAGCCCACCGGGCCGCCTCGAGGAAGCGCGGATCGGTGCGTGTCCCGACGGCGGCGAGAGCGGCGATCGCGTGCCCGTTCCAGCCGGAGACGACCTTCGCGTCGAGGGCCGGGGGCTGCAGCCCCGAGCGATCGGTGGCGCGGTAGTACCCGCCCTCGTTGCGGACCCCGTCGATGATCGACTCGGAGTCCTGAGCGGCTGCGATTCCCCCCGACGGCAGTTGCAACACGTCGACCAGGAACCGCGCGGCATCGGTGGCGACGGCGTCGTCGGACGCCGCGAGCGCCACCTCGATGAGACCCGCGTTGTCGGTGAGCATGCGCTCGTAGTGCGGCACGCTCCAATCGCGACGGGTGGCGTAGCGGAAGAAGCCCCCTTCGACCACGTCGTGCAGGTCGGAGCGGGCCATGGCGGAGAGGGCGCGGGATGCCACGTCTGCGGCATCCGGAGCGTCCGCCGTCAGAGCCGGGTGCTGCAGGAAGCGCAGCACGGGAGTGTTCGGGAACTTCGGGGTCTCGAACGCGGGACCGGCGGCGAAGCCGGAATACTCGCGGTCTTCGCGCGCGACGACGGTACGCGCCGCGGCGGCGAGTTGCTCGAGGGAGGGAGGAGCGTCTGCCGCTGCGGTGGCGGCCGCGGCCAAAGCCTCGCGGAGGGAGGAGCCCGTGGCATCCACGTCGCTCCGGCGTTCGGTCCACGCCTCGCGGACCGCGGCGAGCACCTGACGGAACGAAGGCTGGGGCGGGCGCGGGGCCGGCGGAAAGTAGGTGCCGGCGTAGAAGATGCGCCCCTCGGGCGAGGCGAAGACCGTCAGGGGCCACCCGAGATGCGGGGTGAAAGCGGATGCCGCGTCGAGGTAGGCGGCGTCGACGTCGGGGTGCTCTTCGCGATCGACCTTGATCGACACGAAGCCGGCGTTGAGCTCGGCCGCGGTCTCGGGATCGTGGAACGACTCGCGCGCCATCACATGGCACCAGTGACAGGTGCTGTACCCGATCGAGACCATCACGGGGATGTCTCTCTCGGCCGCGAGCGCGAACGCCTCGGGCCCCCAGGGGAACCACGCGACGGGATTGTCGGCGTGGGCCCGCAGGTACGGGCTCGAGGCGTTCGCGAGGCGGTTCATGCGCGCCGGGTCACCTCACTCGACGTCGTCGGGGTGCGAGCCGACGCGGCCCGAGCCGTCGCCCGGGTCGACCGCGTCGATCGCGGCCATCTCGTCGGCGGTGAGCTCGAAGTCGAACAGGTCGAAGTTCTCTTCGAGGCGCTCGCGGCGCACCGACTTGGGGAACACGATGAAGCCGTGCTGGATGTGCCAGCGCAGGACCGCCTGAGCGGGCGACTTGCCATGCGCCTCGGCGGCGTCCTTCACCGCGGGGATCTCGAACAGGTCGTACTTGCCCTGGCCGAGGGGGCCCCACGACTCGATGTGCATGTCGTGCTCGGCGCCCCAGGCCGCGATCTCGCGCTGGCTGAGGGCGGGGTGCAGCTCGATCTGGTTCACCACGGGGGTGACGCCGGTCTCGGCGACGATGCGGTCGAGGTGCGGGACGAGGAAGTTCGAGACGCCGATCGAGCGGGTCTTGCCCGCCTCGCGGACCTCGATGAGCTTCTGCCACGCGTTGAGATAGTTGTCGGCCTTGGGGGTCGGCCAGTGCACGAGGTACAGGTCGACGGCGTCGAGGCCGAGCTTCTCGAGGCTTTCGTCGATCGCTGCGTGGGGCTCGTCTCCGTCGTGGCGCGAGTTCCAGAGCTTCGTGGTGACGAAGAGCTCGTCGCGCGGGATGCCGCTCGCGGCGATGGCACGGCCGACGCCCTCTTCGTTCTTGTAGATCGCGGCGGTGTCGATGTGGCGGTAGCCGACCTCGAGCGCCTCGGACACGGCGCGCTCGGCGTCATCGGCGGGCACGAGGAACACGCCGTAACCGAGCTGGGGGATGGTGTTTCCGTCGTTGAGCTGAACTGAAGGAACGGTCATGGGTCGAGCCTAGGGAGCCGGGTCTCGAAGGGTTCTCGGGGTTGACGCGCGGGTCGAGTCCGCTATCCCCCGCCTTCTCGCACCCCGGCGTGGTTGACTACCGAAATGACGCCGCAGCCCCCCACCCGGCACGCTCGACGCGACCCCTCCTCGGCCTGGCGCCGCGGAGCGAAGCTCGTCGCGATCGCCGTGACCGTCGTGCTCGTCGCGGCCGTGGCGGTCGGAGGGTTCTACGCCTTCTCGCTGTCGCAGCGTCTGCAAGAGGCCGCCGTCCCCCTCAAGGACGCCCCGGCCGAACCGCCCGCGCTGAGCGCTTACAACGAAGCGTTCTCGGTGCTCGTCGTCGGTACCGACGAGTGCGACGACCAGGTCAAGGCGGCCTTCGGGGCACGGTGCTCCGACCCGGGCAACGAGGGCACCCGCAACGACGTCAACATGCTCGTCCACGTCTCCGCCAACCCCCGTCGCGTCACCGTCGTCTCGTTCCCCCGCGACCTGCAGATCGGCATCCCGGAATGCACGGGAGCGGACGGCTCGACCTCGTCGGCCTCGTACAAGGCGCCGATCAACTCCGCGTACGAAGCCGGCGGCCTGACCTGCGTCGCCGACACGGTCTCGGAGCTGAGCGGACAGAGCATCCCGTTCGCCGCGAAGGTGAGCTTCGGAAACGTCGTCAACATCACCGACGCCATCGGCGGCGTGGAGGTCTGCATCGGCGGCGACGGCATCGACGACCCCGACGCGGGGATCGACTGGGAGCCGGGCCCGCGCGTCGTGAAGGGCTACGACGCCCTGGCGTTCCTGCGCACGCGCAAGGGCATCGGCGACGGCAGCGACCTCGCCCGCATCGGAAACCAGCAGCAGTACCTCTCGCGGCTGATCAACAAGCTGCGCAGCGACGAGGTGCTCTCGAACCCCGGCACCCTCATCGGGCTCGCCAACACCGCGGTGAACAACATCGAACCGAGCGAGAGCCTCGCCGACCCGATCCGCATCGCGCAGCTGGCCTACACCCTCAAGGACGTGCCGTTCAGCGACATCACGTTCGTGCAGTTCCCGGTGGTCGACGATCCCGCCGACAACAACCACGTGATCCCCGACCAGGCGTCGGCCGCGACCCTGTGGGAGGCGCTCGACACCAACGCCCCTCTGCAGCTGACCGGCGAAGAGGGAGCCAACGGCGGTGTCATCGCCGACCCCTCCGCCCCGACCCCCGCGCCGAGCGAGCCCGCCCCCGAGGCGAGCACCCCCGCACCGGATGCCACGGACGCCAGCGCCGCGCCGGGCGTCGTCGAACTGCCGAGCAACGTCAGCGGAACGAAGGCCAACCAGGCCACCTGCTCCGCCGGCAACGGGTGATCGCCGCGCGCGGATCGGCGTCAAGACCCGGGGACCGTCCAGAGTCATCGGCGACGATCGAGGTGTGAAAACCGCCACGCGCTCGACGATGCTCCTCCTGCTCGCGGCCCTGACCCTCACCGCGTGCGCCCCGGCCGCGGCGCCCGCGCCGACGGCATCCCCCTCTCCCTCCCCGACCCCGACACCCACCGCGACCCCGGATCCCCTCGCGGGGATGAGCCTGCCGGACAAGGTCGGCCAGATGTTCATGGTCGGCACCTCGGTCGAGGGCGCCAACCCCACGACGCTCGCCGCCGTGCGCGACGATCACGTGGGCGGGATCTTCCTGCACGGAAGGTCGGATGCCGGCACCCCGGCCACCGCGGACCTGATCGGGCAGTTCACCTCCACCGTCGGCGCGGCCGCTCCGCAGCTGTGGGTCGCCACCGACCAGGAGGGCGGCACCGTCCAGGTGCTGAAAGGTCCGGGCTTCGACCGCATCCCCTCGGCCGTCGAGCAGGCCACCCAGACCGACGAGGCCCTGCGTTCCTCGGCCGCGACCTGGAGCACGCAACTCGCGCACGCGGGGGTGAACATGAACCTCGCGCCCGTCGCCGACATCGTCACGAGCCCGGAGTTCGCGGCATCCAATCCTCCGATCGGCGCGCTCGCGCGCGAGTACGGCTACGACGAAGCCCCTGTCGCCGCCAAGGTCGGCGCGTTCGCCGCAGGGATGCGCGACGGCGGGGTGATGCCCACGCTCAAGCACTTCCCGGGCCTGGGGCACGTCGATGAGAACACCGACACCCGCACGGGCGTCACCGACAACACGGTCACGGCCGACGGCGCAGACGTGGGCGTGTACGCGAGCGTCCTGCCCCAGGGGGACGCGATCGTCATGATGTCGACCGCGATCTACGCCCAGATCGACCCGAGCGCGCCCGCCGCGTTCTCACCCGCGGTGGTGGACGTGTTGCGCGACCGCGTCGGGTTCGACGGCGTGATCACCGTCGACGACCTGTCGGCGGCGCGCCAGGTGCAGCCCTGGTCTCCGGCCGATCGAGCCACCCTCGCCGTGGACGCCGGGGTCGACCTGCTGCTCGTCTCGGCCGACCCCTCGGTGTACCCCGAGATGCACCAGGCGGTGCTGTCGCGCGCCGAGAGCGACCCCGCGTTCGCCGCGAAGGTGGATGCCGCGGCTCGGCGGATCGTCGAGCAGAAGGCGTCGATGCCGTAGGCGCTCCCGCGTGAGGATCGTCACTCCGCCGCGTGCCGCATTCACCTGCCTCTCGTGTGAGGGGCCATTTCTTGTCGCCCCGGCGCGAGCCAGGCGACCGAAAGCGACCCCTCACACGAGTCGCCGTGATCTGGCGCCTCGCGCGTGCTGCGGGCGATACGCTGGAAGGCTGTGTCTGTCGAACCCGTCATCGTCTACCCGCCCGAGCTGCCCGTCAGCGCCGCGCGGGACGAGATCGCGCGCGCGATCCGCGACCACCAGGTCGTGATCGTCGCCGGAGCGACCGGCTCGGGCAAGACCACGCAGCTGCCCAAGATCTGCCTCGAACTGGGCCGCACCTCGATCGCGCACACCCAGCCGCGCCGTATCGCCGCACGCACGATCGCCGAGCGCATCGCCGAAGAGATGCAGGTTCCGCTCGGCTCGACCGTCGGCTACAAGGTGCGCTTCACCGACAAGGTGTCGGCCGACACGCGCGTGGCGCTGGTCACCGATGGCATCCTGCTCAACGAGATCCACCGCGACCGGCTGCTGCGTCGCTACGACACGATCATCGTCGACGAGGCGCACGAGCGCTCGCTCAACATCGACTTCCTGCTCGGCTACCTGCGCCGCATCCTGCCGAAACGCCCCGATCTGAAGGTCATCGTCACGTCGGCGACCATCGACCCCGAGAGCTTCGCGCGGCACTTCGCCGCGGCGCCCTCTGAGCCGGGCGGCGAGCCGATCCCGGCACCCGTCATCGAGGTCTCGGGCCGCACCTACCCGGTCGAGATCCGGTACCGGCCGGTCGATGGCGACGGCGACGCGGGCGGAACTCCGGAGATTCCGGATGCCGATGACCCCGACGCCCCGTCATCGCGCGGGCGGGCGGCGGCCGGCCCGCAGAAAGTCCGGAGTTCTGCGCGGGCGGCCGCCACGACGGGGCGCTCCGACGACGACGCGGACGAGGTAGGAGCCGTCGTCGCCGCCCTGCGTGAACTCGACCGCGAGGCCCCGGGCGACGTGCTCGTCTTCTTCCCCGGCGAGGCCGAGATCCGCGATGCGGCGGATGCCATCCGCGGGGCGTACCAGAAGGACACCTCCCCCACCGAGGTCCTGCCCCTCTACGGGCGCCTGTCCGCGGCCGAACAGCACCGCGTGTTCGAGCGCTCGAGCGTCGCGGGCGTGCGCCGCCGCGTCATCCTCGCCACGAACGTCGCCGAAACGAGTCTCACCGTCCCCGGCATCCGGTACGTCGTCGACACCGGAACCGCCCGCATCTCGCGCTACAGCAACCGCTCGAAGATCCAGCGCCTACCGATCGAGGCCGTGTCGCAGGCGTCGGCGCAGCAGCGATCGGGGCGAGCGGGACGCACCTCGCCCGGCATCGCGATCCGGCTCTACTCCGAAGACGACTTCACGCGTCGCCCCGAGTACACCGAACCCGAGATCCTGCGCACCTCGCTGGCATCCGTCATCCTCCAGATGCTGTCGCTCGGCTTCGGCGACATCCAGGCGTTCCCGTTCCTCACCCCGCCCGACTCGCGCGGTGTGAAGGCGGCGATCGACCTGCTCGTCGAGCTCGGGGCGGTGAAGCTGCCCGCCCCCGGCTCGCGCGGTGCCGACACCTCGCGAGAGCGCGACGTGCGCGGCGACGGCGACCCGTCCCGGCGGCGCGGCGGACGCGCACCGCGCGAGGACGGCCCCCGCCTCACCGAGATCGGCCGCGAGATCGCGCGGCTTCCGATCGACCCGCGCTTCGCCCGCATGCTCATCGAGGCGCGCCGCAACGACGTGCAGCCCGAGGTGCTCGCGATCGTGTCGGGCATGTCGATCCAGGACGTGCGCGAACGGCCCGAGGAGCGCCGCGAAGAGGCGGACCGCTTCCACGCGCGGTTCACCGATCCCACCAGCGACTTCCTCTCGCTGCTGAACCTGTGGGACTACCTGCAGGAGAAGCAAGCCGAGCTGGGCTCGAGCGCGTTCCGGCGCCTGTGCCGCAGTGAGCACCTCAACTACGTGCGCGTGCGCGAGTGGATGGACGTGCACCGGCAGCTGCGCTCGCTCGGCGGCGAGCGCGGGTCGGGCGAGGGCGGCGCGCGGGGGTCGGGCGACGGCGGCGCGCGGGGCTCCGGCGACGGAGGCCGTCGCGACGGGCGCGCGCGGAACCATGTCCCACTTTCGGCTGGCTCCGACCTCTCCACGCCGCACAAATCGGGACATGCGGCGACGAAATCGGGACATGGTTCGAAGGCCGCCGACCAGAACGCCGCCCCTGAGGGACACGCCGCCGGCGACGCGATCCACCGCGCGATCCTGTCGGGGTTGCTGTCGCACCTCGGCATCCTGGATCCCCGCACCATGGCGCAGGCCAAGGACCGCAAGGCGCCGGGTGATGCCCGCCCCACCAAGGGCGAGTACATCGGCGCGCGCGGGGCGCGGTTCGCGATCTTCCCCGGCTCGGGCCTGAAGAAGAAGCGCCCCTCGGCCGTCATGGCCGCCGAGCTCGTCGAGACCTCGCGCCTGTTCGCCCGCACGGTCGCCGCCGTCGACCCGGCGTGGGCGGAAGAACTCGCCCCCGACCTGGTCAAGCGCTCGCTGAGCGAGCCGCACTGGTCGAAGGATGCCGGCTCCGCCGCCGCCTACGAGAAGGTCACCCTCTTCGGGGTCGAGCTCGTCGGGCGACGCCGCGTGCAGCTCGCGCGCTTCGACCGGCCGCTCGCGCGCGAGATGTTCGTGCGCCACGCGCTGGTCGAGGGCGAGTGGGACCCCTCGGTGCTCGACAAGCGCCTCACCGCGTTCCTCCGCCGCAACCAGGAGCAGCGCCGCCTGCTCGAGAAGATCGAGGAGCGCGAGCGTCGCCGCGACATCCTCATCGGCGACGAAGCCGTGTTCGCGTTCTACAACTCCCGCATCCCGGCGGATGTCACCGACGTGCGCTCGTTCGAGACGTGGTGGAAGGACGCCTCGAACCGCACCCCGCACCTGCTCGACCTGCGCGAGTCCGACCTCACCGGCGACCGCGCCCAGGGCGACGACCGGGCCTTCCCCGCGCGCTGGCGCCAGGGCGATCAGACGCTGAACCTCGCGTACCGCTTCGAGCCGGGTGCCCCCGACGACGGCGTGACGGTGGTCGTGCCGCTGCCCCTGCTCGCGCAACTGCGGCCCGACGGGTTCGACTGGCAGGTTCCGGGCATGCGCGACGAGCTGGTCACCGCCCTGCTGCGCGCGCTGCCGAAGACGATCCGCCGCAACGTCGTACCCGCCGCCGACTGGGCCGAGAAATTCTCGGCCGAGCTCGCCGAGAGGGGCCCCGAGCACGCGAACGGCCTGCCGAAGACGACGCTCGTCGACGCTCTCGCCGCCCTCGTGCAGCGCGTGGCGAACCAGCGGGTGAGCGCCGCCGACTTCGAGCTCGAGCGGGTTCCCGGACACCTCATGCCTTCGTTCCGCGCCGTGGATGCCCGCGGCCGCGCGATCGGAAGCGACCGCGACCTGGCGACCCTGCAGCGCCGGCTCGCCGACAAGGCCCGGTCCAGCGTCGAGTCGACGATCGCGCGCCCGGCGCAGAGGGCCGCGAAGGTCGCCGAGGCCTCGCCCGCCTTCGCGTCGCGCTCGAAGCTGACGACCTGGGATCTCGACGAGCTCACCGAGGTCGTCGACACCCCCGTCGCCGGTGGCGTCGTGCGCGGCTACCCCGCCCTGGTCGATGAGGGCGACAGCGTCGCCCTGCGCGTGGAGGCGACCCCCGAGGACGCGGCGCGGCACACGCGCGCCGGCATCCGGCGTCTCCTGCTGCTGGCCGTCCCCTCCCCCGCGACCTACGTGCTCGACCATCTCACCGCGAACGAGAAGCTCGCCCTCGCGGCCTCGCCGTACCAGAACGCCAAGGCGCTGATCGAAGACGCCCGCGTGGCCCTCGCCGACGACGTCCTGCTGCGCGAGTCACCGAGCGGCGGCGTGCGCACGAAGGCCGACTTCGAACGCGTACGCGACGCCTTCTCGGCGGCATCCGTCGACCGCACGTTCCAGACGGTGTCGCTCGCGGCGAAGATCCTGCTCACGCAGCGCGAGGTCGACCGCGCCATGAAGGACGCCTCATCGATCACGCTGCTGGGCGCACTGAACGACGCGCGCGGGCAGCTGAAGGGCCTGATCTTTCCCGGATTCCTGTCGCGCACGGGCCTCGCGCGCCTGCAGCACCTGCCGCGCTATCTGGCCGGAGCGCTCGAGCGGGTGAAGACCCTCTCCGACAATCCGGGTCGCGACCGCCAGCGCATGACCGAGTACGAGCGCGCGGCCGCGGGCTTCGTCGAGGCCGGGGGTGTGGTCCCGCTCCCCGCCGATGCGCCGGCGAATCTCGTGCAGACGCGCTGGCTGCTCGAAGAGCTGCGGGTGAGCCTGTTCGCCCAGCGCCTCGGCACGGCAGAGCCCGTGTCGCCGCAGCGCATCGCGAAGGCGCTCAAGAGCGCGTGATCCGCCGTCTTGTGGCGCTTCGGGGGCCTCTGAACGACACAGTGTTTGCACCAGCGCGTTCGCGGGGTGGCTCTTAGACTCGCCAGATGCTTCAGTCGGAGTACGTCACCTCAATTCGCTCGCGGATTGGCACGGACTTCCTGTTGCTTCCCGGGGTGACCGCCGTCATCAGGCAAAACGACCGGTTCCTTCTCGCACGGCACGCGCACAGCGGCTCCTGGAGTCTTATCGGGGGTGCAGTCGAACCAGGTGAGGAACCAGCGGAGGCGCTGCACCGCGAAGTTTTCGAAGAAACAGGGGCACGCGTGCGCATTCGCGGAATCGTCGGGGCCTACGGCGGTGAACCCATGATGGTCACGTATCCGAACGGTGACCGCGTGGGCTACGTCACGACCGCTTACGACTGCGAACTGCTCGGTGGTGCCGTCGCTGACGGTGAGGAGCTTCGAGAGATCGGATGGTTTGACCGCGACACCATTCACGGCCTGGACCGCCGCAACTGGATCGATCGGGTAATCGCCGACGTTGCGCGGCCGCGCGCGTGATCGTTCGCCGGGGGGGGGGGGGGGGGGGGGGGGGGGGGGCCCCGGGGGGGAACCCCCCCCAGCGACGC
>Ga0308157_10001158_pt1 | contig 60522 bp, 56 predicted proteins | sample PhyBR1_FD_201035 | JGI IMG/M metagenome (GOLD analysis project Ga0308157, IMG submission 201035) | Phyllosphere microbial communities from UC Gill Tract Community Farm, Albany, California, United States - DLSLB.R1 | ecosystem: Host-associated > Plants > Phyllosphere > Unclassified | place: USA... | reverse complement strand
TTTTCTTCAAAGGTCGCGACATCACGCAAATGGCGCCGGCCGACATCGCGCGGCTCGGCCTCGTGCGATCGTTTCAGATCTCGTCGGTCTTCCCGCACCTGAGCGCACAGGAAAACGTGCGAGTGGGGCTGCAGGCCCGCGAGCGAGAAACCTTTTCATTCTGGAAGTCCAACCAGTGTCTGAAACGCTTCGACGAGGAGGCGATGGCGCTCCTTGAAAGCGTCGGCCTTGCGGAAAAGGCGCGAACAAAAGCCAGCGAGCTTTCGTACGGACGCAAGCGTGCGCTGGAACTCGCGACGACGCTGGCGCTCGAACCGGACGTGCTGCTGCTCGACGAGCCTATGGCCGGGATGGGCACAGAAGACATCGGCAGGACGGCAGCACTGATCCGCCGCGTCGGCACGGGTCGCACTGTGCTGATGGTCGAGCACAATCTTGGCGTCGTCGCCGATCTTTCCGACACGATCACAGTGCTGCGCCGCGGGGAGGTGATTGCCGAGGGCGCCTATGCCGACGTCTCCACGAACAGCGAGGTTCGCAAGGCCTATATGGGAGGAGCCCATGTCTGAAACGCTTCTAGACGTCACCAATCTTCAGGCCTGGTATGGCGAAAGCCACGTCCTTCACGGCGTGGAATTCAACGTCAGGAAGGGCGAGGTGGTCACCCTGATCGGCCGCAACGGCGCCGGCAAGACCACCACCCTGCGCAGCTTGATTGGCGTCGTTAGCAAACGGGCCGGCAGTAGCACCTACAAAGGCGTCGATCTTTTGCGAACGCCGGCGCACAGGGTCGCCCGGCTCGGCATCGGCTATGTTCCGGAGGAGCGCGGCATCTTCTCGACGCTGAACGTCCTTGAAAATCTGATGTTTCCACCCGCCTGGCAATCGGGCGGAATGAGCGTCGAGGAAATCTACAGCCTCTTCCCCAACCTTAAGGGCCGCGACACCACGCCTGGCACGCGGCTTTCCGGCGGCGAACAGCAGATGTTGGCGATTGGCCGTATCCTGCGCACCGGCGCCGATTTCATCCTGCTCGACGAGCCGACCGAAGGCATCGCACCCGTCATCGTTGAGGAGATCGGAGCAGCGCTCCGCATCCTCAAGGATCGCGGCATGACCATCATTCTCGTCGAACAGAACCTGCGCTTTGCAGCCTCCGTCGCCGACCGGCACTTCGTCCTCGACCAGGGAAAGGTCGTTGACGAGATTTCCAATGATGCGCTTGACGCCAACATGGACCGGCTGAACCGGTATCTGGGGGTATGATTGCCATGCGCACGCTTCAACAGGTCAAAATCAGATGACAGATTTTCTCGGGGTGCCGATACCCGTTCTCCTCGGCCAATTGCTGCTCGGACTGATCAACGGCTCATTCTACGCTCTGCTCAGCCTCGGGCTGGCGATCATCTTCGGCATGCTCAATGTCATTAATTTCGCGCACGGCGCCTTCTACATGCTGGGCGGCTTCGTCGCCTGGTATTTGCTGTCGAGGCTGGGGCTTGGGTATTGGGGTACGCTCATCGCTGCCCCCGTATTGGTCGGGCTCGCCGGGATTGCCATTGAAAAGCTGTTTCTGAAACGGCTTTATCGCATGGACCATCTTTACAGTCTGCTCCTGACATTCGGCATTGCACTGATGTTGGAAGGGCTGTTCCGACATGTCTTTGGCGCTGCAGGAAAACCCTATCCGGTTCCCGCGGCGCTGACGGGCGGCATCAATCTCGGCTTCATGTTTCTGCCCATGTACCGCGCGTGGGTGATCGTGATCTCACTCATTATCTGCCTGCTCACCTGGATTGCGATCGAGAAGACCAAGCTGGGCGCCTATCTGCGGGCGGCGACCGAAAACCCCTCACTAGTCCAGGCTTTCGGTATCAACGTGCCGCTCATGCTGACGCTGACCTATGCTTTCTGCGTCGGGCTTGCAGGCTTTGCCGGCGCGCTTGCAGCACCTCTCTATCAGGTCAGTCCCGGCATGGGCTCGAGCATCATCATCACCGTCTTCGCGGTCGTCGTCATCGGCGGAATGGGGTCGATCGGCGGTGCGATCGTTACCGCGCTCGGTCTTGGTGTCATCGAAGGCCTCACCAAGACATTCTATCCGGCAGCCTCCTCGATTGCGGTCTTCGTCGTGATGGTGCTCGTGATCCTCATCCGGCCAGCCGGCCTGTTCAGCCGGGAGGCATGACATGAAAAGCGCAACCCTTTCCAACGCCGCCGCCACCTCCCGTCATGGTCAATTGATCGGACGCATCCTTCTGCTCGCCGTTGTGGCGATCATGCTGATCGCGCCGCTCGCAGTATATCCGCTCTTCCTGATCAAGATCCTCTGCTTCATCCTGTTCGCTGCGGCCTTCAACCTTGTGCTCGGCTACGCGGGTCTGCTGTCCTTCGGACACGCCGCCTTCTTCGGCGGCGGCGCCTACGTCGCGGCCCAGGCAGCAAAGGTATGGCAATGGCCATTCGAACTGTCGGTATTGGCGGGGACGCTGTTTGCAACCTTGCTGGGGCTGGCCTTTGGAGCGCTCGCTATCCGCCGTCACGGCATCTACTTCGCCATGATCACGCTGGCACTTGCACAAATGGTCTATTTCATGGCGGTCCAGATGCCCTTCACGGGCGGTGAGGACGGCATCCAGGCCGTGCCCCGCGGTTACCTGCTCGGCATGATCGATCTCAGGAACATCACTGCAATGTACTACACCGTCCTCGGCGGCACGGTCATTGGCCTCGTCATCATCTGGCGCGCAGTCAACTCACCTTTCGGGCATATGCTGTCCGCTATTCGTGAGAACGAAACGCGCGTCACCTCGCTCGGCTTAAAGCCTGAACGTTACAAGCTGATCGCATTCACGCTCTCGGCAGCACTCTCGGGCTTTGCCGGATCGCTAAAGGCGATCTCATTCCAGCTCGCCTCGCTGGTTGACGTCACATGGCACATGTCTGGCGAAGTCATTCTGATGACCCTCCTCGGTGGCATGGGAACCCTGATCGGCCCGATCGTCGGAGCGACCATTGTCGTCGGGCTCGAACATTTCCTATCGACCAGTGGGCTGCCGATCACCTTCATCATCGGTCTGTTCTTCGTGGTCTGTGTGATGATGTTCAGACGGGGGGTGTTCGGCGAACTGAAGCTTCTCCTCGATCGACGCAAGAGCGAATAGTAAGTCTTCCTGTGCAAGCGAAAATAAAAAGGCCGGAGCATTCGCTTCGGCCTTTTTTGTTGGAACCGGGAAAGCCTATTTCGAGGTTCGGCCGAACAGGTAGCCGATGGCAGCCGCCATGACCAGTTGCACGATGCTGGCAAGATCGGGCGAGATGCGCGAGGGCATATCGGCTGCCGGAGCAAGGCTCGGCAACAGCCCGCCATAGACGACCCACAGGGCGACAAGCACCGAAGCAAACACCACCAGCGCCAGCACAGGGAGCGAGACGCCGGAGCCGGTAGTCACTGCCGGCTGAGCGGAATGCCGAGCATTGGCCATCGCAGGCATATCCGATTGCGGCGAAACGGCTTTGGTCTGCGCCGGCGAGGAACCGGTGCCCACCAGCTGCGCGGTCACGGTTGCCTCCTGCGGGTTTTGCCGCGCGTGGATTTCCTCGGCAAATCGCTTGAAGAACTGGCCGGCCATCTGCTTTGCGGTGACGTCGATCAACCGGCCACCGAGCTGCGAAAGCTTGCCGCCAATCTGCGCTTCCACTGTGTAGTCGAGCACGGTCCCGCCATCCGCCGCAGAAAGCTTGACGACAGCAATCCCCTTGGCAAAGCCCGCCACGCCACCCTGCCCTTCGCCGGTGATCTTGTAGCCATTCGGAGGATCCAGATCCGAAAGTCTCACCGCCCCCTGGAACCGCGCCTTGACTGGACCGACCTTCATGACGGCGACCGCTGCCATTTCTGTATCCGAGGATTTCGTCAGTTCCTGGCAGCCGGGAATACAGACCTTGAGCACGTCAGGATCGTTGAGCGCGGCCCAGACTTCTTCCTTAGTCGCCGGGATCAATTGTTGGCCAGATATTTCCATGGATAATCCTCCTCACCTGTCATTAGAACGGCATCGCTCCGCTCCGCGCGATCTGCCTGCTTGACATTCTCCTTTTAAGTCTAATAATGCAAGGTAAATTTGGGACAAGCATCATTGTGGGAGATGATGCCGGAGGAGCACCTATGGCACGATCTTCAATCAGAGCGACGGCCCCGCTGGCGCCACGGGCGAAACCATGAAGCCCGCACAGTTCGATTACAGCGCACCGGCAACGATCGAGGAAGCGGCAGCAACGCTCGCCCAATCGGCCGGTGACGGCAAGATCATCGCTGGCGGGCAGAGCCTGATGCCGATGATCAACTTCCGACTGGTGAAGCCCTCCATCCTTATCGACATCAACCGGATAGCGGGATTGGATAAAATAGAGTTCGACGGTAGCCGGCTGAAGATCGGGGCAACCGTCCGTCATCGCATAACGGCCACTGATGCGCTCGTCGCCCGGCACCTGCCGGTCGTTCACGACGCTATGCATCACGTCGCGCACATGACTGTGCGCAACCGTGGCACGTTCTGCGGCAGCGTCGCGCATGCGGACCCCGCAGCAGAAATGCCGATGATGACCCGCTTCCTCGACGGCACGATCATCGCCTTTTCCGAGCGTGGCGAGCGCCGCATCCCTGCCGCCGACTTCTTTACCGGTTCGCTGGTGAATGCGCTTGAAGAGGACGAACTTGTGACCGCAGTGGAAATCGACGCCATGACGGCAGATACCGGCTGGGCCTTCGAAGAATTCGCCCGCCGCCATGGCGACTTTGCGCTTGCCTGCTTCGCAGCAACCCTTCGCGTCGAAGACGGCGCGGCAAGCGGCGTTCGCATCGGCATGATGGGCGTGGGTGAAACCCCGCTACGCCTGCGGGAGATCGAAGAGATCGTGGAAGGCACCGACATGTCGGAACCCGTTCTCGACACTGTGGCTGACAAGCTGGCGGATATTCTTACCCCCAACACCGATATCCACGCATCGGCCGACTATCGCAGGCATCTGGCTGGCGTATTGGCCAAGCGCGGACTACGTGCGGCATGGGGCCGAGTCAACGGGAGGGAGATACGACGCCATGGCTGAAAAGCAGATCACTTTCAGCGTCAACGGCCTATCCTACACGCGCACAGTCGAACCCCGCATGCTCCTTAGCGATCTTCTGCGCCATGAGCTCGGCCTCACAGGAACCCATGTCGGCTGTGAGCACGGTGTTTGCGGCGCGTGCACCGTCCTCCTCGACGGGCGTAGCGCCCGCTCTTGTCTCACGCTCGCCGTGCAGGCCGAGGGTATGGTGATCGAGACTATTGAGGGCCAGGGCAGCATCGACCGGCTCGGGCGCGTTCAGGAGGCGTTTCGCCAGCACCACGCCCTGCAATGCGGCTTTTGCACGCCGGGCCTCATCATGGCGATCACCGATCTTTTGCACCACCACCCGCTGGAAAGCGACGAGGAGATCCGGGAAGCGCTCTCCGGAAACATCTGTCGCTGCACTGGCTATGAGAACATCGTCAATGCAGTCCGCGAGCTGGCGCGGGAACGAGGACCCCTGACATGAAGATGCATTTTCTCGAAGGCGGCCGGCTGCGGATGCGCCGCTCCATCTATGTGGCCGGGGCCGCAAAGGAAGAAACCATTGAACTGCCCGTCCACGCCACGCTGGTGCGGCATACCCAGGGCAACGTTCTGTTCGACAGCGGCTGCAATCCGGAAGCTGCGGTCGACCCGCAGGCACGCTGGGGCGGGCTGAGCAGGGTCATGACCCCGATCTTCACGCCGGAGCAGACCGTTGTCCGCCAGCTCGAAGCCATCGGCCTGCAGCCCGATGACATCGATGTCGTGATTTGCTCCCATCTTCATCCCGACCATTGCGGATGCAATTCCTATTTCCGCAAGGCGACCATCCTGTGCCACGAAGCTGAGGCCGCGGCAGCTAGGGCCGAGGGGGCCGAAAACCTCGGCTACCTGCCTAGGGAATGGGATCAGCTCGAAGGCTTCCAGACGTTTGATACAGACCATGACGTGTTCGGCGACGGCCGTATCGTCGTCATGCCCATGCCTGGGCATACAACCGGCATGAGCGTGGCGCGCGTCGAACTGGAAAAGGACGGCGCTTTCGTTCTCGCGTCGGATGCCGCCCCCCTCCAGGCCAATATCGACACCGGCATCGCGCCGAAGAACACTTGGAACATGGATCTGGCGGCTGCCTCACTTGCGCGGCTCAAGACCTTGCGCGACAGCGGCGACACGATCATCTCAGGTCATGACGACGTTCAGTGGCAGGGACTGAGAAAAGGCCGGGAGTTCTATGAATGAAACATTCTGACCATTCTGTCGAGCTTCGTCCCAAACTGGTCGGCAAGCGCGTCAAGCGCACGGAGGATCCTCGCCTTCTGACCGGGGTTGGGCAATATGTCGACGACATGGCGCCTCCCGGTATGCTTCATGTCGCGTTGCGCCGCTCCGACCAGCCTCATGCGAAAATCCTCAATATCGATGTCGGTGACGCATTCTCGGTTCCGGGCGTCGTCGCGATTTATGATGCAAGTGATCTCGAGGGAGAGATAAAGCCTGCCATTCCGACCTCACGGATGCCGGGCTATTACGCCACGCCGATCCGGCCGCTGGCACGGGGCAAGGTCCGCTACGTTGGCGAACCGGTCGTCGCCGTAGTGGCGGAAAGCCGCTATGCCGCCGAGGACGCGCTGGAACACATCACCATCGAGTACGAGCCACTGCCCTTCGCGATCCGGCAGGTCGATGCGATCAAGGACGACGCACCGCTCCTGCATGAAGAGGCGGGAACGAATACGATCATCCGCCGCGAATTCAAGCGCGGCGATGTCGACGAAGCCTTCAAGGACGCGGCGGTGACAGTCAGGGGCCGGTTCCGAATGACCCGCAAGACCGCCGTCGCCATGGAAAACCGGTCCTATCTCGCCGAATGGGACAGCCGAAAACAATCGCTGACGCTCTACACCTCGTCCAACATACCTGGCGTCATCCGCGACGTGCTCTCTGGCTGTCTCGATCTTCCCGGAACCCGGATGCGCGTCGTCGCGCCGGATGTGGGTGGCAGCTTCGGCGGTAAGGGTTCTCTTTACGGAGAGGAAATTCTCGTCTGCACACTGGCGCGGAAGCTGAAACGGCCCGTCAAATACATCAGCGACCGCCTCGAGGATCTTTCCGCCACCAGCCAGGCGTTCGACGAACTGATCGAGGCGGAACTGGCGGTTACAACGGACGGCATACTGATCGGCCTGCGCGCGGATGTGATCGGCGATGTCGGCGCGTATTCGATCTATCCGTGGACGGCGGCGCTCGAAACGGTGCAGGTCGTCAGCTTCCTGCCCGGCCCCTACCGGATGGAGCATTACCGCGGCCGCATTCGCGGCGTGCTGACCCCGAAGCCGCCCACCGGCCCTTATCGTGGCGTCGGCCGTCCCTCGTCTACCTTTGCAATGGAGCGCCTGGTCGAGATGGCGGCGCGTAAACTGGGCATGGATCCGGTCGAATTTCGGCGAAAGAACCTCGTGAGGGATGACGAATTTCCCTATCGCACTGCCTCCGGTATCATCTGGGACAAGTCGGCCTTTCATGAGTGTCTCGAAGGCGCCTGCAGGCATGTCGATTATCCATTGCTGGTTCGCGAGCGTGACGAGGCAAGAAAGGCCGGCCGCTGGGTCGGCATCGGGCTTGCGAGCTATGCGGAGCTCACCGGCATCGGATCGCGGATTTCGGTCGCTCCGGGCATGCCGATCAATACCGGGACCGAGACCTCCAAGATCGAGATCGACGCGACCGGCGCGATCACCGCCGCCTTCGGTATTTCGTCCCATGGCCAGGGGCTGGAAACGACGCTGGCGCAGGTCATCGTCGACGAACTCGGCTGCAAGTTGGAGGACATTGAGGTCAAGCACGGTGACAGCGCTCTTGTCCCAATGGCCAGCGGCACCTATGCCAGTCGCTCGGCCGTGCTCGGCGGCGGTGCGGCCACGCTTGCCGCCCGCGTCGTCAAGGCCAAGGTGCTGCGCGCGGCAGCCTATCTGATGGAGCAAAGCGTCGAAGACCTCGACATTCACGACGGAATCATCAGTAGCCGAAACTCGAATTCGTCGATGACGTTGAAAGAGGTCGCCTCCGCCGTCTATACCCAGATGGGACGCATTCCACGCGACCAGCGCGAGGACCTGGCGGCATCGGAGACCTATGACCCCTATCTCGGAACTGCCTGCTCGTCGACGCATCTGGCCATGGTCGAGGTCGATTCAGAAACCTACGGTGTGAAAATCCTCCGCTATGTAGTAGCGGAGGATTGCGGCAAGATCATCAACCCGATGATTGTGGACGGACAGGTTCATGGCGCGGTGGCGCAGGGTATAGGCGCAGCCCTGCTCGAAGAAATCGTCCATGACGAGCAGGGACAGGCGGTGGCGGCCAGCCTCGCCGATTACCTGGTCCCGGTGGCAAGCAGCGTGCCAGACATTGGCATCGTCCATATTGAGGCTGATCTACCCAACAATATCGGTGGCTTCCGCGGTATGGGCGAAGGTGGCACGATCGGCGCGCCGGCGGCAATCGCGAACGCCGTGTCCGACGCACTCGCTCATCTCGGCGTGTCCGTTGAGACGCTCCCCGTCACGCCCGAACGAATCTTCCGGATGCTGCGTGAGAGACGCCAGGCATCCGCAGAAGCACCAGACGCCACGTAAGTGGATGATCGACCGGCTATAGGTCGAACTGATATCGGAGCAGGTAGTCGGTATCCTTGGCCGCGATCGGCTTGCGGCATTCGGAACACACGACGATTGCCGAGAAGTCCAGGCCGCAGGTCTTGTGACGCAGCCGCATGGGTGGCTTGCCGTCGGCCAGCCAGCGGTCTCCCCAGGCCATCATAACCAGCATCGGCTTATAGAGATCCAGCCCCATTTCTGTGAACCGGTATTCAAACCGCTCGCCGGAATTGTATGGGGTCTTCCGAAACACCTCAGCCTGCACGAGCCGTGCGAGACGATCGGACAAGATATTCGTGGCGATCCCGAGATTTTCCCGCATTTCTTCGAACCGCCGCACACCATTCCATCCTTCGCGGAGGATCAGAAAACTCCAGCGGTCGCCAATGATGGCCAGCGTTCGTGCCACTGAGCACGGACGAACCCTCTCCAATAGGGTCGGATCGGAGCTTCGTCGCGATGTGGGGCGATTTTCAACCGGCGCATAGCCTGCGCCAGGCCCGTCCCTCGGTGCCACCTCTTTGGCGGTGAATGGCTCAAGACATTCACCGCAGACGGTAACTGGATGGCAATTACATCCGCAGCTCTTGTGGATGAGTTGAAGCGGCGGCTCGCTGGAACCGGCCAGCCACTTATCGCCAAACTCCATCAGAGAAAGCATCGTTGGGAAAAGATCTTTGCCACGCACCGTCAAAAAATACTGCTGGCCCGGTTCATTTGGTCGTTTCCCGGTACTGAGGATCTCATTTGCAACGAGAGCAGATAATCTGGAAGAAAGGGTCTGCCGCGGAATTCCCAAACGCTGCTGAAACTTATCGAACCTGCGCACGCCAAAATAGGCTTCCCGAAGGATCAGGAAGTTCCAGGTGTCCAGAACGATCTCCATGGTGCGGCGCACAGATGATTGCTTCTGCATAGATAGAGGCTTGTCCGAAAAAGCTGGGAGAATGTTTTCAATCTTCGTCGTTACGTCGTTCACGGATTGGAACCTGTCGCAAATAAGGTTACGTTGCGAACAAATATAGACAGCAAAGTCTGACAATGAAAGTTAATCCCTGCTTTGGCTGTGGACAATACACCCTCGCCGGCGGCGCAGACGATCCCGGTCTCCAAATAGAATGGGCAGACACCTGTTCCTCGCGTAATGTCTTGCGAGAGCACCGCTGCGGCGAGCGTCGCTTTGAACAGGGCGCCGGCAAAAGGGAGTGGGAGCCTGCCTTTGTCGTGTGGAGCTCGCCGAAGGCATGGCCTACCGTTCCAAGGGGCAGGTTTACCGCAACCGTGCGGTTATCACGCGGCCAGTTCACCCTCGCAGCCAAATGCGGGTCACGATCGTCCGGATTTTATGCATCGTTGGAACATTTTATATCTTGTCTATGTGAACTTGCCAGGCCGCTTCCCAGTCCATCGCAGAAACACCTGCGCGCATAAAAGAGTGCAGAACCTATATCTACGCAGCAAAAATACCGGCACTCCCAGTTCGCTTTTAAACGTTCAAAGTTCGTTCCGCGAGCTCAACCAGCGGTCAACCACGGCTGGATACCTTAATACTTTGCTACGTCCTGTTTCACCCTCATCTTGACGCCGGACTACCCGGTCAGATGTTTCCTGGCGCTGGTAGGTGATATTTGGCATCCAGCTGGTTGATCGCGTCGACATTGCCGACTGATCGCCCCCGCTGATCAAAATCCTGGCTCAGAAATGCTTCTGCGACTGCCTTGGCAAGTTCCGCACCGATAACTCGCGCACCCATAGTGATGATCTGAGCATTGTTGGACAAAGCGGCGCGTTCTGCGGAGTAGGTATCATGGGTCAGTGCTGCGCGAATGCCAGGAACCTTGTTGGCGGATATGCACACACCGATACCTGTTCCACAGACAAGAATTGCCTTGTCATAGGTGCCATCGATCACTGCGGAAGCGACCCGTTCGGAGAGGTTGGCATAAAATGGATCGGGGCCAGAACCGGTCTGGGAAACCTCGTACACATCAAACCTGTCTTTAAGGTGTTCGGCGAGGATTTTGGCGAGACCTTCACCCGCGCTATCTCCTGCGATTGCGATCTTCATACCGTTTCTCCTTCGATTTTGCCGCTTATGATCGCGGTACACTTGGTGATGATGTTGATGTATCCTTCGGCGTCCCACGCGGATCGCCCGATGAACAGCCCATCGATGTGCGGGCTGGCAATCAGCTCTTCGCAGTTGCCGGGATTGACCGAGCCACCGTACAGGCAAGGGATGCGAGCACCCAGTTCGGCCTCGGTGACAGCAATGATTTCCGCTTGTCGAGCGTCGGCGTAATCTGCTGTCGCTGGCGTTCCGCCTTCACCGATCGCCCAGACCGGCTCATAGGCAAACAGAATCCGCGACCGCCTCTGTTCGCCGGAAAGTTTGGAGAGCGCACCGGAAACTTGTTTTTTCAACACGTCCGATGCGCGGCCGCTTGAGCGTTCAGCCAGGGTCTCACCGACGCAGATCAGGGGGACAAGACCATGGCGGACCGCGGCTTCGACTTTCAAGCCGACAGTCTCATCGGTCTCGCCAAAATGTTCCCGGCGCTCCGAATGCCCGAGCTCGACAATATCAAGGTTACAGTCGACAAGCATCGACGCTGAAATCTCGCCGGTCCAGGGGCCCTGCTCCGCCCAATGCATGTTCTGGGCGCCAACCATGACGTCCGTTCCGGACAGCAGCGCCTTGACCTGTCTCACCGCTGTGAAGGGCGGGATGACGAAGCGCTGGATGTACTGGGGTGGCGTCCGAGAGAAATCTTTCAGTTTTGCTGCGAAGCTTAGAGCTTCATCCAGCGTCTTGTTCATTTTCCAACTTGTGCCAATCCAAAATCGAGGCTTACCGCTCAAGTTTGCTCCTCCGTTGCGATGGTGAGTTTGACGCGCGCATGCTCGAAGGTTTCGAGAACAGACCGCTCAGGTGTTTCATCCGTGATGACATTGTCAAAAGCGGCAAGCTCGGCCATGACGTGAAGTGCCGTGTGGCCGAACCGGTCGTGATTGACGAGCAGACATGATCTTTGCGATGACGCCATCATCGCCTTCTTTGCTCGGACAACGTTGTCATCCATGTGGTAGGCAAGGTTACCGCTTACAGCCGGCGTTGAAATAAAGGCGATGTCCGCGCGCAATTGAGAAAGCGCTGCCTCGGTGACCACGCCGAGATAAGCATTGAATTTTGCGGAATAGGCACCACCAAGGGAGATGAGTGTTATGCCGTTTTCGCCGCGCAGCCTGTCCAGGATCGCGACATTGTTGGTGATCAGCGTCAGCGGGCGTTTTTCCGGCAGCATTTCACCGAGAACGGCGGCCATCGACCCGTCATTGACCATGACTGTCATTCCGGGTTCAACGAGCTCCAGCGCGCGTCTCGCCATCGCAAGTTTTGCACGGTGTCCCTGGCGTTCGCGGATTCGAAAGTCGCTCTCGAACTGCGTCCCCGCGTCGACGGTGGCACCACCACGGACTTTGCGCAGCACGCCTTCCTTTTCGAGATCGTCGAGATCGCGATGAATGGTCATTTTCGACACGCCGAAGCGCTCTGCAAGACTGTCGAGGTCCACTTCGTGGTTCTCGACAAGGAGGTCGACGATCTGCTGCCTGCGCTCTTCCCGTTTCATGTTTACACGTCCTCTGTTGATCAGGTTAGCCTGGCAACGAGCTCTCCTGCTCGATACCGCTCCGCCATGTCCGCAAGAGAAATCGGTTTGATCCTGTCGGCATGACCTGCGCTTCGAAACGGTCGCGACACAACTTGGAAAGTGCGCCCATTGCGGGCTTCAACAATTTTCTGACGTCAAACTCAGAGGGGTTCTCCATCAGCACTCGCCTTATTTGGCCAGTCATCGCCATACGACAGTCTGTATCGATGTTGATCTTGCGGACGCCGTGGCGAATGCCGCGTTGTATCTCGGCAACCGGAACACCCCAGGTCGGTTTGATCTGCCCACCGAATCTGTTGATGATTTCCTGCAAGTCTTCCGTGACTGACGACGAGCCGTGCATCACTAGATGCGTGTTGGGGAGCCTTTGATGGATCGCCTCGATCACGTTCATGGCCAGGACATCACCATCAGGATGGCGGGAAAACTTGTATGCTCCGTGGCTGGTGCCCATCGCCACCGCCAGCGCATCGACGTTGGTGGCGGCGACAAATTTCTGAGCTTCTTCCGGATCCGTCAGCAGCTGATCATGACCAAGCTTCACATCGGCACCGTGGCCGTCCTCAGCTTCACCCATTCCCGTTTCGAGCGAGCCGAGCACACCGAGCTCACCCTCCACCGAAACGCCGCCTGCATGCGCCATGTCGACAACGCTTCTCGTCACGGCAACATTGTACTGCCAGCTCGCAGGCGTTTTGCCATCGGCTTCGATCGAACCATCCATCATGACCGATGTGAAGCCGTTCTGGATAGCCGTGAGGCAGCCCGCCGGTTCGTTGCCGTGGTCAAGATGAATACAGACCGGGATTTGCGGGTATATTTCCGTGACCGCGTCCATCATATGGCGCAACATGATGTCGTTGACATAGGATCTGGCACCGCGGCTTGCCTGCATGATAACAGGCGAACTCACCTGAGCGGCAGCCTCCATGATGCCGAGCGCCTGCTCCATGTTGTTGATATTGAAGGCTGGAACGCCATAGCCGTACTCAGCTGCGTGATCGAGAAGCTGGCGAAGAGTGATGCGGGCCATATCTATACCTCACGCGTAAAGGGGATTGCTGCAATATTGCGACAGCACATCGACTTCCGCGGCCGATCCGAAGATCAGGGGCGTGCGGCCGTGATGGGAAGCGGGTGGCTTGTCGAGAATATCGATCGTGCCATCGGTAGCCTTGCCATCGGCGGCTTGCATCAGGAACGCGACGGGGTTCGCCTCGTAGACGTGGCGCAACCGACCATTCTCATAGCCTGGCCGATCGTCGCCGGCATAAAAGAACAGGCCGCCCTTCAAGATGATCCTGTGGAGGTCACCTACCGCCGCTCCGATCCAGCGCATGTTGAAATCGCGTTGCCGGGTCCCTTCCTTGCCGCTCAGACAGTCATCGACATAAGAGCGTATTGCTGGTCGCATGTGTCGGTAGACCGACGCATTATAGGCGAGGCTGGAGGTTTCCCTTTCGATCGTGACGCGCTTGCGCACCACGACGAATTCACCCGTCTCATCCGACAAGGTGGCAAGGATCAGCCCGTCGCCTACGGAGAAACCCAAATCAACCGAGTTGCCGAACGAAACGTAGCCCGCTGCCACCTGTTCCCGCCCGCATTTGAGAAATGGATCCTCGCCTTTCTGAAAGGGGATAATCGAAAACAGCGTGCCGACCGGAGCGCCGGTCCCGACGTTGCCCGAACCATCAAGCGGATCTATCGCAACGCCGAGCCCATGATCTTCGAAGAAGGATGGCTGCTGAGCCTCTTCCGAAAGAACCTGCGCGGCACCGGACGCTTTCAACAGATTGAGGAAGAGCTCGTGAGACGCAACGTCGATTGCCTTTTGCATGTCGCCGTCGGTGTTGTATCCGATGAGCTCGCCCGGGTCGCCGGCGATTGCTCCTGCTGCAATTGTCGCCGAGAAGGTCTTGGCACCGTCCAGAACCGCTTCGACAAGGGCTGCGACACGAAGCCGCGCCGTGTTTTGGCCGGCCCATGCAGCCAGATAGTCCCCGACCGACTGACAATTGGCCTCGGGCGTCTTGTCGAGAAGCTGCAGAGGCCCGCTCATCGGGCCGCTCCAGCTCGCTCTTTTGCCAGTGAGACGATTGCCTCCTGTGTTATACCGAACTTTTCATAGAGCGTCTCGGCAGGAGCCGAGGCGCCAAATCCGGTCATTCCGATCACGTCCTCCTCACTGTCCACGTAGCGTGTCCAGCCAAATTTTGACAAAGCCTCGATTGCGATGCGCGGCGCGTTGCCGAGGACCGTTTTTCGGTAATCGCGTGGCTGCGCCTCGAAGAGATCCCAGCACGGCATCGATACGACGGCGGTGCTGAGCCCTGCGGCTTCAAGTTCTTCGGCGGCCTTGACGGCCAGGGCCACCTCCGTGCCGCTGGCAAGCAGCGTCACGACACGCTCACCGCTTGCTTGCCTGATAACATAAGCCCCCAGAGCGGAGCGGTTGATTTTGTCCCGTTCGGACCGCAGCTGCGGGACGTTCTGACGCGAAAGCGCCAGGACCGACGGCGTCGCCTGATCCCTCAATGCGATGTCCCAGCACTCGAGCGTCTCGATTGTATCTGCGGGTCGAAACACATGCAGGTTCGGCATCGCCCGAAGGCTTGCCACATGCTCTACAGGCTGATGCGTCGGACCGTCTTCACCAAGTCCGATGGAATCATGGGTCAGAACGTAAATCGAACGCACGCCCATCAGAGCCGAAACACGGATCGCATTGCGGCAATAATCGGAAAAGACAAGGAAGGTGCCGCCGTACGGGATAAGGCCACCATGAACAGCAATGCCGTTCATGGCTGCGGCCATCGCGAATTCGCGCACGCCGTAGCTTACATAACGGCCGGTCGTACTTGCCGTAAAGTCGCTGTCGACCGCAGGCACACGGGTGAGATTGGAATGCGTCAGATCAGCGGATCCGCCAATCATTTCGGGAAGGGCGGCCGTCAGGGCGTCCAGCGCGATCTGGCTTGCCTTTCTGGTCGCAACGCTTTGAGGCGCATCAAAGAGCGACGTCTTCGCCCTTTCGACTGCTTCTTCGTAATCGGATGGCAAACTTCCTTCCATGCGTCTCTTGAATTCGTCTCGGACGTCACTCTTTGCTGCCTCGACACGCTTTTCCCAGGCCAGACGATCATTCTCACCCCGGCTTCCGATTGCACGCCACGCGGAAAGCGTAGCCTCGGGAACCTCGAACGGCTTGCTCGTCCACCCGTAAACAGATTTCGTAGCGGCAGCGTCCGTTGCACCCAAAGGCGCTCCGTGGGCTGAGTTTTTGCCCGCCTTCGTTGGCGAACCATATCCGATGATCGTCTTCATCGCGATCAGCGATGGTTTCGACGTCTCCAGTCTCGCCTCCCGGATAGCCGCGTCGATCTGCTCATGATTGTGTCCATCGATCCGGGTGACATGCCACCCATTGGCAACAAATCGCGCCGCCACATCTTCGGTGAAGGAGACCGAAGTCGCACCATCAATCGTGATGGAGTTGTCGTCATAAAGGACGATGAGTTTGCCCAGCCCGAGGTGTCCGGCAAGCGATGCCGCTTCCTGTCCAACACCTTCCATGAGACATCCGTCACCACAGAAAACGTATGTGTTGTGATCGACCAGTTCCGCTCCGAACTCATCCTGCAGCCGGCGTTCGGCGATCGCCATCCCCACAGCACCACCAATCCCCTGCCCGAGTGGGCCGGTCGTAATCTCGACACCTGTCGTGTGTCCGTACTCCGGATGCCCAGGCGTTTTGGAGCCCCACTGACGGAATTGCTTAATCTCTTCAATAGGCACGCCGTCGTAGCCGGTCAGATAGAGAGCGGAGTACAGCAACATCGAACCATGACCGTTGGACAGAACAAACCGGTCGCGGTCAGCCCAGCCCGGCGCGCTTGCGTCGAACTTCAGATGGTTAGCGAACAGCACCGCAGCGGCATCGGCCATGCCCATCGGCATGCCCGGATGGCCGGAATTTGCGGCTTCAACCGCATCGATTGAAAGAACGCGGATGGCGTCAGCCAGTTCCTGCAAGTCAGGCTTTGTCATGATTATCTCCCGATCAACATAGTCATGACTCAAAAATCGAAAAATCACAACATGGAAATTACAAAATCACACAAATTGCGTTACATGTTATCGATTATAACATTTCGGTCGCGCTTAGACCCTTTTCCCGATAGAACCTCTCACGCAAATATATTATACCTCATACGTTATACCTATATGGAGAGACATGATGGAATACGTGAGACTGGGCCGCACCGGACTGAAAGTTTCCCGCCTGGCACTCGGGTGCATGAGCTACGGCATCCCCGATCGGGGAAACCACGCCTGGACGCTTCGCGAGGAGGAAGCGCGACCGCTTTTCAAAGCCGCCGTCGAAGCCGGCATCAATTTTCTCGACACAGCGAATGTATATTCGGACGGGACGAGCGAGGAAATCGTCGGCAGGCTACTCAAGGAGTTTGCCAAGCGCGACGAAATCGTGCTTGCGACGAAGGTCTACGGCAGAATGAACCCTGGCGCCAACGGAATGGGGCTGTCGCGAAAGGCGATCCTGAACGAAGTGGATAACAGCCTCCAGCGTCTTGGGACGGATTACATCGATCTCTACCAGACGCATTTCTGGGACACCGATACGCCGATCGAGGAAACTCTCGAAGCACTCAGCGATGTCGTAAAAGCGGGCAAGGTACGTTATATCGGCGCAAGCAACATGTATGCTTGGCAGTTTGCCACTGCGATCCAGATATCGAAGCAGAATGGCTGGGCAAAGTTTTCTTCGATGCAGTCCCACCTCAATCTCATCTACCGGGAAGAAGAGCGGGAAATGCTTCCACTTTGCCGGACGGAAGGAATTGGCGTGATGACATTCAGTCCACTTGCGCGAGGACTGCTCACAAAGGACGTCAACGCTTCGAGCAAGCGTTCTGAGACTGACGATGTGACCGGACGTTTCTACGAAAAGGCGTTCCAGGCGGACCAGGAGGTGATCAGAGAGGTAGCAGCCATTGCCCAAGAGCTTGGCCTGCCGCGGGCCCAGGTTGCGCTGGCATGGGTGCTACAGAAAGATGGCGTGACGAGCCCAATCATTGGGGCAACGAAACCGAGCCACCTGAGCGATGCTGTTTCGAGCCTGGATGTCCGACTGACCCCGGAGGAGATTGCCAGACTTGAGCAACATTATGTTGCACACGATATTGTAGGTTTGAACTGAGTATAGGCAGAGGGGATGCACGACATCCCTTCTTCCCTTTGGCGTCAGGCAGTCATGAGGTCCGAATTCTGCCGGGACAAGAGCGTCCGCGCTTGCAATGAACCGGGTGCAAAGAGTTATTGTGATGAATGAGCTTATGAAGGAGAGGTCAAAGTGCCGGCGGGCAGTCTCCTTGATATCAACGTGCTGGACGAGGTGATCGAGGCATTCCAGGCAATGTATGTCACGTAAGTCTCGGGAAAGGCAAATTTCACATCACAAGCCTTGAGGCGGTCGTACAGGATGCTTTCGAGACGAGACGAGACGTCTGTTCGGCTATCGAGACGGGCCGGCAGCGGTGTTCCTTCTATGCCAGACATGTTGCCGGCGTTTGCCGATTTCATCTGTCTGTCGACGGCGGCGTCAAAACCGCTCTCATGGGACCACCACGACAAGGGGACACCCTCTAGCGGCATCCTGCAGATTTGGCCCTCCAGAAGCGAGACACGTGGGACCTCACGGCATGACGAGAAGTTTGGCCTCAGCCGCGGGGGGCTGCGGCTCTACGCAAACGGTCATTAATCGCCACACCAAGACCCACGACGGGAATGGGCGCGATCGCGATCACCCCTGCCCCGGTTGCATCGGCCAGTTTGAGCATCGTATAGAGATTGGATGCAGCCTCGTTGAGGTCCGCAGAAGGGCTGAGATTGAAAACTCTGTCCGTCCTGCATCCACCACTATGTGATCCGAACGCGATGAACGCCTCGTCATCGGCAAAGCTCGAAGCATTGAGGCGGACGGCTGCACGCGGAGCATAGTGGGACAACAGCATGCCCGGAGCAATAATCGCCTCTTGCTGGCCGACGCCTTCGACCTCAAATCCAAGCAGACTCTCGATAGCCTCGAGTGATAAGCCGCCTGGTCGGAGGAGCTTCGCGCCACCATCAACCATCATGAGAATGGTCGATTCGATGCCGATGGTTGTCTTTCCACCGTCAAAGACCTTCTCGACAGCCGTGCCGAAGTCGTCTTCCACATGGCGTGCTTGGGTCGCACTGACCTTACCGGATATATTTGCGCTTGGCGCAGCCACGGGACGCCCGAGCGCAGCAATCACGTCGCGTGAAAACCCCTCCGGAACCCGAATTGCAACGGTGCCAAGGCCGGCGGTGGTCACCTCGGGCAAGCGGCTTTGCGGAACCTTCCTCAACACCATAGTAAGAGGGCCTGGCCAGAACGCCCTGGCGAGACGTTCACTTTGGGGACCGAGAACAGCGTAGTTTCTGACCATTTCCAGATCCGCGCAATGACAGATGAGAGGGTTGTGTGCCGGTCGGCCTTTGAGCTCGAAAATGCGTCGCACGGCTGCTTCATTCGTTGCGTCGGCTGCCAGACCATAAACGGTCTCCGTCGGGAGACCGATGACTTCTCCGTAATCGAGAGATCGCCGGGCCAGACTGACGGCGTGGTCGCGGTCGGTATTTACGTCAATTTTCATGGGAAACCTTGTCAAAAACACGAGCCCCAATACCGCGAAAAAAATCTCTTGTCAAAATAGGTATGACCTTATACCTTCTAATCGAGCCGACTGGGGGGTCGGCGCACTGGGAGGTGAGATGAACAAAGGTCAATTGACATCCACACTGCGTCCTAAATCCGAGGCGCGTAGCCATTACCTCTTTGAGGCCACCGGCGTCGCCAAGGCTTTCCATGGTGTTCCTGCGCTGCGATCCGGAAAGCTGGTTCTGAAGCCCGGAACGGTCCACGCCTTGTGTGGCGGCAACGGCGCCGGAAAGTCGACCTTCTTAAACATCGCCATGGGGCTGCTGCGCAGAGACAGCGGCGAAATCAGGGTCAAGGGCGTTCCCGTCGATTTCAAATCCGCGAATGAAGCGCTGGTACACGGGATCGCCATCATTACACAGGAACTCGCGCCAGTTCGGGAGATGACGGTTGCGGAGAACATCTATCTTGGACGCGAGCCGAAAAGGTTCGGCGCATTCGTTGATTTCAAGGCGCTCGAACAACAGGCGCAGGCACTTCTCGACGATATAGGTTTCCCGCTGAATGCCTCATCGCGGATGTCCGCGCTCAGCCTCGCCGAAACACAGCTCGTCGAAATAGCAAAAGCCCTCAGCTTCGAGGCCGACATCGTCATCATGGATGAACCCACGTCGGCAATCGGTGAGCACGAAGCGCATATTCTTTTCGAGGCGATTCGTCGGCTCACACGACGCGGATCTGCGGTGATCTATGTTTCGCACAAGCTTTCGGAGATTTTCGAGATCGCCGACGAGTACACGGTCTTCCGGGATGGCGCATATGTCGCAAGCGGCCGGATCGGCGACATCACCCGAAAGGAGCTTGTCACCCATATCGTCGGCCGCGAAGTCAAGCTCGTCGAAAAAGAGCGCCCCAATGCTGGCGCACCGATCTTGCTTGAAGTGAAAAACCTTTCCCGGGGCACGAGCTTCCGAGATGTGTCGATCTCGGTGGCGGCCGGAGAGATCGTCGGCATTTACGGCTTGCTGGGTTCGGGACGGACAGAGTTCCTTGAAGCCGTCTACGGAATGGAAAAATCCACATCCGGAGAGGTCATCCTCAACGGGAAGTCGGTTCCGAAAGGACAGCCAGGACAGTCGATCAAAATGGGTATGGCGATGGTCTCGGAAGATCGCAAGGACAGCGGTCTCGTACTGTCGTCGTCGATTGCGCACAACATCACGCTGTCTGCATTGACGCTGATGGCGGTGAGCGGCTTCATCAGCCAGAAAAAAGAGCGCCAGGTCGTTCAGGAGATGATCCGCACCCAAAGGATCAAGACGAGCTCTTCCGATCTCTCTGTGGAAAATCTGAGCGGCGGAAATCAGCAGAAAGTGGTTTTTGCGCGTTGCCTCACGACCAGCCCTAAGCTGCTGATCTGCGATGAACCGACGCGTGGAATCGACGAAGGCTCCAAACAGGAGATCTATGCCTTCCTACGCGACTTCGCTGCAAAGGGGCACGGCGTACTTGTGGTGTCATCGGAGGCCCCCGAGGTGCTCCATGTGAGCGACCGTATCGCGATCTTCAAGAGCGGGAGACTGATTGGCGTCGTGGACGGCCACACGGCGACGCAGCAGGCAATAATAGAACTGGCAAGTTAAGCGGCGCAGCGTCGAGGTTGCGCGAACAACCGCACGCCTTAACCCACGAACGAACTTCAGGCGACATCCATGTCAGCTTTTTTAGGATTGAGCGCAATGAACAACAACAGCACCGACGTCGCAATTGCGTCAACAGCGGCCCGCAGGAAAAGCGAGATCACGAAGGAATATATAAAATCCTTCAGTATCGTTCTCGTATTTCTGATCATCTGCGCCCTGTTCACATCGCTGAACCAATATTTTCTGACCTGGGGCAACTGGCTCAATCTCCTGCGCCAATCGAGTATCAACGGTATTCTGGCTATCGGGGTCACTTTCGTCATTCTGACCAAGGGCATCGACTTGTCCGTCGGCTCGATCATGGCGCTGTCGGGCATACTTGCGGCAAGCCTGGTCACGACCGGAAATGAACAGTTTGTACTTTGGGCTATTCTGGCGGCGCTTGGCGCTGGCGCGGCGGTCGGCCTGATCAACGGCATCCTTGTCTCGCAGATCAATGTTCCACCGTTTGTCGCGACACTCGGCATGCTCAGCATGGCACGCGGACTGACGCTGATTTTCTCGGATGGGAGGCCTATTGCAAACCTCTCCGCTCCGATGAAGTGGATCGGCAGCGCCAATGTCATGGGCATGCCTGTCCCCGTCCTGATTTTCTTCGCAGTCTTTATCGTTGGGTGGGTCACGCTCTCGAAGACCACCTTTGGCCGCTATGTCTATGCGGTCGGCGGCAACGAAAAGGCAGCCCGTACCAGCGGTATTTCGACACGAACGATCACCGCAGCCACCTATGTAATTTCCGGCGTTCTTGCAGGACTTGCAGGACTTGTCCTTACGGCAAGAACGACTGCTGCTCTGCCCCAGGCTGGTATCGGTTACGAACTCGATGCGATCGCGGCGGTCGTGATAGGCGGCACAAGCCTGTCGGGCGGACGTGGAACGCTGGTCGGAACACTCTTCGGCGCACTCATCATAGGCACCATCAACAACGGAATGGATCTGATGGGTGTGTCTTCTTACTACCAGCAATTACTCAAGGGGGCCATCATCGTCATCGCCGTCATTACAGATCAAATACGAAAATAATCAACCGCATCAAATTCAATAGATAAGTGGAGGAGAAACTTATGAAGAGACGTGGATTTATCGCGGCAATCGCCGCATCGACGGTACTGCTTTCCGCCAGCATCGCATCCGCCCAGGACAAGATTCGTATCGCCGCATTGTCGTTCGGCGAGTCTGGCGAGTATATGAAAGCCTGGTCAACGGAGATTCAGAGTCATCCAGCCGTCAAGGACGGCAAGGTCGAGATCACCGTATTCGACGGCAAATACGATCCGCTCGTTCAGTCTAACCAGATCGACACCGCCATCACCCAGCAGTTCAATGCCATCATTATGGCGCCTTTTGATCTCGAAGCCTCGGCACCGGCAATCGACAGAGCCGTCGAAGCCAAAATCCCGGTGATTGTCTCCGCGCTGAAAACTGCCTCCAAAAACTATACGTCATCGATCATCGTCGACGACCGCGAGGGCGGCAAGATCATCGCAGAAGAGATTTCAAAGCGCCTCCCCAGCGGAGGCAATCTTGTTCTGATGGAGGGGCCGATTGGTCAATCTGCCCAGATTGAACGTCGGGCAGGTGTGGATGCCGGTCTGGCCGCTCATCCGAACCTCAAGCTCATGATGGACAAGAGCGGCAACTGGAGCCGTGCGGAAGGTCAGGCTCTGATGGAGAACTGGATTTCGGCCTATCCAAACCAGATCAACGGTGTTCTTGCAGAAAATGACGAAATGGCCCTCGGCGCCATCGAAGCGATGAAAGCCGCCAAGATCGATCTGGAAAAGGTTCCGGTTATTGCAATCGACGGCATTCCTGACGCAAAGCGTGCGGTGGACGGTGGCGAGATGGCCGTTACTCTCTACAAATACGCCCGGGCCGAGGGTCAAGGCGCCGTCGACCTGGCACTTCGTCAGGTGATTGGCTCTGATTTCAAGCCACAGTCCGAAGTCTGGAGCGGTCTGATGGAATGGAAGGACGGCGCACAGAAAGACTACACCGTTCCGTGGCTCATTCTCGATAAGAGCAACGTCAAGAAATACATGTGATCGAAACGCTTGCGAGCCCGGACCGTCCGGGCTCGCGCTCCCCTGAAAATGAGGTGAATTATGACTGTGCTTGAAGAACGTAAAATCGGTAAGACCGGTGTAACGCTGACGTCGCTTGGACTTGGGACCTCGCCGCTTGGGGGATGCGGGGTCAGCGTGTCGTTCGAGGAATTCGAAAACGTCGTTATGGCGGCATACAATCTCGGCGTACGCTACTTCGACACCGCACCGCTTTACGGGTTGGGCAAGTCGGAGCACAGCCTCGGCCACGTCCTGCGTACCAACGGCATCATCAACGACGTCACGTTCAGCACCAAAGTCGGCCGAATTTTGAAGCCTATGAGCCAGGCGAAACGGGCAGAGAGCCTCTACGGCATCAACTGGGTCGATCCCCTGCCCTATGTTGACGAATACGACTACAGCTATGACGGCATCATGCGATCCTTCGACGACAGCCAGCAGCGCATGGGTGTCGATGGCATCGACATCCTCTACCTGCATGACGTCAGCGGCGTCTGGCACAGAGACAATTATGACACCTACCTGACCCAGCTGCGCAAAAGCGGTTACCGCGCATGCGACGAACTGCGCAGCAGCGGCGCCGTGAAGGCGATCGGTCTTGGCGTCAACGAGACGGCATCGGTTCTGCAGGTCGCCAGCGAATTTGACCTCGATTGCTCGCTGGTCGCCGGTCGTTACACCTTGCTCAATCATCAACCCCTGGTCGACTTCTTCCCAGAGGCGCAGCGCCGCGGCATCGCGATCATCGCCGGCGGTGTCTACAATTCCGGCGTCCTTGCCGAGGGAAGCAAGGGTGACGCCGCCGTCCGGACATATGACTACCAAACCGCAGGTCCGGAAATCTTGGCGCGGGTCGAGGCTCTCGAAGCCGTATGCCAAGAGTTCGGCGTGTCGCTTTCGACGGCAGCAACCCAGTTCGTCTATGCCCACCCGGTGGTGACGGCTGTGGTTCAGGGCGCACTAAGCACGAACCATGTCGAAGCAAACGTCGCCGCGATATCGCAGGTCGTTCCGGCCGGTTTCTGGGCAGCGCTGAAAGATAGGAACTTGATCCCGGAAAACGCGCCGGTTCCGGCAAGCGTCGATAATTTTGTCTATTGAAAGGGAGAAACGAGATGGCTCTTGAATTTCGCTCACTCGGCAAAACCGACGTAAGGGTCTCGTCACTTGGCCTTGGTACCGTTCCGCTCTCAGGTTTCAACAGCGACGTGAGTTACGACACATTCGAAGAGACGGTTACACAGGCATTCGAGGCCGGCATCCGATATTTCGACTGTGCACCCATGTACGGCTTTGGAAAGGCCGAGCAATATCTGGGGCATGCGCTGCGTGTCAGGAAGCTCCGTCAGCAGGTTGTGGTCAGCACCAAAGCCGGACGTGTCCTGAAGCCGGCAAGCAAGACCGAGCCGCTCGATACCGTGTATGGCATCAACTGGATCGATCCACTGCCCTTTCTCGACACGTACGACTATACCTATGATGGCATCATGCGATCATTTGAAGACAGCCAGCACAGGTTGGGCCTCGACTATATCGACGTTCTTCTCGTGCATGATGTCGGCAAGGCGTGGCATGGAGATCAAAGTGAGTTTTACTGGGATCAACTGAGGGCATCAGGTTACAGGGCGCTGGACGAGTTACGCTCGACTGGCGCTGTGTCTGCCGTCGGTCTGGGCGTGAACGAAACCGAATCCGTTGTCGGCGTTGCCCGGGAATTCCAGATCGATTGCGCACTGATCGCCGGCCGGTACACGCTGTTAAACCACGCGCCATTGCATTCGGATTTCGAGGAATTGCTGAGACGCAATGTCTCGGTTATTGCCGGGGGCATTTTCAACTCCGGCATCCTGGCGACCGGAACAAACGCCACCGGCGTCACTTACGACTACGGTAAGGTTCCGGCGCCGATCATCGAGCGTGTACGGGCGATCGAAACGGTCTGCAACGAGTATTCAGTCAGCCTTCCGGCCGCAGCCATGCAGTTTGTCTATGCGCACCCTGCTGTCTCAACGCTGGTGATGGGCGCAAAGAGTGCCGCCGAAGTTCGGCAGAACGTGCAGGCTATCGGCGAGGTCATCCCTGCCGCTTTCTGGGAGGCGCTGAGGACCGAAGCGCTTCTTCCTGGCTCTGCACCATTACCAGGGTTCAAATGACTATGCCCTACGGCAGGGTGCAACGCGCCTATGTTTGCGATGAAGCGTTGGATCTCGACGTCTATTTGACGGAAATATCCCGGCTTGTGAGCATCGTCAGGCGCTATGGCGAGACGCTTGCGCTGCTGTCGTTCGCATTGATGGCGTTTCGATCGCAATCGAAACGCTTTTCATTCGCGGAACTTTTGGAATCCGCGACAGCAATCAGCAGTGCATGCAGGTCTGAGCTGAGTGAGCTCAAGGAGCTGGTCACGACGAAACACATTCGTGGCCATGTATCAAACATAGCGCGTCCCCTAGCCGAGGCACGAGCCAGGTTTCATCGCCTCGATGCATCCGCCGAAAAAGAGATACTGGCCCTTCTGGAACGGGCGGCAAGTGAATTGCGGCTGTCATCGTTGCTTTTGCAAAGGCCGACATTCGACACAAGCGCCTGCTGCGCACCTGCGTTTTTCTCATCAAAGGAACCTCCACGTGGACGAATACTCGATCTGGGTACTTGAATACGCCCTCAGCCCCGTTCACCCCGTCAGCGGTGTCTATTACGGTGAGCATAACAAGGGGACGATGAAGCTGCCGTTTTCATTTGTGCTGATAAAAGGCCGGGATGGCGTCGCCCTCGTCGATGTCGGTTATCCAACGGATTTTGGCGGGGAGATCGCTCAGTCGATCGGGGTCACAAACTGGACGTCGCCTGAAACCGTGTTGGCGCAGTGCGGAGTGAGACCTGACGAGGTCACCCACATTTTTCTCACTCACGCCCATTTCGATCACATCGGCGGTCTGAGATACTTTCCTGCGGCTAGAATCTTCATTCAGCAAAAGGAGCTGGATTCCTGGACCTCGTTGCTCTCGAAAGGCCCACGGTTCCGGTCACTGCTGACTGGCCTTAACCCCGCTGACGTCATCTGTCTCGTTAGGGCCAACATAGAAGGTCGTCTGGAACTGATCGATGGTTTCAGGGAGAATGTTTTGCCAAACATCGATCTCCACCCGGCCCACGATACGCACACTGCGGGCTCACAGTATGTCGTTGTCAGGGGACCCGGTGGGTCTGACCCGAATTCGTGCTGTCAGGCGACGTCATTTATACCCACAAGAACCTGCTAGGCGACGATCCCGATAGACCATATTTTGTTCCGCCCGGCCTTGCGAATGGCAGCCAGACCAAACTCGTCGAAACCGCGGCAGAGATGCTTCACCAGGTTGACGACGATCATCGCCGTGTCATCCCGGTCCATGATGAGAAACTCTCAGATATTTATCCCTTAAGATTGGCTGAATACGGTTTGAAGATCATCGAAATCAACCTGAGCCGGCACGAACAGTCCCGGATCTGAAACTAGAAGAAAATGTGAGGCCACCATGTATCACCAGTCGCACGTCGTGATGACCTATCTCATTGAAACTGCGGGAGATCCTGCAGACATGGCTACAAAAATCGCCAGCGACCAGTCGACCGGCACGTTTGTCGATCTGCCGGGTGAAACGCCTGAGTTGAAAGCAAGGGTCGCGGCGCGTGTGATCGCGCTTCGCGAACAAGATCCGGCCGACGTCCCGTCCATCCCTCAGGCGGCCCCGAAGGCGGGCCAGAAATTCAGGCGGGCTGAAGCCGACATTGCCTACCCTATCGAAGCGATCGGAGATGACCTTGCCGCGCTGATGACGATTACCATCGGCGGCGTTTTTTCGATAAGAGGATTTACCGGGATACGTGTTCTTCGCATGACGTTGCCCGATGCCATAACGCGTGCCTATCCTGGTCCGCAGTTCGGCATTGAGGGCACAAGGAAGCTCACCAATGTATGGGATCGACCGCTGATCGGAACGATCATAAAACCCGCACTTGGCCTGCGCCCTCCCGAGACGGCGGAACTAGCCGGCGAGTTGATAGGCTCCGGCGTCGATTTCATCAAGGACGATGAAAAGTTGTGCGGACCAACTTACTCCTCACTGGCTGAGCGGGTTGAAGCGATCATGCCCAGGATCAAGGATCATGAACAAAAAACCGGCAAAAAGGTCATGTACGCCTTCAATATCTCGCATATTGATCCGGACATGATGATGCGCAACCACGATGTCGTCGTGAATGGGGGCGGAAACGCGGCAGTGATCAACATCAATTCTATAGGCCAGGGCGCGTTCTTGTACCTGCGGAAACGCTCGCAACTGGCTCTGCATGCCCATCGCAATGGATGGGACATCCTGACCCGTCACCCTGGCCTCGGGATGAACTTTTCCGTCTATCAGCAATATTGGCGGCTTCTCGGCGTCGACCAGTTCCAGATCAACGGCATCGGGTCGAAATATTGGGAACCGGACGATTCCTTCGTGCGATCATTCCATGATCTGTCACAGCAGGTGGGACATACGGATGAACAGCCCATGCCTGTCGTTTGCTCCGGTCAGTGGGGCGGACAGGCACCTGAAACATTCGCAAAGACAGGAAAGACGCTCGATCTACTTTATCTGTGCGGTGGAGGTGTCGTGAGCCACCCTTCAGGGCCGGCAGCAGGGGTCCGTGCGGTTCAGCAAGCGTGGCAGGCGGCAAGGGATGGCATCCCGCTTAACGAATATGCCCGAGAGCATCGCGAGCTTGCGGAAGCGATCAAGAAATTCTCGCCCAAGAAATAACATCGGTTTTCAAACATGACGACAATAAAAGAGGGAACCTGATCAGGTTTCCTCTTTTTCATCTTCGAGAGACTTGAGAAAGTGCGTCATGTTCGCGTTGACGCTGGTTCGACTCTCGTTGCCAACATCCCTGTTCAATATCGCCTGATACATTTGTTCGTGCAATGCAACGGCCTGGAGACGCCCACTGACGTCAAGTGACTTCTTCACCCACGGAGAGACCATATCGAGCACGAATTCTGCTACTGTGATGATAAGCTTGTTGCCGGTGGCCGCGTAGATCGCGCGGTGAAAATCGAGATCCGCCTTCAACATTTCATCGAGATCCGCATTCTTGGCGCTGGTCAGCTTCTTCAGACGCTCAATGCATTCTCGCATGGCCGCAAGATCTTCATCGCTGCGACGAACCGCTGCCAGTTCGGTACAGTTGCGATCAAATATATCTCGAAGTTCCATCAACATTTCAGGCGTCGAGTCTTCCAGATATAGCTGAAACAGCTGCAGAGGCAACGCCGACATACCCCGTTCCTCGCGAACATAGCTGCCGTGGCCGTGACGAATGTCTATTAGCCCGGCGATGGATAGGGTCTTCATAGCCTCGCGGATCGGGGTTCGGCTGATACCCAACTGATCTGCTAGATCTTTTTCATTTGGGAGCTTGTCGCCGGCTTTGAGATTACCGTTGGCAATCTCGCCGGTGATGTAATCCAATGCAAATTCAAGGCGAGTCTGCGGTTTTTTCGACACTGCCAACTTAGCCATCCTTTTCAAAATCGCTCAATCCCGGAAAACGGAACCGGGGCGGCGTAGGTTCTAATACCTCACACCACCCCGAACGAACAAGAGCCCGCGATTTATGACCCGCCACCGGGCACTGAACCTGCGTCCAGTGCCCGACGTAGCGTCATTGTTCGTCAGCCAGTTTCGTGGACGTCTTTGCGTCGAAGGGGAAAAGCAGTCCCGCCGCCAAAAAACCTCCATCGACATTGAGGGTATGTCCAGTGATGTACCGCGCCTCGTCACTTGCGAGGAACACGGCCGCGTCAGCGATTTCTTCCGGCTCACCGTATCGACGCTGAGGCACAAGGCGGTGATAGGCATCACGGGTTTCCAGCGTGTGCATCGTACGGGAAACCTCTGTCAGGATTGGGCCAGGCGCAATTGCATTTACATTGATGCCGAGGTCCGCAAGCTCTACTGCCATCACCTTGTTGAGCAACTCGACGCCGGCCTTGGAGGCACCGTATGCCGAGCGCCCAACTCCACCTTTCTGTCCAGACAGCGATGCAATATTGACGATCGAACCGGTCTTCCTCTCTGCCATCTTGCGGGCAACCGCCTGCGATACCATGAAGGTACCGGTGAGATTGATGCGGACGACACGTTCGAATTCTTCGCGCGTGCTTTCGAGGAACAGCGTTGTTGCGCCAACGCCTGCATTGTTAACCAGAATGTCAATCTTGCCAAACCGTGCAACGGCAAAGTCGACCATGGCATTGACTTCGCTGTCATTCGAAATGTCGGCGCGGACCGCTACCGCGGACGGCCCGATCTCCTGAGCGGTCAGCTCTGCCGCCTCTTCATCACGGTCGCATACGACGACTTCGGCACCTTCCCGGGCAAATGCGACAGCGATCGCCTTGCCAATGCCTCGTGCAGCGCCAGTAACGAGCGCGGTTTTTCCAGATAGTCGCATCTTGAGCCTCCCAAAAAATCCGACCACACAAAAGGTATGAGGTATGATCTTGACCTAGGTATGATCCATCCCTATTAGTGATGTCAAGGGCTAACCATGCGCAAGTCGCAGATCGGGTTGCCACCAGGAGGAGAACTGGTATGAAAAACAAGAGGCCACTCATTGGCTTTTACGGCGACGATTTTACCGGCTCGTCGGAAAATCTGGCGCAGTTCCATCGCAGCGGCTTGAAAGCCCGGCTGTTCCTTAAGATTCCATCGCGCGAGGTGTTGGCCGAAGCGGCCGGCGAACTCGACATGATCGGTTTTGCCGGAACAGCTCGATCCCTCGATCGGGAACGGATAGGTCTTGAAGTCGATCCGGCTTTCAGAACGCTCCGCGAGGCCGGCTGCAGGTTCCTCCAGTACAAGATTTGCTCGACGTTCGATTCCGCCCCTGATGTCGGCAATTTCGGAATTGTTGCCGAAAAGCTGAAGAGCGAGTTCGGTGAGCTCGATGTCGCCGTATTGGCCGCGACCCCGGACTTCGGTCGATATACGGCTTTCGGCAACCATTTTGCAAAATTTGGCAGCGACGCCCTTCGTCTGGACCGGCATCCAAGCATGTCGAACCATCCGCGAACACCGATGCGGGAAGCAGATCTGAAAGCACACCTTGCGACGCTATGTTCGCTTCGGTTCAGCAACGTATTCCTGCCGGAGATTCGCCTCAACAGTTCTGTTCGTTCAAGGATCGAAGAGCTTTTCAAAAATGGTGAAGGCATTGTCTTTGACGGTGTCGAGAACTCCGATCTCGACAATGTCGTGCGCGCTTTGTGGGACCGCAAGACAGGCAAGCCGACACTGGCGATTGCTGCGCAAGGTTTTGCACAGGCTCTCGGCCAATACCTCGCCTCGCAAGCAAGCGCCTCGGAACTTCGACCGGTTCAGACCAAAATTCCTGCCGTATCCAACCTGCTGGTGCTTTCCGGTAGTTGCGCGATCCAGACAGGCAGACAGATCGATGCCGCAGTCGCATCCGGCTGGGCGGCAATCGGACTGGACCCGACCGAGCTCAAAACAGATCGGCAGATCTCGTCCACGCTCGATGAACTCAAGCCGGCGGTCCTCGAAAAGCTTGCAAATGGTCAGCCGACAATCGTCTACACGGCACTCGGCAACGTTATGGACCGCAACAGCTTCGAGGACGTCGCACCCGAGGGCATCGGCAAGGTCTACGCGCAACTGATGAACGCAGCGCGAACAGAGACCAAATTGCCCCGTGTCGTTCTGGCGGGTGGCGACAGTTCCAGCTACTCGGTACGGTTCAGCGGCGCGGAATCGCTGACGATCAAAGTCTTCGATGAGGCACAACACAGTCATCTTTGCGAACTGAGCGGACAATCGAGCGGGTTGGACGGGCTGGAGCTGCTGCTGAAAGGCGGTCAGGTCGGACATGATGATTACTTCCTTCGCGTGTTGCACGGCACCGAAGGTTGAGGAGTTAAAGGCATGAAGAAGCTTATACTTGAAGCACGCATCAACGAATATGCGATGCGCGATCATAATCCCAATGTTCCTTGGACGGCCGACGAGATTGCCGAAACCGCAGCGCGCGTTCGACAAGAAGGTGCCTCGATCCTGCATTTCCATGCGAGGACCGTGAACGGGCAACCGCTCAACACCCTTGCGTCCTACGATGAAATCATCCGTAAGGTCCGTGCGAAATCCGACATCCTCATCCTTCCCACATTGGGGTTTATTTCGAACGACGCCGACGCCAAAAAACGTATCGACAACGTCGTAGCGCTGGCGCGCGATCCTGCGACCAAACCTGATATTGCGCCGATCGATACGGGAAGTGCAAACCTGGAAATCTTCAACAAGGAACAGGGACACGCCGAGTTCGCGGGTCGGATTTACGAAAACACGACGGAATCGCTGATCCACTACGCAAGACAGCTGAAACAAGCCGGCGTCAAGCCGAAGATGGTGAGCTGGTCGGTAGGGTTCACACGCCGGGCGCTGATGCTGATGGACATGGGTCTCATCGAAGAGCCGGGTTACATGCTTTTTCACATGACCGACGGACGGGTTATTACAGGCCATCCCGGAACGGTCGCCGGACTGGAAGCTCACCTCATGTTTCTGCCCAGGGACACGCAGATCGAGTGGACAGCGAATGTGCTTGGCGGCAACCTGCTTGCACTCGCCGACACGATCGCTCGGCGGGGCGGACATATGGCGATGGGTATCGGTGACTATCCATACCCTGAACTAGACTATCCGACAAACGAGGTTCTCATCCGTGAAACGGTTCGGACCATTCGTTCCGCGGGGCGGGAACCAGCCACGCCGGATGAGGTCCGCGAGATGCTGAAGCTTTCTTGACGCGCTAATTCATGCAATCTGCTCGGACTGGGAGGAGCCCACCACCGAGCGACCAGAAATCAAAGCCTGACAAACACTAGAACCGTTAATTCGGTAAGGGAGGAACTATGTCTTACGTCAGCGCCAGCTCGGCGAGTGGGTCTGCGGTCCACTTCGACGAAAGCGTCATGCGAAGGGTCACCTTTGCCAGTATTTTTGGAACGGCCCTCGAGGCTTACGACCTTTACTTGTTCGGAACGGCTGCGGCGCTAATTTTTGCCCCGTTGTTTTTCCCAGCGGCCGATCCGAGTGTTTCGATCCTGCTATCCTTGACCACATTCGCGATCTCTTTCGTCGCCCGACCGGTCGGCTCGATCGTTCTTGGCCATTACGGTGATCGCATCGGAAGAAAGAAACTGTTGTTCCTGACGCTTGTGGCCATGGGGCTGAGCACCGCGGCGATCGGTTTCCTGCCAACCTATGCAAGCGCCGGTTTTGTTGCACCATTGTTGTTGTGCATCTTTCGCTTTATCCAGGGTTTTGCCTATGCGGGTGAATATTCCGGCGCGGTCATCATGCTGCTGGAACATGCACCCAAGGAAAAGCGCGGCTTTTACGCAGGGCTGAACAATATTGGCCCGGTTTTCGGATTTATCATGTCGTCCGGTTTCTTCCTCGGGATGAGCGCGCTCATGGACGATGGCGATTTCCTCGCATGGGGCTGGCGTATTCCATTCCTGGCGAGCCTGCTGCTTCTGGCAGTCGGTATTTATGTTCGCGCTCGCGTTCCCGAATCTCCCGTCTTCGAGAAGGCGAAGGCGGATGGTTTCAAGCAAACCGGAAAAAGGCTTCCGATCTCGGCCTTGTTCAAGGAACACACAAAGGTGCTGCTGCTGGCCTGCGGCGCAAACACCTGCCACTTTGCGACGTTCTACATCTTCACGGTGTTCAGCCTAAGTTACGCGACGAAGACGCTCGGACTTCCGCGCGCCGAGATCCTGTTCATTTCGATGCTGGCCGTGGCGACACACCTCATCGCCATTCCCTACGCGGCCGCTCGTTCTGACCGAATCGGACGCAAGAAAGCCTTGATCCAGGGCTTCCTGTTTATCGCCGTGTCCATCTATCCCTTCTGGTATCTCTTCAATACCGCATCGTTCTTCCCGATGCTGTTGGGCTCGTCGCTTCTGATGGTCGCTTATTCGGCTGTCTACGGTGTCATACCATCATTTACCTCCGAACTCTTTCCGGCAGAGGTACGTTTTTCGGGATCGGCGATTGCCTATAACATCGGCGGCATCCTGGGTGGCGGCTTTGCTCCACTGATCGCGGCAACCTTGGTGGCGCATTTTGGTTCGGTCTATCCCACCGCGCTGCTTATCGCCGGCCTTGCCATGATGTCACTGGTGTCTGTCGTGTTCCTGCCGAACACGAACGCACGAGACCTCCACGACTGAGCATCTCGATTGGCACCTGGGGCGGGCTCGAACACCGAGCCCGCTTTTTTTCGTCCAGACAAACAGAGACACTTTTAAAGACCATGCGGGTTAAGGCGTGCTGGCCGGGTGTGTGCGTCGAACTGGGAAAACCACGAGCAGGACGGTGGCAAACGCGCCTGCGAGAAAGGCTACGCCAGCCGCAGCCCAGGCAACATAGTCAAGACTGGCAAGATCGATCGTGGCGCCGCCAATGCCGATCCAACTCCAATCCCGACGTTTGCGCCAGTAATTGCGAGCGACGCGGCAAATGCGGCGGCGGCGGGCGCAGTTCCCATCATCCGGACATGGCGGATTACGACCAGCGCCGATTGCGCAATGCCCCAGACACACAGCGCCAGAAGCGATCGACGCGGTGCGCCCTGGGCGGCGCCCATAAGGCAAAGTGCGCCAGCAAGCAGAAGCGCAAAAACGGCATTCGATCCAAGCACGCTGACGTCAACCGATCGCCGACCCACCCAGTTCCCCAGAAGACCGACGGCACCAAACGTCATCATTGCCCACCCCACCTGCGCACCGTCCAGCCCTACGGATTGCTGGAGCATGTCGGCGAGATAGGTATAGGCACTAAACATCGACGCAAACATCAATACGGAAAGAACGATGTTCCACAACACCAGCGGATCTCGCAAGATCATGGCTGTCTGCGCAACGACATGCGAGGCTGCGGACCGGTGGATTCGGCAAGGTGAGCAGCATGATGGCCTTGGTGAAAGCCAATGCAGCCAAAATGGCGAAGGCAGCTCTCCAACCCAGAGCTTCGCTGACAATAACGCCCATGGGAACCCCGAAAACCGAAGCGGCGGCGACACCGAAGATGACGGCGGCCATCGCACGACCGGCCTGGTCGCGTCCCGCAAGATCAACAGCCCTCGCACCGGCCAAAGCCCAGAATACCGGAAGAGCCAGCGCCGGATTGACAAGGGCAACCGCCAGCACCCAATAATTTGTCGATATGCTGCAAGCGCATTTGACGTCGCGAATACCAGCATGATGGCGACGAACGGTCATCTGCCGTTCCAACTTGCCAAGGTGGCTGTCAGAACCGGGCCGAACACCACCACGGTTACCGCAAAGAGCAGAACAAGGTGCCCCGCGACGGAGATCGAGACGTCGAGGTCTCGAGCAATCTCGGGTAGAATACCGACGATCATGAATTCCGTTGTCAGGGCGGCAAAGCCCGCTGCGGACAAGAGTAGGATGGGTAGCTTCGTTGATATGACCAGGAACTGTGATGAAAAGTGAAAAATCATCGCAACCCGCGAACTGGCCGAAACCCAGCGCAGGACGCGATGGAACAGGGCCGTTCAGAGACGGCCGAAGCCCGAAAGCCGGAAAACATGAACGCCGAACCGACAGGGCATTGTGCCCGTCTGTCGGGCCCTCGCCCAACAGGTAGACATCCGGCCTAGAGATGTCTCCTTTGCTCGCCGATCCATCGTTATTTGAGCTTATACGGATCTGAGGCGAATGACCGTTAGCTCGGAAGGCACACCCAGCCGCAATGCAAAACCGATCCACAGTGCGGTGCCGTTGCTGACGTACAGTGCCATTTTGCCGACCTGGTACCGGCCTGGAACGAAGCCGTTGTTGAATTTTGCGATGAGCTGGTTGAAGCCAAAGATCATTCCACCGTGCGTGTGTCCCGACAGTTGAACGTCAACACCGAGGTCAGCCGCATCACGCGCATAGCGCGGCTGATGATCCAGCAGCACGACGACGTTTTCGGGCGGAGCACCCGCAATGGCTCTCTTTACGTTCGGGCCCTCCTGTCCGAACTCGGTCGCACTAAGATCGGTGACGCCCGCCAGCGTTATGCTCGCTCCATCTTTGACGATGAGCGTATGTTCGTTTTCAAGACCGCGCATTCCCAGGCGCTTGAAATGCTCCATCCAGTCTCGGTGCCCAAAGTAATATTCATGATTGCCCGGCACCACCCAGACGCCATCGGGTGAAGCGAGCGCTGACAGCGGCTGGATATCCTCACGACGCGCCTCGATGGTTCCATCAATCAGGTCACCGGTGACCACGATCAGGTCAGCACCAGCGGCGTTCGTCGCGTTGACGACGTCACGCGTCCAGTCAGCCTGAAACAGGTGGCTGAGATGGAGGTCGGTAAGCTGGACAATGCGATATCCATCGAAGGAAGCGGGAAGACCCGCAACCGGCAGCTCGATTTCCTTGAGGTCGGGTATGCGAAGCGCCTGGGAAACACCAAAGGCAGCCACCGTGAGCGCGATCGCGATGGCGATGGGACGGACAGGGCCCGCCACGCGCACCCGGCGCCGCTTGATTGCGCAGATCAACAACAGCAGACAATCGACAACCAACTGTATGACGGCGAGTACGAGGATCGCGCCAAATGCAACATTGACGGATATCATCGCAACCCGAGGGATCTCGGGCGAAAACATTGTCCCGGTCAGAACTTTGGTAATCAGGTGATGTTGGGAGACCAGCAAAAGAGCGATCGCCACCGGCGTTTTGACCGGCGGGGCAATCGGCAGCGGCCAGATTGTCCGAAAAATCACGACAATCCAGGGAACAAGCGTTGCAATATGAAACAAGATGCTCATTCCAGAATGGTGCCGGCCGGAATGCATCGCGCATCGGGCCGGCCGGTTTTTGTTTCTGTGCCGATTATGCGACGGTCATGTCGACGACATAGCGGTAGCGTGCCTTCTTCGCGACCACGTCCCTCCACGCCTCATTGATTTTAGCGAGGGGAACCTTTTCAAATTCGGGAGCGATGCCATGCTGGTCACAAAAGTCGATGACTTCCTGTGTTTCGCGAATGCTCCCGATCATCGAACCTGCGAAGGAGTTGCGGGTCGCGATGGTGGTGAACGGGCCGAGCTTGTTCGGTTCCTTGCGGATATCGCCAATACCAACCAGGCAAAGGGTTGCATCGCGCTTCAAGGTCGACATCAGTGGGTCGAGGTCGTGATGATATGAGGCCGTGTCTAGTATGAAGTCGAAATGCCGGCGATAGGCCTTGACCTTCTCCGCATCGTTGTTGACGACAACGTCTACGGCGCCGAAACGCCTGGCGTCGGCAGCCTTTTCCGGGCTGGTGGTAAAGACAACCACTTCGGCGCCGATCGCCTTGGCGATCATCACGCCGATGTGACCGAGGCCGCCCAGCCCCACGATGGCGATCTTCGATCCTCTTCGGATATTCCAGTGGCGTAGCGGTGAATAGACGGTCACAGCCGAGCACATGATCGGTCCCGCCGCCGCTAGGTCGACGCCATCGGGAATGCGGATGACGTAGTTTCGGTCAACAACGACGGAGTTCGAATAGCCGCCCTGGGTGGTGCCTGAGGGCTCGACGCTCTCGTCGACTTTGCTGCCATAGGTCATCGTCGGGCCATTTTCGCAAAACTGCTCAAATCCCGCGTCGCATTCCGGGCATGTGCGGCACGAGTTAACCATGCAGCCGACGCCAACGCGATCGCCGACCTTGAAGTTTGAAACAGCGCTACCGACAGCGGCCACGACCCCGGCGATCTCGTGGCCGACAACCTGCGGAACGCGTTGAGATCCCCAGTCGCCACGTGCTGTGTGAATATCCGAATGGCATACCCCGCAATATTTGATGTCTATCGCGACGTCATTCGGGCCGACGGGCCGCCGTTCGAATTTGAATGGCTTGAGGTCGGCGTTCTCGGCAAAGAAGGCATAACCGTTTGCCGGGCTGCGCTCGCGAAACGCGTCGCCGGCGAGTTTGGCTTCATCGGCTCCCTGGGCCGCGGCAGCTCCGGTAAACAACGCGGCGGTCGCACCTACCGTTGCGCTACCAAGCGAAAGCTTCAGGAAGTTTCTGCGGCCGATATTTCGCTGTTCCGCGACGTCCTTAGGGTTTTCGGCGAGAGTGTTGGGGTCAGACAAGTCATCGTCCTTTCGGTTATTTTCACGACGTCGGTCGAACAACCTGACGCCGGCTAGACATACGAACCCATCGCGGGAATGGCAGTCGCGATGCCGTCAATACAGTGTGCAGCACGGCTCATCATCAATTCACGCTCTCGAATGCGTGATCGGCTCTTATTGAGGCCCTCGCTGGATCATGCGCACCAGCGCTCGAAGAGCCTCCGGGAGCTGCCGCCGGCTTGGATAATAGAGATGGAATCCCGGTCCCATGGACGACCACTTCGGCAGCACTTCGATCAAGCTACCCGAGGCAAGCTGTTGCTTAACGCGTCCTTCGAGGCAATATGCGATCCCGGCGCCATTCTCCGCCAACTCGATGGACATCACCGTTTCGTTCGATATCACGGCCCAGTCCGAGGTTACGATGATTTCGTTCTCGGCATTACCCAGTTCCCAATGGAAGATACGGCCGGTACCCATTCTGATTCCGATGCATTTGTGGTGTTTCAAATCGTCGGGACGGCTGAGCGCCGGCGCCTCAGCGAGATATTCCGGGGATGCCACCATGATCCAGCGAAGATCTGGCCCAAGGGGGAGAGCGATCATGTCGACCGGAACTCGACCTCCATAACGGATGCCGGCGTCGAACCCTTCGCGGACGATATCGACGACGGTATCCTGAGTCACCACCTCCAACCTGACTTCCGGATAACACGCTATGTAGTTGGCCATGATCGGAGCCAACAGCAATCGGGCGGCATCGCTTGGGACGTTCAGTCGCAATTGGCCCGCAGGGCGGTCACGGTAGAGGTTCAACGCTTCGAGCCCCCCTTCGATCGCCGCAAAGCCTGCCTGAATGCTTTGAAGCAGGTCGCGGCCAGCCGGTGTCAGCGTCACGCTTCTGTTGGTCCTGTTGAACAGGCGAACACCTTGACGTGCTTCGAGACCTCGCATGGCGTGACTGAGCGCGGAGGGTGACAGGTCGAGATTGGCGGCGGCGCGTCGAAATCCTCCGGCTTCCGCCACCCTGCGGAACAGATTGAGGTCACCCAGGTCGGTACGGCTCAATGGCAATTTCATTGTTCACTCATGCTCACGAAATGAAGGCGCGGCCTCGACAATAGTGCAGTCTGCCGGTTTTTTGGAGTGAGCCTTCTTCAACATTTCGTGCAATTTTACTCAACTTCCTTAACCCCGCTCCGGTCGCTACCTAGGCCCCAAGTTAACAAGCAGAAGGGATCGAGATGTCCTCCAACATCATGATCGCTCAGTTCGTTCTGGCACTAGGTGGAATGTTTCTGGGAACGGCCGAGTTTGCGGCCATGGGACTCTTGCCTGACATGGCTCGCACTTTTGAAGTCGACATCCCGTCGGCCGGCCACTTTGTCAGCGCTTATGCAATAGGAGTTGTGATCGGCGCACCGCTCCTCAGCGTCTTGACGGCGCGGATGGAAAAAAGGCGGTTGCTGATGTTTCTGGCGACCCTGGTGATTATCGGCAACGGCACTTCGGCAATGGCCAACAGCTACGCTCTAGAAATGATAGCCCGCTTCATTTCGGGTCTGCCGCACGGAGCCTATTATGGAACGGCCGGAGTTGTTTCTGCCTCGCTGGCGCCAGCCTCCCAGCGAACTCGGGCGATCAGCCGGGTGATGCTCGGCCTTGCCGCCGCCAACGTGATTGGTGTGCCTGCGGCAACCTGGATGGGTCAAGCACTCGGCTGGCGTAGCGCCTTTGGTGCGGTTGCCCTTGGTGGCACAGCATTGCTCGTTCTCCTGCCGCTGACAGTGCCTAAGCGTCCGGTAGACCGGGCTGCCTCCCCACTTTGCGAGCTCTCCGCCTTCAGGTCACCGCAGGTCTGGTTCACACTTGCCACAGCCGCGATCGGTTTCGGCGGGATGTTTGCCGTCTACAGCTACATCACCCCAACGCTCGTCAATGTTACAGGTCAGCCCGATAGCATGGTGCCGTGGTATCTGGCCCTGTGGGGCGCCGGCATGGTTGTTGGCAACGTCGTTGGAGGTTGGCTGGCGGATCGATCGCTGACTGGCACGATAATCGGCTTCATGATCTGGGGCGTCGTGTTCCTGACCGCATTCTACTGGACTGCCGAGACCCCCCTGCTGGCCGCCGGCACGCTATTTTTTATCGGAGTGGGATTCGCGCTCGTACCGGCTTTGCAGGCGCGCCTGATGGACGCGGCACCCAAAGCCCAGTCGCTTGCTTCGGCAACAAACCACTCCGCCTTCAACTTTTCCAATGCCCTCGGCGCATGGACCGGGGGTATCGCCATCGGCTTGGGTTACGGTTGGGAATCGACCGGCTTGGTCGCCGGCGCGTTGGCCCTGCTGGGACTGGTAATTTTTGTCGTATCGCTTTCATTTGAGAAAAATGTCGTGAATGAAAAGGTGACCGCATGAGCATGAATTCAATTTTTTCCGAGGGAAACGTTGCCCTCGTCACCGGTGCACAGCAAGGGATTGGTGCCGAGTTCGCACGCCGACTGGCAGAACGTGGCCTTAGACTGGCATTGGTGGATCGAGACGCCGCCAAGCTGAATGCGCTCGCAAGCCCCATCGATGGCGAAGTCATGATCGCGGTTGGTGATGTCACAGACAGCGCCCTCGTCACGGCGCTGGCCGATGACATTATCGCGCAGTTCGGCCCGTTGTCACTACTGGTGAACAATGCTGGGGTCACGGAAAAGGCAGGGCTATTTAACGAACCCGCGCGCTGGCGACACATGCCGGATGTGAATATGTGGGCAGCGCTCAGATTACAGAGCCTCTTCGTACCGGAGATAATTGCATCGGGACGCTCTGCCGCAATTGACGTGCCCCCAATAAATTAGGCCATTATGGCAAGTTCCGCGCCGAGTGCCTGAACACCCATTGGTTCATGAGCGAAATCGGCAACAAGGTGTCGATCTCGCTGATGAAATCAGGAGGCGCAACCAGCCCGCCTCCCTGAATGAAGCCGGAAAAATCTAGTCTCAGCTGGTCCAGAAACCTGGGGCGGTTCAACCCCCGGAAAATTCCAGCGCCCGCTGGCCCAAAATCGGGAAGCACTTCAATCGCGTGACCAGCGCCGGCGGCGTTTAACAGACTTGATGACTTCAATCGGATGCTTCGTCATAGGACTATCCCTGGTGTTACCACTAGGACGTCCGATGTTCGGGCTCGCCTCACAAGGCGGCCATCACCGTGTGCTTACCGTATTGATCCAACGGTCCTGCGGAAACCCCGCGGTCCGCTGTGAAGGGTTCAGATATTCAGCCGGACCGCGGCGTACTTTCTGCCGCGGCCCCAACATGTGCCCTGGGAGGAGCAAAATTGCTCAACGCTTCGCGAGCATGAATTCTCGAAGCGCCAAGGCCAGTTGTGCTTCGGCTTCCCACGCTAAGCTGTGGCCACATTCTGCAAAAACCTCGGAACGCTCGACGCGCTCGGCCACCTTTCGCATCTGCTGCTCTACGAAAGGGCCGAAGAACTCTGGAGCTCCAATGGTCATTACGGGCAACGTCAGCTTTTCCGTTGAAAGGCGCCGATTGATCTCGGCGTTCTTCAGGCCGGCCCTGTAAGTTTCGAGGCACCCCCTCAGTCCACCCGGCGCTGCGAGGCGGGCGACCCATTCGCTGATGGCAGCGTCGTCGATCGCCGTTGGATTCCAGGTTTCGGCTCTTATCCAATACTCCCAGAATTCCCTCTCGCGTCCCGTTATCAGCATTTCCGGAATATGAGGAATCCAGAAGAACGGCAGATGCCAATTCCAGACGCCCTGCTGTCGATACTGGGCACTGATGTTCTCGGGTGTGAAATGCGAGAATTCCTCGAGACCCAGTCCCGACAGCATCATTTCGCAGAACGAGAGTGTGAGCACACGGTCGCGTTGAGTCGCCGCAAGAACATAGCCAAATTCCGCGCCACGATCTTCCCCGTGTAGGTGGAATCTGTCATGTCCAAGTTGGGTCATGAGTTCGGCCATATCGCTCGCGTTGGTGAGGGAGTCGTAGCCTTGCTCGGCAGGCGGCTTGTCCGTGTACCCAAATCCTCGCAAATCAGGAGCGACGACCGTGAAATGCTTCGTCAGCAGCGGCATTAACTTCGCCCAATAGTACGAGGTCTTCGGCGTTCCGTGGAGAAGCAGAAGGGGCTCTCCCTGTCCAGCGCTAACGTAATGCATCCGAATACCATTGATGCGTGCCCGGCCGTGTTTCACCGGGTTTCCGGTATGGTCCAGTATATCGACCATGTCACCTCCTTATGTTTCGACGTAACATTAGAGCTTGTAACGGAACGCCCTTTGCCGCGAGCCATCGCGTTATCCCGCAATTCGTTGACTCAGCGGTGGTACGTCGCGATCGGAGTTGGTGTCGGCGGAAGTCATGGCCTCAATCTTGAACTGTGTCAGCAGGTTGGTGAGCGCTTCGACGTCCAACGCAAGCTGAGCTCCCGCGGCAGCAGTCTCCTCGGCAATCGACGCGTTCTTTTGAGTTTCGTGATCAATGGACGCAACCGACTCATTGATGCTGTGAAGGGTTGAGGACTGCTCTTGAGCAGATGCTGCAATGGCTCCAACATGCACATCGATTTCCGCCACTCCACTGATGATGCGGTTCAGCGTCGTTCCTGTCTCGCCAACAAGAACAACTCCCTTGGCCACTTGAGTGGCCGAACTTGAAATAAGTTCTTTGATCTCGCGCGCTGCACCTGCAGATCGTTGTGCTAATTCTCTAACTTCTTGCGCGACCACCGCAAAACCGCGCCCTGCCTCGCCTGCCCGCGACGCCTCTACACCGGCGTTAAGGGCTAACAGGTTCGTTTGGAACGCGATTTCATCGATCACGACGATGATGCTTGTGATCTCTTGCGAGGATTTCTCAATCGTGCGCATGGCTTCGATTGCGGAGCGAACGACGTCACCCGAGGCAATTGCCTCAGATCGAGCTTGCGCAACAATAGTTTTGGCGTCGGAGGCGCGGCCGGCACTATCTTTTATCGTCACAGTAAGCTGCGCTATGGCGCTCGCGGTCTCCTCAAGGGAAGCTGCTTGTCGTTCTGCTCGACTTGCGAGGGCATCTGCTGCCGAACTGATTTCCCCGCAACTTTGGTCGATCCTGCGAGCATTCTCACTAACACAATTTAGCGCGGCCAACAATTTTTCAACCGAGGTATTGTAATCGAAACGGAGAGCGTCCAGGTCATGTCGAAACGTTGTTTCGATCCGATGCAGGAGATCGCCGTCAGCCAACCTTCGCAGCGCAAATCCAAGAGTTTTCACAGCGAAATCTGTACTGCTGGCATTTGCGGTGTCCCTCTCCAATTGGACGCGTCGACCTTCCTCCACTGAAAGTCTCGTGGCCTCTCCCTCCTGTTCGAGGCGTTGCCGCTCCACCGCGTTAATCCTGAAAACGGAAACTGCCCGCGCCATGTTTCCGAGCTCATCGCGCCGTTGTACGCTGGGTATATCAGCGCTTGTTTCGCCTTCAGCAAGCGCGATCATCCTATCCCGAAGTTTGACAATCGGAATCGTTATGAAACGAGATGAAATGAAAAGGGAAGCTGAAAGGAAAGCCGCGAATGCCAGAGTGATAATTGCAAGTGAATATTTGCTCGTCGCATCGGCATCAGCCGCAAGCTCGCTGCTTTCCATGTCCACCGACTGCGTAAATTTGTCGGTCCAATCCCGGACGGCCAGGACTTGGCTTGCAATGAGTGGGTCAGCTTTGCGCAGAGATGCGTTCGCGGCAGTGGCATCGCCTTTAAGCGCGAACTGCACGGCCTGATTGGTGAGTAAGAGAATATCGTTTGCCGCAGCGATGAACCTGTCGATCGACGTTTTTTGATCCGGAACCAATCGCTTGACAAGGCGCAGCTCGGAAACAAGCTTCGCCTTGTTATTCTCGTAAAAAAGGGCAAATTTTTTGATATTCGGGTCTTTGATATCATAAGAAAGGATTTGATAGGCGTTATAGCTCACAGCCGTGAAGTGCTGGTTCGCACGTGCCATATGGATTGCGGCGGCCCCATCCTCCGCTATGAAACTGACGTAGCTTTGAGAGGCGTTTCGGTACTTGAGTGAGACGAACGTCAGTCCGGCGATGCCAATCGCACAAATCGGAACGACTAAAAGCAGCATTTTCGTTTTGATACTGATATGTTCCATGAACGACATTATTGCCGACCCTTTTCTAAATGTTGTTCACCACCCCACCCCCTGGCGTGGTTCTAGACCTCGTTCTTCAGCGTCTCCTTCTGCGTAATCAGGCGGGCAGAATGGTGCCCGGCAGTAAATGCCCAAAGCCAGCTCAGAGCGACGGCCATGCGGCTCCTTGTTCCGATCAAAAAGTAAATGTGAGCGAAGCCCCAGATCCACCATGCAAGCGTTCCCTTAAGCCGAAGCTTACCGAAATCGATCACAGCAGAGCTCGGTCCGATCGTAGCAAGGTTACCAAGATGCTTGTATTTGAAGGGAGGCGGTGCTGGGCGCTGGTTGGCGCGGGCCTTGATCACCTTAGCGACATATTTTCCTTGCTGTTTTGCGGCTGGCGCAATGCCGGGAACGGGCGTTCCCTCGCCGGTTTTCACCAAAGCAGCGTCTCCGATAACGAAAATCTCCGGGTGATCCATGACCGTGAGATCGGGCTGTACGATTGCCCGCCCCACTCGATCTTTCTCCGCGCCGACCCAAACTGACGCCTTCGATGCTTGCACGCCTGCAGCCCAGATTACCGTGTGACTTGGCACGAACTCATCTCCAATCGATATTCCATGCTCATTACAGTTCGTTACCGGCCTACCGGTTCGAACTTCGACGCCCATCGCTGCAAGTGATTGCTCAGCATAATGCGACAACGTCTCATGGAACGCGGGCAAAACGCGGGGCCCTGCCTCTACAAGCAGGATGCGGGCTCGCGTTGTGTCAATGGATCTAAATTCCTCGACAAGCGTTCTGTGGGTCAACTCCGCGATAATGCCGGCCATTTCCACCCCAGTCGGCCCCGCTCCAATGATGCTGAACGTCAGCATCGCCCGGCGGATGTCGGGATTGCTTTCGAGTTCCGCCTTTTCGAACGCCAGAAGAAGCCGCCGGCGGATTGTCGTAGCGTCCTCCAGTGCCTTCAGCCCGGGAGCAAATGGTTCCCAGTCGTCGCGTCCGAAATAGGCGTGACGCGCCCCGGTCGCAAGAACGAGCGTGTCGTAAGGGATCGAATGTCCGTCCTTGAGTGAGACAAGTCGTGCTGCTGTATCCACTCCAATGACCTCGCCAAGGAGCGTCGACACATCTTTTCGGCTGCGGAATACCGCCCGAATGGGCCACGCGATTTCTGATGTCGCGAGGACGGTGGTGGCGACCTGATAGAGCAAAGGCTGAAAAAGGTGGTGGTTGCGTCTGTCGATGATCGTGATTGAGGTGTCGGGGCACTTGAGGTCCTTGGCCAGTTGCAGGCCTGCGAACCCACCGCCAACGATAACCACACGATGCCCAGCCATTCAATTCTCCGTTCACAGTTCTAAAAAACGCGCCCTAACCCAAAGCGCGTTCATTGGAATCGAAAGTCCTTACCAGTCAGTCGCTGACGCGATTACTGATGATGATTGATGGAGGGCTTGCCAGAAGCGGAAGGAGCGGCTCAAGGACGCGCTTCACGTTCGGATGCTCGCCGTGTCCAGCAACTGCCGCCTCGTTGACCCAGCCATCCAAGATAAAGAACGTGTTCGGATCATCGGAACGCTGATAAAGGTCGTAGTACAGGCAGCCAGCCTCCTCCCGTGCAGGTCCGATGAACTCCTGAAGAAGCGCCTTGACGCGGTCCCGGTTCTGCGTCGTGGTCTTGAATTCGACGATGAGGTGCTGTTCCTCTGTCTTGCTTGTCATCCAAACTTGCTCCTAGTTGAAGACGATAACTGGTTTGATCACTCGGCCGGCTTCCGCGTCCGCGATTGCCTCGTTGATCTTCTCGAACGGATACTTCGTGATCAGTTTCTGAAACGGGAACAGGCCGGCCTGATTAAGCTCGACCATCTGCGGAATGAACAGTTGGGGGATTTGATCGCCAAGGATCGCGCCCTGGATTTTGCGATTGAACACCATGAGGTCCAGCGGGATCGGAATGTCCTTACCGAGCGCGTCCAGGCCAAGGAGAACGACATGACCACCCGCCCTCGTGCATTTGATCGAATTCAAGATAACCGGGATTATACCGACCGCGTCAATCGCGAAGTCAGCACCACCGCCCGTTAGCGCGTGAATTTGCTCCACGACGTCGGTATCTTCGCCGTTGATCGCGTGGGTGGCTCCAAGCTCCTTGGCCATATCCAACCGTTGCTGGTTCAGGTCAACGATGATGATTTTGCTGCAACGGCGTACCTTAGCCGCCATCACGGCGGCCATCCCGACCGCCCCTGCCCCGAAAACGGCGATCGTCGATCCGATCTCCGGCTTCATGGCGTTGATGACCGTGCCCGCGCCCGTCGCCATGCCACATCCAAGGGGCGCGGCATTCGTCAGATCGAAGTTTTCCTTGGGAAGGAGCGCCGCGTTGTTCTCAGTGGCAAGGATATGCGTCGCAAATGAAGACTGGCCAACGAAATTGCTACCGATACCGACCTCGTCGCAAAGCAGGGCTTTCTTGCCATTGGGCCGAAGGCCTGTCAGGTTGTACTGGGTATAGTTCTGGCAATTCATCGGGTGCGAACGACGGCAATCGGCGCAAAATCCACACGAGCTTTGGCTGAGAGCAACGTGATCGCCAACCTTGAGGCTTTGCACGTCTGCCCCGATCGCTTCGACGATGCCCACTCCTTCGTGGCCGGGGATGACGGGAGCCGGAGGCCCGAAGATGCCATCGCGAAGAAGCAGGTCGGTATGGCAGATACCTGTCGCGACAGTACGAACCAGAATCTCGTTGCCTTCCGGATCAGCCAGTTCCAGTTCACGGAACTCCAACGGTGCCTTGGGCTTTACGGCAACCGCCGCTGTGATCTTCACCATTATTCTTCTCCAGCTTTATTTCCGCGACTACAGCGGCAATTATTTGATCGACCCAACGGGGGAAAACCTAGACCCGTCCGGTGCGCGCCCCGTAGATGATGGCGGCAAGTGCGATGATCCCGCCTTGTACGATTAGCTTCCCCGGCTCCTGGATACCGAAGACGGTCAGCATCGCGAAAAGGAAACTGAACGCCACTACGGCGACGAAGGGTCCTGCGACGCCGCCCCGGTCCACACCGAAAGTTACGCCACCAAGAATGGTCGCGGCGAGCGCGTTCATGAAGGTATCGAAGCCGGGCTTGATGGTTCCGACGGCGAGCGCCGAGACTTGCACCAAGGCAGCGATCCCGGTGAGCGTTCCAGCGAGCGTATGGGAAACGAAGATTGTGCGGGCGAGCGGGATGCCCGTGGTTTCGGCTGCCCGCGGATTGTCGCCGACGGCGCGGAAATAGCGGCCTATGATGAGGAACCGGAACGCCAGCGCGACGAGGACGGATATTCCGATCCAGACGATTACGGAGTACGAGAGCCCATGGATATTGCCGCTTGTAAGAACCCGAAGCCAACTCGGCGTCGATCCCGGCGCGCGCCCCGCGCTCAAGTACTGCACAATACCGATGAGAATGGCCGAGACGCTGAGCGTCGAGATGACCGCTGACGCGCGGATGTACGCGACGAGGACGCCGTTGATCAGACCGACAGCAAGGCCGACGACGATCGGCATCAGGACGGTCACATACGGTGGATAGTTGTTCAGAAAGCCCGAGCTGGCCAGGTAGATCGCGAACGCGAATACGCCGCTGACCGAGAGGTCAATCGAACGCACGCGCATGACCAGGGACTGCGCCAGCACAGCAATGCCCAATGGAGCGGACTGCTTGAGGATCACGAACCAGTAATTCGGGTTGATCAGCGTCGCGCTGACCGCCGGAGCAACCGCAATCAGGATCGCGAGAACGTAGTAGGCAGGCGGCAGGCCGAGTATCCAAGAGATCGCGCGCTTCGCGCTCAGGGCGCGCGATGGTGTCTCAATTTTCGAGTCTGTCGTTGTCATTGAGAAGTCCATCTCTTTCAAAGTCCAATTGTTTTGCGACGCTGCGAAACGACGAGCACGAGGAGCAGCAGACCCTTGACGACCGACTGGAGGTAGGCCGACACATTGGCGAGGTTCATCACGTTGTTGACGATGCCGAGAATGGCCGCTCCGACGACGGTCCCGAGGATGCTGCCGATACCCCCTGCGAGATGGACACCGCCCAGCGCCGCGGCTGTGACGGACTCGATGCCGAAGGTCGCACCTCCCTTGGGGTCACCCGAGGCGAGTCGCCCGGCAAGGAACATTCCGGCGGCGCACGCGAAGAGTGCCGACAGCATGTAGGCCTTGATGACCGTGCGCCCCACGGGAACGCCGTTCATGCGGGCGTTGAAGTCGTTGCCGCCGGAGGCGAAGAGATAGAGACCGAAAGGTCTGCGGTAAAGAATCCAGGCCGCGGCGCAGGATGCGGCGATCAGCCAGAAAAGCGAGTTGGGTATCGGGCCGATCGATCCAGCTACAGACGCGGACAACCATTCGGGAACGCGGCCTCCGGGAATTGGGAGGATGATGAGGGCCAGTCCCTGGCCGATACCCATCGTCGCCAGCGTCATGATGATCGGGTGGACGTTCAGTCGCGCCACCCCGTACCCGTTCGCCAGGCCGAACGCCACCGCCACCGCGATACAGAGCAGGACCCGGACGATTTCGGGAAGGTCGAGAGTCATGATCGTGGTCGTGATGCTGATGATCGATCCGACCGAGACATCTAGCCCGCCCGTCAGGATGACGAACGTCTGCCCGAGCGCCGAGATGACCAGCACGGTGGACTGGGCGAGCAGGTTCGAAAGGTTCTCGGGAGCGAGGAAGCCCGGAAGGAGGATGACCGATGCGATGAGCATCACCAAAAGCGTTCCAATCGAGAGAAGGATCGCTCCGGCTCGATACGGAACCTTGATAAAGTTCGTTACTGTATTCATGGGTTCCTCCTCAATGAACCGCTGCGCGCGGATCGTCCGCGGAGTTGGAACCAAGCGCGGTTCCAAGAATGCTTTCTTCAGTTGCATCCGCGGCGGGCATCTGCCCGACAATCTTCCGGTCATGAACGACGAGAATGTTGTCGCAGAGACCGATAAGCTCGGCGTGTTCGCGCGATGAGACGATCACCGCCCCTCCGCGGTCGCTGAAGTCGTGGAGAAGTCTATAGATTTCCGCCTTCGCACCGACATCGACACCACGTGTCGGCTCTTCGATCACCAGGATATCGACCCCGGACAGGAGCCAGCGGCCAAGCAAGACCTTCTGCTGGTTGCCACCGGAGAGCTTCCCGACGGGCGCGCTTGGGTCTGCCGCGGCGACGCGCAACGACTTGATGACTTCGCGAACCTTGGACACGGAACGCCATGCGAAACTCGCCATATTGCGGTTGAGCTGCTTTCCAAGCGCGATGTTGTCGTAGATCGGAAGACGGAGGAACAGACCTTCCTGCTTCCGGTCTTCCGGGATAAAGCCTATCCCTGCGGCGATCGCGTTCGAAAATCCCGACGAGACGTTCACGGCGCTCATGGCCGCGTCACTGCCTCGCCGGCGAACCGCAACGGCTCTTGCCGTCTCGACCCCGACGACAGCGCGCATGATCTCGCGTTGGCCCTGTCCTTCGAGGCCAGCCAGCCCGATGATCTCCCCCTTCCGGACGGTGAAACCGATGGTCGCGCCGTCATCGTGGAGCTTGAGGTCCGAGACCTCAAGCATGGGCTCTCCTGTTTCGCGCGATCGCGGTGGGAAAAAATTCTGGAGCTCGCGCCCGACCATGGTCGCGACCAGCGAATGGAGATTGAAATCCTGCGTCCTGGCAGTCTTCACCCATGCGCCGTCCTTCATGACGGTAATCGTGTCGCAGAGTTCGAAAACTTCGTTCATGCGATGCGAGATGTAGACGATCGCTTTCCCCTTTGCCTTGAGGTCGCGTATGACCGCAAAAAGATGCGCGACGTCGGCGGAGTTCAACGCGGCTGTCGGTTCATCGAAGATGAAGACATCCGCGTTCGAGGTCAGGCCTTTCGCGATTTCCACCGCCTGCTGCTGGGCGACAGTCAGCGTGTCCACGATCGCCGTGGCATCGAGCTGAGGGAAGACTTCGGCGAGCAGTTCGCTGGAGCGTCGGAGCACTTCCGCACGATCGATGGAACCGTCCGAACGCCGCGGCTCATGCCCGAGAAACATGTTCTCGGCCACGGTCAGGTTCGGGATCAAGGTGAATTCCTGGAACACCGTGGAGACACCCGCGAGGCGGGCTTGCTTAGGTGACCGGAAACTGACTTCCTGACCCCGCAGACGGACGCTTCCGGTGGTTGGCTGGTATACGCCGGCCAGGATACGCATCAACGTGGACTTGCCGGCACCGTTCTCGCCCATGAGGGCGTGCACTGAGCCGCGCTCCAGGGAGAACCTGACGTCAGACAGGACCTTTGTGGCACCGAACGACTTGTTGATGCCAACCATCTCGACAAGCATGCTCATGAACATTTCCATCTTTGAGAGAGATGCGGGCGCAAACTGTCTGCGCCCGACTTTCATCAGGCCTTGAAGTACTCGAGGAGCTTCTCGTTCGGCATTTCGGTCGGCGCCCAGTAGGCATCGGTGAGATCGGCGCGATAGAACTGCGACAGGTTCTCGTCGACGATCGGCTTGGGACGGTTGATCCAGTTGCGCTGGATCGGCTTGCCCTCGAGAAGCGCAAAGGACGCACGCAGTGCGGCCGTGGACAAGGCTGGGGGGCATATCGGACCGATAGACGAGAGCTTCTCGTCGTTCCAGCGGCGCATCCAGCCGTTCAAGGCCTCGCCTGTGATTGGCGGAATCGTGGACGCGCCCGCCTCCTGCAATGCGTCGAGCACGCCGAGAGACATGTTCGCACCGTCGGTCCAGACACCAGCGACGTCCGGGTCGGACAGATAGAGGCTTTCGGCAATCTTCTTGGACTCTTCGTAAGACCAGCTCCCGTGTTGTGTCGAAGTGATCTGCAGACCGGATTTGCTGAAGACCTCCATAGCGCCGGCATAACGGTCCGCGTCGATCGGATGTCCAGCGACACCGCGCAGCACCCAAACCTTGCCCTTGTTTCCGAGCTTGTCGACCAAGAACTGGGCCATCACCCGCCCGAAGTAGAAGTCGTCGCCCTGCACCTGAACTGTGAAGTCCTCAGTATCGACGCGACCGAGGTATACAATAGTCGGTATGCCAGCGGCCTTCGCCTTCCTGATACCCTCGACGGCGGAGCCGGTCGTGAGCGGCGCGATAATAATGGCGTCCACCTTCTGCGCGATCAGGTCTTCGATATCGGCTACCTGCTTCGATGCGTTAAGATCGGCGCTTCTAAACTGATAGTCCGCGACGCGGTGCTTGTTCTTTCCGATCTCGTATTCGGCCTCGAACGCGGTCTGATATGTGTGCGTCGAGCCAGCCAGACCGTAGTGGCTGTGCCCGATTTTCCAGGGACCGGACTTTGCGAACTTGCCGGCTTCGACGATCGGGTTGTCGCCTTCCGCCGGCCAGGTGTCCGGAAGAAGGTTGATGACATCCTGCGCACGAAGAATGCTCGGCATTGCAAAAGTCCCGGCCACCGCCAACGCCCCGCTGGCCTGCAGGAAAGTACGTCTTTTCATTAAATTCTCCTCCTCAAACCGCTCTTGGCGGCGGACATTGTCTGCTTGCGCGAGAGCCGTTTGTTCTCCTGCCGTTGCCGGACTCTCCTCAGAACGGCATTTGCATTGATATAAATCATCAGACAATCTGTCAATTAAATAAGCAAATTAAGATAATTTTCTCGGAAACTCTCTGATAATATCTTGATTTTCTTACTTTTTTTGAATCTACAGGCTACAACAGGCAATAGGACAATAGTGGAACACGTGGTCAGTTGCAGGATTGCCCTTTAGTCCACCCCTGCAATTCTCCACCGCAGAGCTCGGCTAGCGAACGAAATGAACTCGCGGGTTGAAAGATGCTGCGTTAAGCTTGATCGGGCACGAGCACTGTCGGCTTCTTGGCAAGTTTTTGAATGCACTCGGATTGCGCTTCGATCACACCTTCAGCGCCGAGCGACCGATAACTGCGAACTGCGTCTTGCGGAGATGAGCTGGAGACGCTTGTCCCTGGTCTCACCACCGGGCGAAGAAAGCATCCGCGACACAAGCGCCAAGGTCGCGCCTTGCTTATCTGCAAAGCCTTGCACCCGCTCTTGAAGAGCAAAAAACCGTGCGGCTCTCGGCGCCCAGGCAACTTCTTGAGAACAATCTTATCGACAGGCTTTCGATCAAAAAGATGCTCCCGTTGGAAATACCAACAGCCGCACCCACGATCTGCCGCCTAAAACCCCGATCCTATTCTAAGGGATAAGGTCACCCTTTCCGGGAAGCCGCACCGCTCCCCGGAAAGGTTAAGCCTATCGGAAATCCGTGATGACGACGTAACCGCTTGTCTTAAAGCTATCCATATCGTGGAGGACAGATTCCACGTCCCGCAACGAAACCGTTCGACTTACCAAAGCTGTTGGGTTGAGCTTTCTCGACGCCACAAGTCCGAGCAAGTCGCCATATTGGCTCTGGGGGTTGCCAAGACTGCCTCGAATCTCAAGTTCCTTGAGGACGATCATGTCCATGGGAATTGCGACGATGCCCTTTTCAGCCTGCGATGTGAGGCCAACCTGCGAAAGGCGACCGCCTTTTCGAAGAGAATGCAGAGCTCCGTGGACCGTCGCGACACTCCCAAGTGCATCTACCGCCAAGTCAACGCCTGCATCGCGCTCGGTGATCGCCCGGACTGCCTCCCCGGCCTTTTCAGGCGACATGCCCTTTGCGTTTACAACGTCATGCGCACCGATCTCCCGGGCCCTCGCCAGTTTGGCGTCGTCAACATCGACCGCGATAACACGGCCACCCAAAGACGCCGCGATTTCAATCGCCGCCTGCCCGACACCGCCGCACCCGAACACAGCAACAGTCTCGCCGCCGCGCAGCGCTCCACGGTTCTGGATCGCGCGCCAAGCGGTCATATACCTGCACCCAAGCGCGGCGGCCGTCAGCTCGTCGACACCATCGGGCAGAGGCACGCAATTGAGGTTGGCGTTCGGTGCACGCATGTACTGCGCCCAGCCACCAGAACCGGGAATGAGATGTGGAACAGCGGCATTGTCGCAAACGTTCTGCTCCCCACGAGAACAATGATGGCAATGGCCGCACGCGAGATTGAAGGGGACCGTCACCTTTTGGCCGGGCCGGACAGACCGGACGTTAGAGCCCACAGCCTCGACGATCCCCCCAATTTCATGACCAAGGACAGCGCCGGGCTGGAGCTTCATCCCCACCCATTCCCAATCGCCATTCCAAAGATGCCAGTCGCTCCTGCATATACCGGAGGCGATGACTCTCACCAGCGCGTCGTCTGGATCAAGCTCCGGAACCTGCACTTCGGCGACGGATACACGCCCCCGGATGCCCTCAATCTGGGCTGCTTTCATTGATTTGCTGGACCACTTTTTTGGCGCTTCAAACATACAGTTTCCTCCCGAAATTGATGTAAAAAAGATTTTTGCGATTAAGATTGCTAATTTTTGTCTGTCAATCTGTCAACATAGCATGGCGTCTTCCACGACCTCAAACGTCACTATCGACGAACATCGAGCGGAAATTATGCTAGATATACCAATGATTTGCCTCGAAATCGGCAACGATTATCAAAAGCGTCGAGTTGTCCAGACTTCCCGGCGCCACCATCTGCGATAAACCTTATTGACGGATTGTCTGATAATGCTTTAGTTTCGCGCTTGATTTGCGCTGAGGCGCATTCGGAGGAGCATTTTCATGAAGCAAGCGTACGCCGCGATTTCGCGCGAGAAATCGAAACCCCTTGTCCTGGAATGCATCGGTATCGATGAACCAAGGGCTGATGAAATCCTGGTGCGTATCGTCGCGTCGGGTGTTTGCCACACCGACATGGTAGTCCGAGACCAAGGATACGACGTCCCACAGCCCGTAGTCCTGGGTCACGAAGGCTCGGGTATCGTTGAGGCAGTCGGCAGTGGGGTCAAAACCCTCGTTCCGGGGGACCATGTCGCCTTGAGTTATGCCTTTTGTGGCAAATGCGAGAAATGCCTTGGTGACACGCCCTACTACTGCGAGGACTTCTTCGGCAGGAACTTCCGCGGCACCCGCCCAGATGGCACCTGCCCGATCCATGATTCGCATGGTTCCCAGATCAGTGGTTGCTTCTTCGAGCAGTCTTCCTTCGCCACCTACGCCATCGCCTCAGAGCGAAACGCGGTCAAGATTTCGAAGGACGTCCCGCTCGAACTCATCGGACCGCTGGGTTGCGGTCTCCAGACAGGCGCAGGCGCGGTTCTGAACTGCCTGAAACCACGGGAGGGTTCGTCCATAGCGATCTTCGGCGCAGGCGCGGTCGGCATGGCGGCAGCCATGGCCGCTAAGATCGCCGGGTGCGCTACTATCATCGTCATCGACCTCACGGACGAGCGCCTTGAACTCGCCATAGAACTCGGCGCGACGCATACCATCAACGCGCGCAAGGCCGACAGCGTCAAAGCCATCAGGGAAATCGTTCCCGCCGGGGTGGACTTCAGCCTCGAATGCACCAGCTCTCCCAAGGTTTTCCGCCAAGCAGTGGATTGCCTTGGCACTCCTGGAACATGTGGTCTCGTGGGGTCTTCGGCTCTCGGAACCGAAGGCGTGATTGACATCGGCAGCTTCCTGTTCGGCCGCACGCTGGTCGGCGTTGTAGAAGGCCAGAGCATTCCGTCGGAATTCGTGCCGCAGTTGATCGAGTACTGGCAGCGGGGCCGCTTCCCATTTGACAAGCTCGTCCAGTTCTACGACCTCGACGATATCAACCAGGCGATGGCCGACTCGGAGAGCGGCAAAGTCATCAAGCCTATCCTGCGCATGAAGCACTAAGTTTTCGGGCCTTTACAAACAACGAACGGGACCGCGGCGGCAGCGCGGTCGTGGGATGCTTTTGCACTTGGAGGAGTGATGGCAAACGCGAGCAATGGATCGGAGACGTTCGACTTCGTCGTCGTCGGAGGAGGAACGTCGGGTTGTGTCATCACGAACCGACTGAGCGAAGCAGGCTTCAAGGTGTGCCTTCTGGAGGCAGGCCCGAAGGACATCAATCCGATGATCCACATCCCTGCCGGCTACATCAAGAACATATACAGCAAGAAGCTGACCTGGAACTTTATGTCCGAGCCGAACCCCAGCACGAACAACCGCAGTTTTTCCCTTCCGCAAGGGCGTGTGCTCGGCGGATCGAGTTCCATCAACGGCCTCAACTACGTCAGGGGCCAGGCCATCGACTATGACAACTGGGCCGCCGAAGGAAACCCCGGCTGGCGCTACAAGGAAATTCTTCCGTATTTCAAGCGGTCCGAGCGACGTATCGGCAACGCCGACGATCGTTACCGCGGGCGTGACGGCGAATTGCCGATCACCGATCTCGACTGGCACCATCCCGTAAGCGATGCACTGATCGACGCCGCAGTCGAGCTTGGAATTCCACGCAATCCCGATCACAATGGTGCTATGCAAGACGGCGCGGGCTTCTTCCAGCGGACGATTTACAAGGGGTTCCGCCACAGCTCGGCGAAGGCGTTCCTGAGCAAGGCGATCAAACGCGGAAACGTGGACGTCCGCACTAACTGCCAGGCGGCGGCAATTGTTTTCGAAGACACCAGGGCGGTCGGGATCAGGTATGTGATGGGCGGGCCTGGCGGGACACAACGGGAAGTCCGCGCTTCAAAAGAGGTCATCCTGACCGCGGGGGCGCTGAACACCCCAAAGCTTCTCCAGCTTTCGGGCATCGGACCGGCCGACGTCCTTGGCCGCGCTGGGATCAGTGTATTCCATGAATTGGGGGGGGTGGGAAACAACCTTCGAGACCACTATGCCGTCCGCATGGTGGCCAGGGTCAAGGGTTCAAAAACAATCAATGACGTTGCCCACGGTCCTGCCCTGCTTGGCCAGATTGCTCGGTGGGCGTTGGGAAGGCCCAGTATCCTCGCCGTCAGCCCATCACTGGTGCACATCTTCTGGAAATCAAACCCTTCCCTTTCAAGGCCCGATCTGGAGTTCGCATGCGCTCCGGCAAGCTTCCGCGAAGGCGTTGTCGGGCTGCTCGACAAGCATCCGGGATTGACGCTCGGTATATGGCAGGAACGTCCGGAAAGCTTGGGTTCATGCCACGTGAAGTCTTCGGATATATTCGACGCTCCAGCGATCCAGCCCAACTATCTCACACATGAGACTGACCAGCAGGTGCTGATCGGCGGCATGCGACTCGCCCGCCGGCTCTTCCGGTCCAAGGCGCTCGATCGGTACATCGAGTCGGAGATTTCTCCGACACCCGCCCTCGAAACCGATGACGAGTTGCTGGATTTCGCACGTCAGAAGGGCACGACGGTATACCACATGATCGGGACCGCCCGGATGGGGCCTCGCTCCTCTCCAGGAACCGTCGTCGATGCGGAGTTGCGCGTTCACGGACTGGCAGGCCTCCGGGTGTGCGATGCCTCGATTATGCCGTCAATGCCCTCGGCGAATACGAATGCGTCCACTCTGATGATCGCGGAGAAAGCGGCCGATCTCATCCTTGGAAGAAAAGCAATGGTTATAGAGACGCTTGGAGAACATGCGGCATGAGGGCGGCCGTCACACAGAGGCGGATTTCTCCAATACGGGTGGCCGAAATCCTCGACGACGCGACGGCCTCGTATTCCATCTCTGCGCAGGCATGCTTCGAAAACCTGCACGGTGCGGCCAACCGCATGGCAGGCCTGCTGGTCCTGCTAGCCATCAAGAAGTCCCGTCACATACTCGACTGGGATGTTAAGAAAGCCGCTGCCGAACTGGTGAAGGCTGGGAACGAAGAGTTCCGGGGTCTCACCCCGACACCTCGCTCGCTGCATTTCCATCGGCATCTCGGGAAAGCGGCCGGTTTGTTGGCCATTGCCCTGAAAGACATCGACCAGACGCTTTCAGGGGCTGCCGGAGCCCGCGACCCGCTCGCCCCGCTACGGGCGGGATGGGAGGAACTCAGAATCGCATCGAAATACTTACCGGGGTTCGAAATTGTCGATTTTGAGCATTCCTGCTGTGCGCTTCACCAAACCGCAAATTGAACCGGAATCGGGGAGGATATTTTGTCTGACTACTCTATATGGATGCTCGAATTCGCTTGGGTGCCTGACGCGCCTGCCAGTTCGCTGATCTACGGCCGCCACAACATGGGGACGGAGAAACTCCCCTACTGTTATACGCTGCTCAAGGGCCGCGGGAAGACGATCCTGTTGGACTGCGGCGTGAATTACGCATCCCATGGCAAGGAATTCATGGACCGCTTTAATGTCCAAAACTGGTTCCCGCCCAAGGATGTCCTCGCCGAGGTCGGATGCACGCCGGAAGAGATTACCGACGTCATCCTGACACACGCGCATTTCGACCACATGGGCGGTCTCGAGTTATTCCCCAACGCTACTTTCCATATTCAGCAGGACGAACTTGCCGCTTGGGTGTCTATCATGGCGCTGGATCGTCGCTTCAGGTGGCTTCTCACCGCCACGGATACCGGGGACATGCTCTACGCTGTCCAGTTGGCGCGTGAGGGGAGGATGCGAGGCATCGACGGGAACGTTGACAACCTATTTTCAGGAATTGACGTACGGGTTGCGCGCGACACCCACACCGCGGCGTCGCAGTACGTCATCATACGCAACGATGGCAAGATCTCGAGCGATGACGTCTATACCTACACGGGCGACCTGCTTTATCGCCACGACAACATGCACGGTGGCAATCTCGAAGACCCCGTCTACCTTCCTGTCGGGCTCGCTTTCGGCAGTCAGACAAACCTGGTCTTCGCGACGCACGAAATCCTCAAGACCGTCGGTTTTGACATCAGTAGAGTCCTGACCCCGCACGAACCGGGGATGACGAAACTGTATCCGAACAGGACGACGAAGAACGGGCATTACCTCATCGAGGTCGCGCTCGCCGAAGGTCAACAGTCCTACGTTTAGAAGCTCAGCCCTCCCAAGGCTATTTCGGGCGGGGTTGCGAACATCGCGCTCTCGCCCGAAAATTTTAGTTCGAGCGGGCTTTTCCCCTCTCCTCGGGTTGTTTGGACCTTTCCGCTCGATGGCTTTACCCCTAAATCCCGGCTTCTTCATGTGCCAGGTGGGCAGCTCGTGCGCGAAAACCCCATGTCGCTGGTTGACGTTCAGGACTTGGTTCTAGAAGGTGGTAACGCCGACTGAGGACCTATATTCAATCCTTGGAGACTCATCTCGCCTCGCCGCACGTCGACCGCGTTCCGCGGCCTTAGGAAGGCTCCGATAAAAGCCATGTAGGCCTATAGCTAAGAGGCGCAGCTTGGCATTATCGACGCTGGACCGAAACTATGGGCGATGACACCACCACGGTCATGCGGACCATTGGAAGCACAACGGTGTTCGCTTAGTTGGGGCGATCAGCTCGATTCCGACACCGCCCGGATCCCGGGAATGTTTCGGCAAGTTGCCATCAATCATGCTCGCGGTGGAGCAAGGAAAATCTGGGTAGGGACTGTCGTCAATGAACCGAACACTAAAACCGGGGTCCATTATCATGGGGCGCTCGAAAGCGTGATCTTCGTGATCCGCGGAAAGGCGAGAATGCGCTGGGTGACCATCCTTAGTATGTGGCCGAAGAGGGACCCGGCGACTTTGTCATCGTGCCGCCTCTAGTACCGCATCGGAAGACCAAAGCCGACCGGACAACGAGGCCGTTGTAAACATTACGAACGTCGATCCCGTCGAAAAGCCGGAAGAAGTGTACCGGGTCGATCCGATCCATGCCCGTTCGGAGTGATGGGCAACGCTCGCCGCCCCAACATCCTAAGCTTTCGTCCCCCGCGGGCGGACCGCCCGGGGCACGTTGGGGCGGGTGGCCACGGTCCGGCCTTCAATACTTGCCTTGGCGGCAAGATCGGCCCATTCCTGCTCTCCGTCACCTCCAGTGTCATAAAGGTTTTGAAGTGTGTCCGCAGTTATCGTCCCGTTAGGCTCAGTCGTGCTGCCTTTATCTGCAAAATCTTTCATTCGCCTCTCCATGAACCAAGCAGGAACAGATCGGCGGCGGAGTTGACACTCGGCCGCCGAACACGAAATCAGGACGGAATGCCGCCCATGCAGACGTACTTCATGGACAGAAAGTCATCCATCCCGTATTTTGAGCCCTCGCGGCCGAAGCCTGACTGCTTGACGCCGCCGAAGGGTGCCACCTCAGTGGAGATGAGTCCTGTGTTGACGCCAACCATTCCGTATTCGAGCGCTTCCGTGACCTTCCAGACATTCCGGAGGTCGTTCGCGAAGAAGTAGGCCGCCAAACCGAACTCGGTATCGTTTGCCAACTCAATGACTTCGTCCGTCGTCTCGAACTTGAAGACCGGAGCCAACGGGGCGAACGTTTCCTCGCGGGCAACCTTCATATTCTTCGTGGCGCCCGAGAGAAGCGTCGGCTGGACGAAGGTACCACCACGCTCGTCCCTTGCGCCGCCGACAACGACCTTCGCACCCTTACCAACCGCGTCGTCGATGTGGCTATAGAGCTTCGCCACTGCATCCTCGTTGATCAGCGGACCGATGGTGGCTCCATCCTCGAACCCGTCAAGAACCTTGAGGGCGGAGACCCGCGCCGCGAGTTTCTCTATGAAGCGGTCGTAGACCCCGCTCTGGACGTAGAGACGGTTGGCGCAAACGCAGGTCTGGCCGGCATTGCGGAACTTGGACAGCATCGCTCCTTCCACAGCCTCGTCGAGGTCGGCATCGTCGAAGACGATGAAGGGAGCGTTGCCGCCGAGTTCGAGGCTGAGCTTCATGATCTTTTGTGCGCCCTGCGCCATCAGGATGCGGCCGACCTCGGTAGACCCTGTGAAGGTCAGCTTCTTGACGACGGGGTTCGAGCAGACTTCTTCACCGAACATCCGGGCGTTGTCTGTCGGCAGGACGCTGAACAGGCCGCCGGGTATTCCGGCGCGCTCGGCGAGGATTGCAAGAGCAAGGGCCGACAACGGGGTTTCGGCGGCCGGCTTGAAGATGATGGCGCAGCCGGATGCCAGCGCCGGGGCGATCTTGCGGCAGACCATGGCTGAGGGAAAGTTCCAGGGCGCGATGGCGGCCACGACGCCGACGGGCTGTTTGATGACAATCAGGCGCTTGTCGGCCTGATGCCCCGGAATGGTGTCACCGTAAACGCGCTTGGCTTCTTCACCGAACCATTCGATGTAGGAAGCGCCGTAGGCCACCTCGCCCCGTGCCTCGGCCAGAGGCTTGCCCATCTCGGATGTCAGGATGATCGCGAGGTCCTCGGTGTTGGCCGTGACGAGGTCGAAGAACTTCCGCATGACGCCGGCACGTTCCTTGCCCGATCGTGCGGCCCACTTTTTCTGGGCGAGTTTGGCGACGTCGATGGCTTCGCGGACGTCCTGGAGTCCTGCGCTCGGGAGGCTCGCAATCACGTCCCCAGTCGAGGGATTGTGGACCTGGATCGTCTTGCCGCTCGCGCCCTCTTTTCGCCAGTCGCCTCCTACCAGCATTTCCTCGCGTACCAGGGAGGGGTCTTTCAGGCGATCCAGTAGAGCGGTGGAGATAGCCATTGATATTCCTTTCGATGCAACGTTCAAATCTGATTACGGATGTGTGGTGAGCGGGCGTAGATCGCGACCATGGGGACGATCAGCAGCCCTACGACGGCCTGTTGTGCCGGGAAACTGAGCCCCAGGCCGACGAGAAGCGAGGTCAGGACAGTAAGCACGAGGACGCCGAGGACCGTCGCTCCATACCCGCCGGCACCACCTAGAAGAGATGTTCCGCCGATAACGACCGCCGCCACGGTGGTGAACAGATAGGGATCACCGACCCCGACGAAACCGCCGCCGGAGAAACCGAGGAGCAGCATTCCGGTGAGTGCCGACATCGCCCCGCTGACGCTGTGGATCACTGTCCAGATCTTGAATTCCGAGATTCCGAGGCGGGCGGCGGCCGTGCGGCTCCCGCCAACAGCATAGAGGCTCCGGCCAAACCAGGTGTTGTGCATTATCCAGCCCAGGGCGACGGCGATGAAAGCCCATATGACGATAACCGGTGGAAACGGCAGACCGAAGAACTTGCCGTTGAACGCCGAAAGGTTGCGAAGCCATCCGGGGACGGGCGCAAAGACGGTACCGCCGAACTGCGATCCGAGCGAGGTGTAGATCTGGACCGCCCCGACGGCCGCGAAACCCAGGCCGAGCGACATGATCAGCGCCTGACCCTGCAGCCGGAAGCTGAGGGCGCCGTTGCAAG
>Ga0308157_10001157_pt1 | contig 60559 bp, 59 predicted proteins | sample PhyBR1_FD_201035 | JGI IMG/M metagenome (GOLD analysis project Ga0308157, IMG submission 201035) | Phyllosphere microbial communities from UC Gill Tract Community Farm, Albany, California, United States - DLSLB.R1 | ecosystem: Host-associated > Plants > Phyllosphere > Unclassified | place: USA... | reverse complement strand
CGGGCGCGAATCCGCGCGCACCTGCCGGAATCGGTGGCGACGCTGCAGCCGCTGGACGACGGTCAGGGGTTCCGTGTGGAGATCAACGCCGAACGACTCGACTGGGTCCCCGGAGTGATTGCGGCGGTCGATGCCGACACGATCATCGAACAGCCCGAAGAGCTTCGCGCGCAGGTGCGCCGCCTCGCAGAGCGCCTGCTGCGCGATCTCTAGGCGAGTTCGATCGTCCGGTCGTTGAGGTCTGCGGCATCCGCGGCCCAGAATCCCACGACCGCTCTCGAGAGGGATTCGGCGTTGAGCACCTTCGCCCGGAGGATGACGGATGCCGCGCGCAGAGGCTCCCCGGCATCCCGAGCGGCCTTCGCGTATCCGTGCGACACGGCGCGCGCCCACGCCTCCGCCGCCGCCTTCACCGCAGCGTAGTTCGCCCCGCCCGCGAGGGGGCGCGCGACGGCGGTGGACGACACGATCGCGAAGCGTCCGGCATCCGACGCCTGCAACGACCGGTCGAAGGCGCGGCTCGTCGCGCGTACGGCCTGCAGCGCGGGCAGCAGCGCGTCGAAATCCTCGTCGGACTGGCCCGCGAGTCCGCCGCCGCCGCGCCATCCGCCGACCAGGGGGATGACGCCATCGACCTGGCCGAGCTCGGCGGCCAGATCCGTCATGTCCGCGAGCGAGGTCGCATCCGCCACGACGGACTCAGCCCCGGCATCCACCAGTGGCGCGAGCCGCTCGATGGAACGCCCGGTCGCGACCACCCGCGCGCCCGCCTCGACGAGAGCCCGCGCCACCTTCAGCCCCGCCGCACTGGTCGCACCGGCGAGCACCACTGTCCGCCCCGCCGCGCTCACAGCTTGTTCCCCGCGCACGCCGTGCTACGCATCCGACGCCCTGATCCCCGCCGTCGACTCGATCACCGGCCGCATCTTCTTCTCCAGCGCCTCGAAGAACATCGACAGGGGGAACTCGTCGTCCAGCACCTGGTCGGTGTACCCCTTGGGTGCTCCGGCGAGCACCTCGTCGGACAGCCCGCGCGCCCACACCGATGCCGGATGCGGCGTCAGCACCGAGCGCACCAGGTCGTATGCGGCGAGCCAGTGCGCCGACTTCGGTCGATCGATCGACCGCCAGTACAGCTCGTTGACCGCGTCGCTGAGCGCGATCACGGCATCCGGCACCTCAGCCCAGTCGAACGCGAGCTGCGTGTCGGTCCAGTGCAGCACACCGCGCTGGTGCAACCACGCGAACAGCAGCTGCCCGCCGAGACCGTCGTAGTTGCGCACGCGCGAGCCCGTGATCGCGAACCGGAAGATCCGGTCGAAGATCACCGCGTACTGCACGAGCCCGGCGTGCTCCAGCGTCTCCCGTTCGGTCGCGGTCAGATCGTCGCGCACGGCGAGCCGCTTCTCGATCGCGACGGACTCGCGGAAAGCGGTCAGATCGCAGCGCAGTTCTTCCAGCGAGTACAGGAAGTACGGCATCCGCTGCTTGATCATGAACGGGTCGAACGGCAGATCGCCTCGCATGTGCGTGCGGTCGTGGATGATGTCCCACATCACGAACGTCTTCTCCGTGAGATCGTGGTCATCCAGCATCCGCGCCGCCGGCTCCGGAAGGTCCAGCTTGGTGATCTCGGCTGCCGCACGCACCACCCGCCGATAACGGGCGGCCTCGCGGTCCTGGAAGATGGCGCCCCAGGTGAACGTGGGGATCTCGCGCATCGCGACGGTCTCAGGGAAGAGCACCGCGGAGTTCGTGTCGTACCCCGGCGTGAAATCGACCAGCCGCAGCGAGACGAACAGCCTGTTTCCGTAGTCGCCGGCCTCGAGCTCGGCGATGAACTCGGGCCAGATCGCCTCGACGATCAGCGCCTCGACGAGCCTGTCGGGCGAGCCGTTCTGCGTGTACATCGGGAAGACGACGAGGTGGCGGATGCCGTCGACGCGGTGCTGCTGCGGCTGGAAGGCGACCAGCGAATCGAGGAAGTCCGGCACGCCGAATCCCTCGGATGCCCAGCGCTCGAAGTCGAGGACGGATGCTGCGAGGTACTCCGCGTCGTGCGGGAACGCCGGTGCGAGGGCCCGGATCCCGGCCACGATCCCCGCGACGTGCGCGCGGGCGTCTGCATGATGGTCGGCGACGGGGATCGAACCGTCCTTGGTCTGCAGTTCGCGCAGCGCGAGCGCGGCGCTCTTCACGCTCAGCCAGGCATCGCTCGTCTCGGCGCGAGTGGCGTCCTCGACGACCTCGGGCTCGCCGATGATGGCAGTGGTGTGAAGAGGAGTGGACATCGGGACCTCCGATCGATGGCTCAGCGGAAAATATCCGGCGAAATAGTGAGTATGCCGATATTATTCCACTATGGAGGATGCTGTCGACCGTCAGATCATCACGGAGATCTCTCGCGATGCCCGCGCGACTCTCGCCCAGCTCTCAGAGGCCGTCGGGCTCTCGAGCTCGGCGGTGCAATCGCGGCTGCGCCGGCTGGAATCCCGCGGCGTGATCAGCGGCTACCGTCCGATCCTCGACGCCGAGGCGCTGGGCAGACCGCTGTCGGCGTTCATCGAGATCACGCCGCTCGATCCGGGCCAGCCCGACAATGCCCCTGAGCTGCTCGAGCCGTTCACCGAGATCGAGGCGTGCCACTCGATAGCGGGAGACGCCAGCTACATGCTGTTCGTCCGGGTGGCATCGCCCCGCGCGCTCGAGCAGCTCGTGAACGAGGTGCGCCTGGCGGCGAACGTGCGTACCCACACCACCGTCGTGCTGCAGACGTACTACGAGAATCGCCCGATCGCGGTCGACGGCGGTCCCTGAGCCCGCCGATCCTGAGCCGTCGAACGGCTCACAGTCCGGCTCATAGTCCCGCCCCGACCATCGCCTCCCCGAGCGGAGTGCGCAGATGCATCATCCGTGCGCCGTCGCGCTCGCTCGCGATCAGCCCGGCGGCACGCAGGACCGTCAGATGGTGGGACGCCGTGGAGACGGCTATGCCGGCATCCCGCGCGACCTGCGACGTCGTGCGTGCGTCGCGGGCCGCGAGCAGGATCTCGGCGCGAGCGGGTCCGAGCAGTGCACCGAGCGCGTCAGCGGTCTCGGTCGCGCTGCGCGCCCAGCCCGCCGTGACGCCGCGCGCCGGGTAGAACAGGGTCGGCTGCGCGGGCGGTTCTGTGAGCACCATGCATCCCGATGACGACATGACCGAGGGCACCAGCACGAGTCCGCTGCCCCGGCAGTCCACATGCTCGCTGTGCCTGCGCAGTCTCACTCGCACGGCTCCCGCGCCCCAGCTGACATCGGGGTGCAGGCCGTCGGCCATCGCGGAGATGCCGGATGCGGCGATGGTGCGCGACCGGACGGCGATGTCGGCGCGCAGCAGTCGTTCGAGCTGCGGCCACACCGGTGCGATCACGGCGTCCCAGACGTCCCGCCATGCCTCGGTGATCATCGCTCGCGCTCGCGCCGGTCGCTCCTGCATGTCCCGCAGGGCGCGCTGGCGGGATCCGGTCGATCGACGCACCATCTTCTCGAAGTCGACGCGCATCGGATCGAGGGGTGCCGACCGCAACGCGTCGAGCTCGGCCTCGGGGGTCATGTCCCAGCGCGGTGCGGCGGTGACGAAGTCCGGCAGATAGCCGTCGCGGCCGATTACCGCCGCGAGCAGTGCGAAGCTCTCGCGGGGGAGTCGATCTCGCACCTCACGCAGCCAACCCCATTGCAACGGATGCTGCTCGGGCCGCAGCAGCACGCGCACGGCATGCGCGAGTTCGTGACCAGGCGATACGCCGAAGCGCACCGACTGGATGTCGCCAGGGCTGAGTTCGAACTCGACTCGATGCGCGGGAGACTCGATGCCCTCGATCGGACGATCGAGCGAGATGTTTCGATCCACATCGAAACTCTAGGGCGACGCCGTGGTGCTGTCGAGACTGGACGCATGAACACCGCATCAGTCGCACAAGGACCCGTCGCCGCGGGCGACATCCGCATCGGAACCGGTCGCTCGCGCCGGTTCGAGGGTGCGGAACACGGAGCAGACGTCTCATACTTCTACGTGGAGAATCAGCCCGGCGAGGGCCCCGGCCTGCACTGGCATCCCTACTCTGAGACCTGGGTCGTGCTGGAGGGCCTCGCGCGCATCACGGTCGGCGACGAGAGCTTCGTCGCCCGTGCGGGTGACACTGCCACGGGTCCTGCGCGCGTGCCGCACTGCTTCACCAACATCGGCGAGGGCGCACTCCGCATCCTCGGCATCCACTCATCGCCCACCATCATCCAGACGTTCCTCGACTGACCAGGAGAACACGACATGTCATTTCAGGCCTACCTCGACGCCGTCGAGACCAAGACCGGGCTCACTCCCCGCCAGCTCGTCGACATCGCACGAGAGAAGGGCTTCGACGCGTCCACCAAGGCGACGCCCATCCTCGAATGGCTGAAAGCCGATTACGACCTCGGCCGCGGTCACGGCATGGCGCTCGTGCATGTGATCACGAAGGGCCCGCAGATCAGCGCCAAGCACGTCGGAAGCGGTGGCACTCACGCGGATGCCGTGGACACCCTGTGGCTGGACGGCAAGGACAGCAACCCCAACCAGTAGGCGCATCGGCGCGCCGACTAAGATCTCGAGAGTGGCAGCATCCTCGAAGCGCAAGAGATCGGCACCGAGGCGGAAGCCGGTGCGCACCAGTGGCAACCCGGCCCGCCGGCCCATCGTCGAAGCTCCGCCGATCACGGCCCGCGACTGGATCGGAGCTGCGCGACTGCGCACCCTGCCGCTCGCCGTCGCTCCCGTCGTCATCGGTACCGGCGCTGCACAGCTCGCCGACCGTGAGCTGCACTGGGTCATAGCCCTCGCGTGCCTCGCCGTCGCGGTGCTCATCCAGATCGGCGTCAACTTCACGAACGACTACAGCGACGGCATCCGCGGCACCGACGACCACCGTGTCGGGCCTGCGCGTCTCACCGCCTCGGGTCGTGTGCGTCCGCGCACCGTACTGATCATCGGCCTGGCCTTCTTCGCGCTCGCGGCCCTCGTGGGCCTCGCGATCGTCATCCGCACCGGTCAGTGGTGGATGCTGGCGGTCGGCGCTGTGTGCCTCGTCGCGGCCTGGTTCTACACCGGCGGCAAGCGGCCGTACGGATACTTCGGCCTCGGCGAGGTCTTCGTGTTCGTGTTCTTCGGGCTCGTGGCGACGCTCGGCACCACATGGGTGCAGGCGTTCCAGCTGCCGCAGGAGGCATGGCTCGGAGCCGTCGCCGCGGGGCTCTTCGCATGCGCGGTGCTGCTGGCCAACAACCTGCGCGACATCGACCAGGATCGTGCGGTCGGAAAGCGCACGCTCACCGTGCTCATCGGCCGCCGTGCGACGAAGATCGTCTACACGCTGTTCATGGTCGTGCCGTTCCTGATCGCCGCGTTCATCGCGCTGCTGTACCCGATCGCGTGGCTGTCGCTGATGGCCCTGCTCGCCGGCATCCCCGCGATCATCATCGTGTGGACGTATCGGCAGTCGCGCGAGCTCGTCGTCGCGCTCGGGCTCACATCGCTCACCGCGCTCGCATACGCCGGTGCGCTCTACTGGGCGTTCGTGGGCTGAGCGGTCACTCGTTCTTCGCAGCGTTGCTCGATGCAGTGCCGGATGAGTCGCCCGCAGCGTCGTCGAGCGCAGCATCCTCGGCGTCGGCATCCTGCGCGGCCGAGCTCTGCCTGCCAGGCGTCGAGCGGGCTTCGCGACGCTGGTAGATCTCGGACGACGCCCCTGAGAGAGGCTTGCGGAGGAACAGGATCGAGATGCTCATGCCGATCAACGCGGCGAAGATCGCCGTGAGCCACCAGAGCTCGCGCATGATCGGGAAGAAGAGCCACATCACCGCGAGCGGCACGAGGAACGCCAGTAGCCGCAGCACGGAGTAGACGAGGAGGGGTGGCAACTTCATCCCTCCAGTCTAGATCGCACCGAAATGCGCCGACATCCGGTGACTCATACGGTTATCTCAGGTTGGGACCCTGGTCAGAGAAGTCACGGCCGGGTAACGTCGATGACATCGCGGCGATCCGGGTGGTCCCGGGCTCCAGTTCATACCTGAGGGCGTTGCGGGTTCGACTCCCGCCGTCGCGTCTGATTCCGCGCGTGACGGTAGTGTCTGCGAGAGCGACAGTGCGCGCTCGGGAGGAACCATGAGACGCGGATCCAACATGCCCGCCGTCGGGACGTACAACCAGACCCTCGTGCTCGACATGATCCGTCGGTCGCCGTCCGGCGTGAGCAGGGTCGAGCTCGCGGAACTCACCGGCCTGTCGGCGCAGACACTCAGCAACGTCGCCCGCAGGCTCACCGAAGCAGAGCTGATCGTCGAAGGCGAGCGGGTCGTCGCCGGCCCCGGCAAACCACGGACCCTGCTCCGGTTGAACAGCAGCGCACGGTTCGCCGTCGGCATCCATCTCGACCCGTCGATGGACACGTACGTCGTGCTCGATCTCTCGGGGACCGTCGTCGCGCACATGGAGGTTCCGCCAGAGGACACGGACTCGACTCCGGACCTGATCGCCGCCCTCGCTTCGAACACGGATGCGCTCCTGAGGTCAGCCGACGTGCCGCCTGAGCGGGTTCTCGGCATAGGCACCGCAGTGCCCGGCCCGATCGACGATGCGACGGGGATGCTGCTGACTCCGCCCTTGCTCCCGAACTGGCACCACACCCGGGTGCGCGATCTCCTGATCGAGGCGACGGGGTTGCCCGTAGTCGTGGAGAAGGACGTGGTCGCTGCCATGGTCGGCGAACTCTGGGCGGATGCGGACCACACGCTCACTGATGCCGCGCTGCTGTACTACGGAGCAGGCATCGGCCTCGGAGTGGCCATCGACGGCGACGCCGTGCGAGGCCGGACGGGCAACGCGGGTGACATCGCGCATCTCGTCGTCGACCCGGACGGTCCCCTCTGCCACTGCGGCCGGCACGGCTGCCTCGGGGTCACCGTGGCCCCGGAGCGACTCCTCCTCGAAGCAGGGATGACCACCTCGCTCGATGTCCCCTGGGGAGCGAGGCGCGAAGCCATCGACGATCTCCGCTCCCGCGCACAGGGCGGGGATTCCCGCGCGCTCGCGGTCTGCGCCCATGCGGCCGAGGTGCTGGCGCGAGCGATCGTGTTGATGAACAACGTGCTCGATGCCGGCACGTTCGTGATCGGCGGCCCTGTGTGGAGCCGACTCGGCGAACAGCTGGAACCGGTGCTGCGCGCTGTTCTGCCCACAATCCCGCAGATCACGACGACGCGTCCCCTTCGCCTCGTCGAGGCGCGATTGGGCACGGATCTGGCCGCAGCGGGAGCGGCCTGCCTCGTGCTGGACGGTGCGTTCACGGCCCGCGCATCGGGTCTGATGATCAGCGCGCGCTGACACCGGGCAGCGCACGCAGGATGAGGCTTGACAGAATATATAAATATGTTTGAATAATGCAGGCGCGATGTTGCGTTCCAAGAGTGAGCAAAGGAGCTCCGATGAAGAAATCACTGACCGGACTGAGCATCCTCGCCGTCGGCGGCCTGACCATCGCCCTGGGCGGCTGCTCGGGCGGCGCGTCGAGCGGCGACGACACCCTGCGCATCGCGTACCAGAAGACCTCGTCCTTCACAGCGATGGACGACCTCATGAAGACGGTCAAGGCCGAGTACGAGAAGGAGTACCCCGACCGCAAGGTGGAGCTCGTGCCGATCGAAGCCGAGCAGGATCAGTACTTCACCAAACTCGCACTCATGAACGGGTCGCCCGACACCGCACCCGACGTCATCTACGAGGACACGTTCCAGATCCGCTCCGATGCCGCGGCCGGTTACCTCCTTCCGATCGACGACTACCTGGCCGAGTGGGACGGCTGGAGTCTGTACGACGACGGCGCCAAGCAGGCCGGTGTGGGCGATGACGGCAAGACGTACGGGGTCTCTCTCGGCACCGACACCCGCGGCATCTACTTCAACAAGGATCTCTTCGAGTCCGCCGATCTCCCCACCGACTGGAAGCCCACATCCTGGGAGGACATCCTCGACGCGGCTCGCGCGATCAAGGAGAGCAATCCGGATGTCACACCGCTGAACATCTATGCATCGAAGACCCTCGGGGAGGCCACGTCGATGCAGGGGTTCGAGATGCTGATGTACGGCACCGGCGACGAACTCATGGACTCGTCGTCGAACAAGTGGGTGACCGGATCGGCCGGATTCCTCGACGCTCTCGGCTTCTACCAGACCGCCTTCGACGAGGGACTGGCTCCTGATCCCGCGGAGGCACTCGATCCCGGATGGGGATCCAAGGTCCAGAACGAGCTCATCCCGCAGGGCGAGCTGGCCATCGCGATCGACGGCTCCTGGCTTCCGAGCGGATGGATCGCAGGCGACAACGCATGGCCGGAGTGGGAGGACACCATGGGGCTCGCCGCCATGCCGACCCAGGACGGCGGTGGCGACGGCTTCACCTCCATGTCGGGTGGATGGACGCTCGCCGTGGGAGCCAACGCCGACGACCCGCAGGCGGCATTCGACTTCATCGCCCAGGCGATGACGCCCGAGAACGCGCTCACCTACCACCAGGAGGCAGGACAGATCGCCGTGCGCTCCGACGTGGCCTCGAGCCAGGAGTACCTCGACTACAACCCCTCTTTCGAGTTCTTCTCGTCGCTTGTCGAGTACACGCACTTCCGGCCGGCCACGCCCGACTACTCGCAGATCTCGTCGAACATCCCGGTGGCGACCGAGTCGGTCATCACGGGGCAGTCCTCACCGGAGGACGCACAACGCGCGTACGACGAGGCGCTCATCGGGATCGTCGGCGAAGAGAACACGCAGGCGGGCTGATCGCCTCATGACCGCCGTCGCCGCTGCGCGGCCCGGGCGCAGCCCGAGCCGCGCGCTCTTCCGCCTTCTGCCGCTCGTCCCTGCAGTGCTGCTGCTGGCCGCCTTCATGCTCGGTCCGATCGTGTACTCGCTGTACGGATCGCTCACCGATCGGGCGCTCACCGGACCGCGTGCGGCGAACCCGCAGTTCGTCGGACTCGACAACTACATCGAGCTGCTGGGCTCCGCCGAGTTCTGGAACTCCGTCGTCCTCACTGTCGTCTTCGTCCTGGCGTCAGCGGTCATCGGACAGAACGTGCTCGGAATGCTCCTGGCCGTGCTCATGCGCAACTCGGCGCGGCCCGTGCGATCCTTCGTCAGCGGGATCGTCGTCCTGGCCTGGGTGCTCCCCGAGATCGTGGCGGCTTTCGCGCTCTACGCCTTCTTCGCGAAGGACGGCACGCTCAACTCGGTGCTCGGCTGGTTCGGCATGGAGCAGACCGCGTGGCTCTACTACCTTCCGATGCTGTCGGTCATCGTCGCGAACATCTGGCGCGGCACGGCCTTCTCGATGCTCGTGTACAACGCGGCGCTCGCCGAGGTGCCGCCCGACCTCATCGAGGCGGCGACGATCGACGGGGCGTCCGCCTGGCAGCGCTTCATCCAGGTGACGCTGCCCGTGATCCGCCGGTCGATCTCCACGAACCTGCTGCTGACGACCCTCCAGACCCTCGGGGTGTTCACGCTCATCTGGGTGATGACCGGCGGTGGGCCCGGCACGGCATCCGCGACGCTGCCCGTGCTCGCGTACCAGGAGGCCTTCAAGTTCGCCCAGGTGGGCTACGGCACGGCGATCGCCACCGTGACCCTCATGATCGGTGCGGTCTTCTCCATCATCTACATTCGTGTGCTCAAGCCGGAGGTCGACTGAGATGGCCGTTCAGACCATGACCGAGACGCGCACGCTCGTCGCCCCCGGGCGGAAGTCGCTGAGTGTGGCGGCCCCGCGCAGACGAGCCCACACTGTGACGGCGTCCATCATCCTGAGCATCATCGGCGTGCTCTTCCTCGTTCCGCTCCTGTGGGTCGTGTTCGCGTCGTTCGATGCGAATGCCACGGTCTCGATGCGGGTGCCCGAGTCGTGGACGCTCGACAACTACACGGGTGTCATGACGTGGGAGCTCACCTGGCTGCCGCTGCTCAACTCGGTGCTGATATCCCTCGGGACCGCCGTCATCACCGTGCTGGTCTCGCTGTTGGCGGCCTACCCGCTGTCGCGGTACGCGGCCAGGTACCAGAAGCCGTTCATGTACGCGATCCTCTTCGGCACCGGTCTGCCGATCACGGCCATGATGGTTCCGGTGTACTCCCTGTTCGTGTCGTTCGGCCTGCTCGATTCCACCTGGGGCGTCATCGTGTTCATGTCGGCGACGTCACTGCCGATGGCGATCTGGATGCTGAAGAACTTCATGGACTCCGTGCCGATCTCGCTCGAAGAGGCAGCCTGGGTCGACGGCGCGAGTTCGATGCAGGCGCTGGCGCGCATCGTGGTGCCGCTCATGCGGCCGGGCATCGGCGTGGTGTTCATCTTCGTCTTCACCGGCGCGTGGGGGAACTTCTTCGTCCCGTTCGTGCTCCTGTTCACGTCCGACCGCTTTCCCGCCGCCGTGTCCATCTTCAACTTCTTCGGACAGTACGGCTCGATCGCCTACGGCCAGCTCGCGGCGTACTCGGTGCTCTACGCGGCACCGATGGTCGTCCTGTACGTCATCGTCCAGAAGCTCTCCGGCTCGTCGTTCGCGCTCGCCGGTTCTGTCAAGGGCTGACCCCGACCCCTCACCTCGTTAAGGAGCCTCCATGCACGACCGTTCCCGACTCGCCCTCCTCCGCGTCGATCGCTTCATCCGCGAGCGCCTGCGCACTCGCATCCACCGTGCATCCGCGCCGATCTCAACCGCACGCTGGGACGCCGCCGGCGAGCCGGTGCCGTTCGCGGAGGCCGCGGCCGGCGAGTACACGCCGATCGCTCCCGGCGACCTGTGGGGGCGCCCGTGGGGGACGACGTGGTTCCGCCTGCAGGGCGTCGTCCCCGCGTCGTGGCGGGATGCCGAGGGGTCTCTGCCGCCGCGCACGCGCGCCGAGCTCGTGGTCGATCTCGGTTTCACCGAGGGGCAGCCGGGATTCCAGTGCGAGGCGATGGTGTGGGATGCGGAAGGCAGACCTGTTCGAGGGATCGCCCCGCTCAACAACGCCGTCGCCGAAGCGGTGGACCACGACGGCGACGTGGACGTCTACATCGAGGCGGCGTCCAATCCGGACGTCGGAAGCCTCTTCTCATTCGACCCGACACCCGTCGGCGATCTCGCGACGGCGGGCGGCGACCCGATCTACACGCTGCGCCATGTCGACGTGCGCCTCCGCGACCTCGAGGTCGCGGATCTGCTGGCCGACACGCTCGCACTGCGCGGCCTCGCCGAGGAGCTCGACGAGGGATCTCCGCGGCGCGCCGACATACTCGTCGCCCTGGAGCGGATGATCGACGTCGTCGACCCCGATGACGTCGCCGGGACCGCACGCGCAGGGCGCGACGTCCTCGCCCCCGTGCTCGCGAAGCCGGCCTCCGCGTCCGCCCACGCTCTGCACGCGGTCGGGCACGCGCACATCGATTCCGCGTGGCTGTGGCCCGTGCGCGAGACGGTCCGCAAGGTGGCGCGGACCTTCTCGAACGTCCTGTCCCTGATGGATGAGGACCCTGAGTTCGTCTTCGTCGCCTCCAGCGCGCAGCAGTACGCGTGGGTCAAGGAGTACTACCCCGACCTGTTCGAGCGCATCCGTGCGCGTGTGGCGGAGGGCAGGTTCATCCCGGTCGGGAGCATGTGGGTCGAATCCGACACGAACATGCCGGGGTCGGAGGCGATGGCCAGGCAGTTCGTCGCCGGCAAGTCGTTCTTCCTCCGTGAATTCGGGATCGACACCCCCGAAGCGTGGCTTCCGGACTCGTTCGGCTATTCGGGAGCACTGCCGCAGATCGCCAGGGCGGCCGGCACTCGCTGGTTCCTGACGCAGAAGATCTCCTGGAACGAGACGAACAAGTTCCCGCACCACACGTTCCAATGGGAGGGAATCGACGGCACTCGGCTGTTCACGCACTTCCCGCCCGTCGACACCTACAACTCCCGTGTCACAGCGGACGAGCTCGCCCATGCGGAGCGCAACTTCGCCGACAAGGGCCGCGCCACGGTCTCGCTCCTTCCCTACGGCTACGGCGACGGCGGCGGCGGGCCGACGCGCGAGATGACGGCAGCGGTTGCGCGCACCGCATCGCTCGAAGGGTCGCCTCGCGTCGTGCACAGCACGCCACGGCAGTTCTTCGAGACCGCTGAGGCGGAGTACCCCCACCCCGAGGTGTGGTCGGGAGAGCTGTACCTCGAGTTCCACCGCGGCACGTACACGAGCCAGCTCGCCACAAAACGGGGCAATCGGCGCAGCGAGCACCTGCTGCGCGAGGCGGAGCTCTGGGCCACGACGGCGAGCGTCCGACTCGGCATCCCCTATCCCGCCGAGCGCCTCCAGCGGGTCTGGGAGACCGTCCTGCTGCAGCAGTTCCACGACATCCTCCCCGGGTCGTCGATCGCATGGGTCTATCAGGACGCCGAACGCAACTACGCGTTCGTGGCGCGCGAGCTCGAGGAGATCATCTCCGACAGCCTGCGGGCGCTCGCCGGCGAAGGCGCGATGACACTCGTCGCGAACGCGTCCCCGCACGCCAGGGAGGGCGTCGCAGCGCTCGGCGCCGGCGCCGACGGCGACACCGAGGAGATCGCTCCTCGCCGCGAGGGAACCGCGGGATGGGTGCTTGACAACGGCATCGTCCGTGCGACGGTGGACGATCGCGGCCTCGTGGTCTCGGCTGTCGACATCCAGACGGGACGAGAAGTCGTGATGCCCGGCCGCCCCGCCGGCCTGCTTCAACTGCACCGGGACACTCCCACCCAGTGGGATGCCTGGGATGTGGACGTGCACTACCGCAACACCGTCACCGATCTGACCGAGGTGGTCTCGATCGGAATCGACGGGTCGGTCGTCGTGATCGAGCGCCGGTTCGGCGCATCCACCCTGATCGAGCGGATCAGTCTGCGCGAAGACTCGCGCGTGCTGTCGTTCGCCCTCGAGCTGGACTGGCACGAGAAGCAGAAGATGCTCAAGTTCGCCTTCCCTCTCGACCTGCACACCGATCGCGCCGCGTCGGAGATCCAGTTCGGACACGTCGAGCGCGCGACGCACACGAACACGTCGTGGGATGCCGCGCGGTTCGAGACCGTGGCCCACCGGTGGATCCGGGTCTCGGAGCCGGACTTCGGCGCCGCGATCGTGAACGACTCGACGTACGGCCACGACATCACCCGCGAACGGCGTGATGAGCGCGGCGGCACCATCACGATCGCACGGCTGTCGCTCATCCGTTCGGCCCTGTTCCCCGATCCCACGCAGGACCAGGGGCATCACGAGCTGCGGGTCGGGCTGGTGATCGGCGCGGATGTCGCCGAGACGATCGCCGAGGGATATCACATCAACCTCCCCCCTCGCCGCCTCCAGAACACCGCGGTCGACGCGATCGAGCCGCTCGTGAGCGTCGATCATCCCGGCGTGGTCGTCGAAGCGGTCAAGTTCGCCGAGGACGGCACCGGCGACGTCGTGGTGCGCGCATACGAAGCTCTGGGGACCAGGGCGAAGGCGACGCTCACCACCGGATTCCCGTTCACCGCGGCGCGTCAGACCGACCTGCTCGAACGCGAGGTCGCCGACGACGGAGTCTCATTCGACGGCGACGGCGACGGCGACGGCGTACGGCTCGAGCTGCGCCCGTTCCAGATCGTCACGGTGCGCTTCGCCCGCGGATGAGCGCCGTCAGGAGAAGCGGGCGAACGCGAGCGAGAGGGCGGCGAGCCCCACGGCGATGAGGGCCATCGCCGAATAGGAGCCGGTCGCGACGGCGAGAAGCGGACCGAGCGCGGGACCGAGGGCGCCGACCAACGTGATGGGGGCGGCGAACACGCCGTTGATGGCCCCATAGTTCCGTGTGCCCCATCGGTCTGCCACAGCCGAGCCCTGCACGAGCGTCTGCGCACCGCGGACGGCGCCGGCGGCGATGCCGATCGAGATGAGCAACCAGGGTGGTCCGGGGACCAGTGCGAGGAGGGAGAGGAACGCCGCGCTGAGACCGGCAGTGGCGGCGAGCGGGATCCAGGGCGCTGCGGTGTGCGGGATGGCGACGTAGAGCAGCCGCCCGATCACCTGCCCCGCCCCGAGGAGGCCGAGCGCCCATGCGGCGAGCTCGTAGCTCATGCCCTTCTCGGTGAACAGCGGGATCAGCGCCAGCGTCACGCTGAACAGGGCCGCTGAGAGGGCGAGCATGGATGCCTCCAGCATCCAGAATCGTCGCGTGCGGATGACCGAGCTCACGGAGTGCGTGTTCTCATCGCCGTCGTGGACGACCGGATTCCACCTGCGCTCGAGGCTGAACCAGTGCAGCGGCACCGTGGTGATCAGCAACGCTGCGGCGAGGATCAGGAAGGTCGTGCGCCAGTCGGTGATCGTGAGGAGGCCGGCGACGACGGGCGCGAAGATCGTGGATGCGAGCCCGCCGGCCAGGGTCAGGATCGTCATCGCGCCGCGCCGGCGATCCCCGTACCGGCGCGCGATCACGGTGAAGGCCGCCTGATAGAGCACCGCTGACTGGGCGATACCGGCGATCACCCATCCGCCGGTGAACACCGCGAGATCCGGTGCGAGTGCGACGACGGTGATCCCGATCGGACCGGCGACGCTGCCGACGGTCATGATGAGGCGGGGGCCGCGCACATCGAGCCACCGTCCGACGAACACCCCGGCGACGGCCGAGGCGATGAGTCCGGAGGAGAACGACAGAGTGACGAGCGCGACCGGCCAGCCCGTGTCCTGCGCGATCTCCGGCGAAGCGACGATGAGCGCGTAGAACAGGATGCCCCAGCTGATGACCTGCCCGACGGAGAGCGCGGTCAGTCGGCCACCCAGACGGGAGGGGGACTGCACAGCGGTCATGCCGGGCGGAGTGCGGCGGCGGCGGCATCCAGCGCGCCGTCGTTGAGGGCGAAGTACGCCCACTTGCCCCGCTGCTCCCGTGTGACCAGCCCCGCATCCGTGAGCAGCTTCATATGATGCGAGACCGTGCCCTGGGAGAGTCCGACCGGCTCTGTGAGGTCGCAGATGCATGCCTCGCCGCCGTCGCCGGCTGCGATGAGCGAGAGCAGTCTGACGCGGGTGGGGTCGCCGAGGGCCTTGAACACACGCGACACCCGCTCCGCGTCCTCGGTCGTCAAGGACGACGTGACGCGGGGCACGCAGCAGGTGCTCGCGTCGATGGTGGTCGGAAGGCTCACATCCGTATTCTTGCACGTATTGACATTCATCGATAGATGGGTGACAGTCTTCATATCGAAGAACTTCAATCTGAGGAGCTGTGATGTCAGAGCATCCCGTCGTCGTCATCGGAGCGGGCCCGCAGGGCCTTGCCGCAGCGGCGCACCTCGTCGACCGCGGTGTCGAGGTCATCGTCATCGAGAGCGGCGACGGGCCGGCGGCCGCGGTGACCGAGTGGGGTCACGTGCGTCTGTTCTCCGCGTGGCCGGAGTTGACGGATGCGGCGGCACGACGCCTTCTCGAGCCCACCGGATGGTCCGCTCCCGTCTCGGGGTATCCGACCGGAGACGAATGGGTGCGCGACTATCTCGCTCCTCTCGCAGAGATCCTCGGGGAGCGCGTGCGATACGCCGCGACGGTGACGGGCATCGCTCGCCAGGGGCGGGACAAGGTCGTCGACGGCGGGCGCAGGGATCAGCCGTTCGTCGTGCACGTGATCGATCGGGACGGCAATGAGACCCGGCTGATCGCCAGGTCGGTGATCGATGCGAGCGGCACCTGGGCTCTGCCCAACCCGGCGGGCGCAGACGGGTTCCCCGCTCCGGGTGAGGCGCAGGCGTCGGTGTCGTACCGGATTCCGGATGACGTCTCCGCACTCGCCGGATCGCACGTCGTGGTCGTCGGTGCAGGGCATTCGGCAACCCATGCGGTCCTGCGGTTGAGCGAACTGGCACGGCGATCGCCCGGTACGAGGGTGACGTGGATGCTGCGCCGGGGGAGCGCTGCGAACGTCTTCGGCGGCGGACTCGGCGACGAGCTCCCAGAGCGCGCGGCGCTCGGATCGCGAGCCCGCGATGCGATCGATGACGGTCTTGTCGACCTCATGACAGGCTTCCGGGTGGCTGAGTTCCGGCGCGACGACGGACTGCTCACGGTCGTGGCCGAAGACGGGCGCGAGGTCTCCGGCGTCGCGCACGTGTTCGCGTTGACCGGGTTCCGTCCTGACGTGCAACTGCTGCGTGAACTGCGCATCGACCTCGATCCGACACTCGACGCCGTCGCAGGGATCGCCTCCGAGATCGATCCGAACATCCACTCGTGCGGTTCGGTGGGGGCGACCGGAGCCAGGGAGCTCGTGCAGCCGGAGCCGGACTTCTTCATCGTCGGGGCGAAGTCCTACGGACGCGCCCCGACCTTCCTCGCGCTGACGGGGTACGAGCAGGTTCGCAGCGTCACTGCCCACCTCGCGGGCGACCACGAGGCTGCCGCACGCAATGAACTCGTCCTGCCGGACACCGGAGTCTGCGGCGGGTCCGGCGACTTCGACGACGACGCGGGAAGCTGTTGCGCCACACCCGCCGTCCTGCAGATCGGCTTGCGTCCGGTTGTGTCTTGATTCGATGGATGTCAATATAGACACATGTCGAATCAACTGCCCGTAACGGCCCGCGTGTGAGCGCGCCGACCGTTCTCGCACCGGCCGCGACGCGCCGCCTGTCGGCGTTGGATCGGTGGCTGCCGCTGTGGATCGGGCTCGCGATGCTCGTCGGCATCCTGCTCGGGCGTTTCGTCCCCGGTGTGTCGACGCTTCTCGCCCGGCTCGAGGTCGGAGGGATCTCGATCCCGATCGCGCTCGGCCTGCTGGTGATGATGTATCCGGTCCTCGCCAAGGTCCGCTACGACAAGATCGCAGCCGTCACGGGTGACAAGAAGCTGCTCGTCTCGTCCCTAGTGCTGAACTGGCTGATCGGCCCGGCGCTGATGTTCGCCCTGGCCTGGATGTTCCTGCCCGATCTGCCGGAGTACCGGACCGGCCTCATCATCGTCGGGCTCGCCCGATGCATCGCGATGGTCGTCATCTGGAACGATCTCGCCTGCGGTGACAGGGAAGCCGCTGCAGTACTCGTCGCGATCAACTCGGTTTTCCAGGTCGTGGCGTTCTCGCTGCTCGGTTGGTTCTACCTCACCGTCCTCCCCGGATGGCTGGGGCTGGACACGCAGGGGCTGGACTTCTCGGTAGGGGCGATCGCCCTGAACGTGCTCATCTTCCTCGGCATCCCGTTGCTGGCCGGGTTCGCGTCCCGCTTCGTGGGGGAGCGTCGCAAGGGCCGCGCGTGGTACGAGGAGAAGTTCCTGCCGAAGATCGGCCCGTGGGCACTCTACGGACTGCTGTTCACCATCGTGCTGCTGTTCGCCCTGCAGGGGGAGCAGGTCACCTCCCGCCCGCTCGACGTGGCGCGGATCGCTCTGCCGCTGCTGGTGTACTTCGCGGTGATGTGGTTCGTGGGGCTGCTGACGGGCAAGGCCCTCGGCCTCGGCTATGCACGTTCATCGACCCTGGCTTTCACTGCGGCCGGCAACAACTTCGAACTCGCGATCGCGGTCGCCATCGGCACGTTCGGTGCCACGTCCGGCCAGGCGCTCGCAGGCGTCGTCGGCCCGCTGATCGAAGTGCCCGTGCTCGTCGGCCTCGTCTACGTCTCGCTCTGGGCTGCCAGGCGCTGGTTCCACACCGATCCGTACACCGAGGTGAGGACACCATCATGAGCGTCGCCGTGACCGCTGACGAGAACTGCAGCCCTGTGAGCACGCACGCGATCGGTCAGGATGCCGCATCCTCGGTCGCCGCGACGTTGAAGGCGCTGTCCGACCCCCTACGGCTGCGCATGCTGTCCGCGATCGCTTCCGACCCCCGCGGCGAGTCCTGCGTCTGCGACCTCGCCGAGCTCGCCGAGGTGTCGCAGCCGACCGTGTCGCATCACCTCAAGGTCCTCAAGGACGTCGATGTGCTGACATCTGAGCGCCGCGGCACCTGGGTCTGGTACCGGATCAATCCGAACCGGCGCCGCGCTGTCACGACGCTGCTGGACTCGTTCGCGCCGGCCACCGTCGAAGTCTCGGACGCGGATGGAGCATCCGAGTCGTCCCTGAGACCGGACTTCGACGCCCGTGTGACCCGCCTCGCTCAGGAATTGTCGGCCGAGGTTCCGGAGGTGGGCGAAGCGGTCGTCCTCACCGTCGTTCGGGAGTCGTACACCGCCCTGGCCCGCACCGCGCGGGTGACGTCAGCCCTGATCCCGCTCGCAGAGCGTTTCGCCAGGCAGCGACTGAGCGATCTCACCCGCGACCGCGACACGGCAGTCCCGCAGGTGCTGTTCGTCTGCGTCGCCAACGCCGGCCGCTCGCAGCTCGCCGCCGCACTCGTCAATCAGCTCGCCGGTGGCAGGGTCGTCGCGCGCTCGGCCGGATCCAGCCCCGCCGACGTCATCCACCCGCACGTGCGCTCGCTGCTCGCCGAGATCGAGGGCGACGCGGCCGCCGAGCGATTCCCGAAGCCGCTGACCGACGACGCCGTCAGGGCTGCCGATGTCGTCATCACGATGGGCTGCGGAGATGTGTGCCCGATCATCCCCGGCGTCCGCTATGACGACTGGGCTGTCGGCGACCCGGCCCTCGCCTCGCGCGAAGGCGTCGAAGCCATCCGCGACGACATCACCGCCCGCGTGCGCGCCCTTGTCCAGGAACTACTCGAGGAGACCTCATGACCGACACAGCCACCAAGCCCTCCGTCCTGTTCGTCTGCGTCCACAACGCCGGTCGCTCTCAGATGGCGGCAGGATTCCTCCGCGACATCGCCGGTGATCGCATCGAGGTGCGCTCCGCAGGATCCATGCCGGCGGACCGGATCAACCCCGTCGCGGTCGACGCGATGGCCGAGCTCGGCATCGACATCACCGCCGAACAGCCCAAGGTGCTCACCACCGAAGCGGTACAGGCCTCTGATGTCGTCATCACGATGGGCTGCGGCGACGCCTGCCCGTTCTTCCCGGGCAAGCGCTACGAGGACTGGAAGCTCGACGACCCGGCAGGCCAGGGCATCGACTCGGTGCGTCCTATCCGCGACGAGATCAGGGCGCGCATCGAGACGCTCGTGGGTGAACTGGTCCCTTCCGGTCGGAACTGACAGCAGACAGGGCGCGAGGCCGGAGTGAGGGGCGCAAACTGATGCGCAGTGGCGTGCTTTAATCGCGGATGTGAAGGAACTCTTCGTCGTGATTCATCCCGAAGCAACTCATCACGTGGAACATCGCGTCGGAGGATGGTTCGACTCGGAACTGACAGAGCGCGGAATCGAACAGGCTCAACGGATTGCATCGGCCCTTGCAACGAGCATGCAGTCGGACGCAGCGCTCTATAGCTCCGACCGTCGCCGGACCGCCCAAACGGCGGCTGCTATCGGGGAGCAACTAGATCTTCAGCCGATATGGCTGGCCGAGCTACGCGAGAAGTCTTACGGCGCCGGCGAGGGCGAGCCCGATACCTGGTTCCGTGAGAGATTCGTGCCGCCACCGCTGGACGGCGAACGAATGGACCATGACGAAGGACTCGAAGGTGCCGAAACGAAACGTCAATGGGCGCGTCGCGTTTACGCAGGTATGGAGATGATCCTGTCCGACTCCCCGCGACAGAAGATCATCGTCACCCACGGAGGATCCGCGACCCTAGTCATCGCTCGCTGGATCGGCATGCCGCTCGATGCTCTGACCCACGCGAGTTTCAAGGTGGACTCCGGCAGCATCACCCGACTGGTTGAAGACGACTACTTCCACAATCGCACGGTCGCTCGCCTGAACGACACCGTCCACCTCAGATCATGAGTCATGTGTGTCCCGCAGAGCACGGATAGATCTGGCGACCGTTTTCGAGCACTCTCGTCTGAGAGCTACGCATCGCAGTCGTAAACGATCGTTCTTGGCGCGTCTTGTCGCTCAGGAATTCGAGCGTTGGACGGATCGGTCACCGTTGTGGGGCCACCAGCACCAACCGGGGCACGGACCAGACGACATTGCCACACGACAGTTTCCGAACTGTTCTCATTGCCCCTGTACGATGTGCGCCGCATGCAGTACGCCGTCATCCCGCGGCGGACATGCGGAATGAGGGAGTGAAGATGGCGAAGATCACCAAGGCCGTGAAGTCGGCGAACGCTGCATTGGATGCCGCGGCTGAGGCCGCGAAGGACGCCAAGCGGCTGAGCAAGACGCTCCCGAAGAAGGACGCGAAGAAGCTCCGCGCCCTCGCAGACGACGCCAAGGACGTCTCGAAGGCGAAGAAGAAGAAGGTCGAGCGCAGCCCCCGCAAGGTCGAGAAGAAGGCTGTCGCCGCGATCGATCGCATCGAGAAGACCGCCGACAAGATCGAGAGCAAGCTGGCAGCGAAGGCCGAGGCCGCCAAGAAGCTGCAAGCCGAGGCCGCGAAGAAGGCGGCTAAGGCAAAGAAGGCCGAGACGGCCGAGACGGTCGAGACGGTCGTGAAGCCCGTTTCCAAGCCTGCCGCTTCGAAGCCGGCCGCGACAAAGCCCGCTGCCGCGACAAAGCCCGCTGCCGCGACAAAGCCCGCTGCTGCAACCAAGCCCGCCGCCAAGCCTGCTGCCGCGCGCGCCGCGGCGCCGAAGGCCACGGCACCCGCAGCATCCGATCTGTCGACGCTCACCGTCGTGCAGCTGCGCGCACGCGCCGCCGCCGAGGGCCGCACCGGATTCTCCCGGCTCAACAAGGCGCAGCTGATCACCCTTCTGTCGGCTTGAACCCGCCGATGCAGGAGTATCTCGACCACTCCGGCGACGCGACCGCCTCGCGTACGTTGATCGACATCCTCCGAGCATCCGCCGAGCAGCATCCGCAGGCATCGGCGCTGGAAGACGCCGACGGAGCCCTGAGCTACGCCGAGCTGCTGGCGCTCGTCTGGCAGACCGCCGCACGCCTTCGCGAGAACGGCGTGGACAAGGGCGACCGGGTCGGCGTGCGAATGCCGTCTGGCGACCGCGAGCTCTACATCGCGATCCTCGGGATCATGGCCGCTGGTGCCGCCTACGTGCCCGTCGACGCCGACGACCCTCAGGAGCGGGCGGACCTCGTCTTCGGAGAGGCCGGCGTCGCCGGCGTGATCACCGGAGCAGGAGTCTACGAACCGCGGGCGTCCGCGGCATCTGAGACGACGAGAGCTCTCTTCGACGGCGACGCGCCTCACCCGAGTTCGAGCGCGATCATCACCGCGCCCATGCCCACGGTCGACGACGATGCCTGGATCATCTTCACGTCGGGCTCGACCGGTGTGCCAAAGGGCGTCGCCGTCACGCATCGCTCCGCGGCGGCCTTCGTCGACGCAGAGGCGCGCCTCTTCCTCAAGGATGCACCGCTCGGTCCGGGTGACCGGGTGCTCGCTGGTCTTTCCGTCGCGTTCGATGCGTCCTGCGAGGAGATGTGGCTCGCGTGGCGCTACGGTGCCTGTCTCGTCCCCGCGCCTCGCGCGCTCGTCCGCTCGGGAGAAGACCTCGGGCCCTGGCTCCTCGGCCACGGGATCACCGTGGTCTCCACTGTTCCGACGCTGGCCGCATTGTGGCCTCAGGACGCCATCGAGAACGTCCGCCTCCTGATCTTCGGGGGAGAGGCCTGCCCGCCCGAACTCGTCGCTCGACTCGTCTCCGAAGGCCGCGAGGTGTGGAACACCTACGGTCCGACCGAGGCGACGGTCGTGGCATGCGCTGCACTGCTCGACGGCGAAGGTCCCGTGCGCATCGGACTGCCGTTGGACGGATGGAACCTCGCCGTCGTGGATGCGGACGGCAACCGCGTCGCAGACGGCGAGGTCGGCGAGCTGATCATCGGCGGTGTCGGTCTCGCCCGGTACCTCGACCCCGCCAAGGATGCCGAGAAGTACGCGCCCATGCCGTCGCTCGGCTGGGAGCGCGCCTACCGGTCGGGCGACCTCGTGCGCGCCGATCCCGCAGGTCTGCTGTTCCAGGGCCGTGCCGACGACCAGGTGAAGGTCGGCGGACGCCGCATCGAACTCGGCGAGGTCGAATCGGCTCTGCAGGCGCTGTCTGCCGTTTCCGCCGCCACCGTGGTCGTGCAGCGCTCGGAAGGCGGCGTGCCGCTGCTCGTCGGCTACGTCGTCCCTGCCGAGGGCTTCGACCGCCAGACTGCCCGCGCCGAGCTCGCCGAGACGCTGCCGGCGCCGCTGATCCCGCTGCTCGCCGTGATGGACGACCTCCCGGTGCGCACGTCGGGCAAGGTCGACAAGGCCGCGCTGCCCTGGCCGCTCGAAGACACAACCGGGTCGGACTCCTCGCTGTCGGGCACCGCGGCGTGGCTCGCCGAGCAATGGCTGGCCGTGCTCGGCATCCGGCCCGCCGATGAGAAGGCCGATTTCTTCCAGCTCGGCGGCGGCTCCCTCGCCGCAGCGCAGCTCGTCTCCCACATCCGTGTCCGTGCGCCGGAGTTCACCATGGCCGACGTCTACGATCTGCCGAAGCTCAGGCAGATGGCGGACGCCGTCGAAGAGGAGGCGTCCGACGAGGACGACGCCGAAGCGACCTTCAGCACGGCGCATCCCACGCCGAGGATCATGCAGTGGGTGCAGAGCGTCGCGGGTGTGCCGCTGTTCATCCTCACCGGCATCCGCTGGACGCTGTGGCTGCTCACCGGCAGCTGGCTCCTGCAGCTCATGCCGGGATTCGAGTTCCTGCCGGACGCTCCATGGTGGGTCATCGTCTTCGGTCTGCTGATCTTCGTGATCCCGTTCGGACGGATGGCGGTGTCGGCCGGCCTGTCCAGGCTGCTGCTCGCCGGAGTGCGACCGGGCGATTACCCGCGTGGGGGAGGGGTGCATCTGCGCCTCTGGCTGGCCGAGCAGATCGCCCACCAGATCGATCCGGTGGGCCTTGCCGGCGCACCGTGGGTCACCTACTACGCACGCGCTCTCGGTGCCAAGATCGGACCGAACGTCGATCTGCACGCGCTGCCGCCGGTGACGGGCATGCTCGTCGTCGCCGAGGGCGCGGCGATCGAGCCAGAGGTCGACCTCTCCGGATACTGGATCGACGGCGACACCGTGCGCATCGGCGGCATCCGCATCGGTGCCGGTGCCACGATCGGTGCGCGGAGCACCCTTGCACCAGGCACGAAGATCGGCCGCGATGCCGAGATCGCCCCTGGTTCGGCGGTGTTCGGCCGCGTCAGGGCCGGCCAGCGATGGGCGGGCTCTCCCGCGGTGCGCGTGGGGGGAACATCCAGCCCGCTGGCGCCGGAGCGTCCGCTCGCTCCGCGCAGATGGCTCTGGGTCTACGGCCTCTCCTCCGCAGGCCTCGCCCTGCTTCCCTTCATCGCCTACGGCGTCGGCGTGCTCGTGATCGCACAGGCGATCCGGGGATCCGAATCCCTTCTCGCCGCCCTTCCCGTCGTCGCCGCATGGCTGGTCCCTGCGACGCTCGCAGCCGGTCTCACTCTCGCCGCGCTGGTGGTGCTGCTCACCCGGCTGCTGTCGATCGGCCTGAACGAGGGCATCCACGCCGTCCGCAGCCGCGTCGCATGGCAGGCGTGGTCGACCGAGAGGCTCCTCGACTCCGCCCGCACGATCCTGTTCCCGATCTACTCGAGCCTGTTCACGCCGATCTGGCTGAGGATGCTGGGCGCCAAGTGCCGCGCGACGGCCTGGTCGCGGTGCTCTCGGTGGCGCCCGAGAAATCCAAGCCGGGGTCATCGTGGCTCGGGTCGCCGGCGATGCGGCTGCGCCGCGTGGTCAACGACGCCGACCTCGAGCGCACGTACCGACCGCGCGGCGCACTTCGCGTCGCCCGCGCCCTGTGGGAGCTGTGCCGCATCGTTCCCGTGGTCGTCAGCTGCGCTCTCGGAGTCACCGTCCTGTTCGCGCTCGCCGCGATGATCGGGACATGGGGGCTGGTGGCGACCGTGGTGCTCTCCGGCGCCGTCATCATGCTCGCGGGCCTGCTCGCGGCGTTGATCAGCACGATCGCGAAGTGGGTCATCGTCGGGCGCATCCGTCCCGGCGAGCACCCGCTCTGGTCGAGTTTCGTCTGGCGCACCGAGGTCTCCGACACCTTCACGGAGATGCTCGCCGCACCCTGGTTCGCGAATGCGGCAGCGGGCACGCCGATCCTCGCGATGTGGCTGCGTTCACTCGGTGCCAAGGTCGGCCGCGGCGTCTGGACCGACAGCTACTGGCTTCCGGAGCCCGACCTCGTCACACTCGGCGACGGGGCGACCGTGAACCGAGGATGTGTGGTTCAGACGCATCTGTTCCATGATCGAGTGATGAGCACCGACACAGTGACACTCGAAGCGGGTGCGACCCTCGGACCGCACAGCGTGATCCTGCCGGCCGCCTCGATCGGCGCCGACGCGACCGTCGGACCCGCGTCCCTGGTGATGCGCGGTGAGACGGTTCCGGTCGGCAGCCGCTGGAGCGGGAACCCGATCGGACCATGGCGAGCGGTCAAGGTCCGCGCATACCAGGCTGCCGACCTGTGAGCGGCGACCCGTACGTCGCGCAGAGCGGCGACGCGAACATCAGCGTCGACCACTACGAGCTCGAGCTCGACTACAAGGTGACGACCAACCGCCTCAGCGGCACAGCGGTCGTGCGCGGGCACGTCCGCGCCGCGACCAGCGCGCTGTCCTTCGATCTCGTCGGGTTGCGCGCCTCTCGTGTGCGGCTCGATTCCGGCAAGTCGGTGCCGTTCCGCCAGAGCGATCGGAAGCTCCGGGTCTCGCTCGGCACTCCGCTCGCCGCGGGAGACGCATTCGCGGTGGCCATCGCCTATGCGGGAGCTCCGCGACCGCGCCGGTCACGGTGGGGGACGATCGGCTGGGAAGAGCTGGAAGACGGCGTGATCATCGCCTCGCAGCCGACGGGGGCGCCGACCTGGTTCCCGTGCAACGATCTCCCGTCCGACAAGGCGACCTACCGGCTGACGTTCACCACCGATTCCGCGTACACGGTGGTCGCGGGCGGTACCACCTCGCGCTCGACCCGTGGCGGCAGGACGACGTGGATCTTCGATCGCGACATCCCGACGGCCACATATCTGGCGACCGTGCAGATCGGCCGATACGTCGCCACGCCGCTCGAATTCGCGGGTGTCGTGGGGGAACTCCATTACCCGCGGGCGCTGGAGAGTCGGGTCCTGGCGGATTTCGCCGACCTGCCGGAGATGATGAGGGTGTTCGAGGAGACTTTCGGCGCCTATCCGCTCCCCGACTACCGTGTCGTCGTCACCGAGGACGAACTGGAGATCCCGCTCGAAGCACAGGGTGTCGGCATCTTCGGGGCGAACCACGCCGACGGCGAAGGCGGTTCGGAGCGACTGGTCGCCCACGAGCTCGCGCACCAGTGGTTCGGCAACAGCGTCGGCCTCGCGCAGTGGCGCGACATCTGGCTGAACGAGGGGTTCGCCTGCTACGCGGAATGGATCTGGTCCGAGCGTTCCGGCGGTGCCAGCACGCACGACGAGGCCGTGGCGCATCACCGGCGCCTCGCGAGCCTCGACCAGGACATCATCCTCGGCGAGCCCGGTCCCGACCTGATGTTCGACGACCGGATCTACAAGCGCGGCGCGCTCACCCTCCACGCCGTGCGGCTGACCGTCGGAGACGAGTCTTTCTTCCGGTTGCTGCGCACGTGGGCCGAGCGCTTCCGGTGGACGACCGCGACGACGGGTGACTTCATCGCGCTTGCGGAGGAGATCACCGGGGCGCCGCTCGCGGAGCTCTTCCATGCGTGGCTGGATGCCGCACCGCTCCCGGCGCTGCCTCGCTCGCAGCAGCGACGACCGCGACGCTGACGATGTGATCCGGAGGGCCCGGCGCAGGAGCGACCTCCATGCGCTCGAGTCGACCGGGAACGTGGACGACCCGACCGCCAGGGAGCATCGGGGAGCGCTCGCCGAATGCGACGTCCGCAGGAGGTATGCGCAGCCCCCGCCCATCTGCCTTGACGGCGGCCTCGATCTCGGTCCACTCGCGCAGCCCTGGCGGCTCGTGCGGTGCGAACAGGTGCGTGAGTTCGCGCATCGGCGAGTCGACATCCGACGTGCGGCGCTCGATGTCGATGCCGACGGCCGATGCCGCATCCAGACCCACGGCGGCGGCGACGACCATGTCGCCGGCGTAGCTGAGGCTCACGGTGAACGGCGCTCCCTCGACTCGGGGGCGGCCATGGTCGCCTCCGCATCGGTCGCACACGCTCTCGATTCGAACGGCCCCGGCCGACGGCCCGTGCACGAGCGCGGAGAGGAGTCGTCGTCCGGTGGCGAATCGGCGCGCCCGCACGGCATCCATGCTGTCGTGGCGGATCCTCTGCGACGGCCCCAGCACACGCACGGCGCCGAGAAGGTCGGCGTCGTCCACCGCGACGGTCCAGGCGATCCGCACCGGACCCAGAGCGGCCTCCTCGATCTTCACGCCTTCAGCGTAGGCCGCCCCGAGCGCCCCGAGTCAGGAATCCACCAGCGGTTAACCCGCCTAGACTGGACCTGTGGCGAGACTATTGATCGTCGGGGGTTTTCTGGCCCTCGTCTTCTGGGTGTTCAGCATCGTCGATTGCGCAGTGCAACCGGCGACGCGGCACCGTGGCGCGTCGAAGGCCGCCTGGATCGCCATCGTGGTGCTCATCCCCGTGCTCGGCGGAATCCTCTGGTTCGCCCTCGGGCGTCGGCGCCGCCGCGACCAGGAGAGCATCCACCAGACCGCGCCGGACGATGACCCGGAGTTCCTGCGCAGCCTCGGCAAGACAGAGCAGGACGAGCGCATCCGCCGCCTCGAAGAGGAACTCGCCCGCCTGGACGACGAGACAGACCCTCCGGCGGCTGAGCCGCGATCGTGACGGCGTCGCCGGCGTCGGATGCCGCGGCATCCCTTCTGGCTGAACTCATCGCGCACGGGGTGCGTGACATCGTCATCTCGCCAGGGTCGCGTTCCCAGGCGCTCGCTCTCGCCGCCACCCGCCTGGCCGGTCAGGGCGCAGTGCGCGTGCATGTGCGCATCGACGAGCGGGTCGCCGGATTCACCGCGCTGGGCCTGTCTCGCGAGACGCGGCTTCCGGCCGCGGTCATCTGCACGTCGGGAACGGCGACGGCGAACCTGCTTCCCGCCGCCATGGAGGCCTTCCACTCCGGCGTGCCGCTGCTGCTGCTCACCGCGGACCGCCCTCCGGAACTGCGCGGCGTCGGCGCGAATCAGGCGACGATCCAGCCGGGACTGTTCGACCCGTTCGTGAGACTCTCACTCGATGCCCCTGTACCCGGCGACGGCACGTGGGACGGCGTCGCCGAGCGCGCGGTCATCGCGGCGATGGGAGCGGATGCCGTCCCCACGGCCCTGCCGGGAGTCGCCGGTCCGGTGCACCTGAACCTCCCGTCGCGTGAGCCGCTGTCCGCCGCAGCGGTGGGGGAAGCCGCGGTCGCTCCCGGCCCGGCTCCGACGGCGACGCCGGGGGAGCCGTTCGTTCTCACCCGCGGCCTCCGCACCGTCGTGATCGCGGGCGCGGATGCCGGAGCAGAGGCCGAGGCGATCGCCCACGCCGGCACGTGGCCGCTGATCGCCGAGATCGTCAGCGGAGCGCGATACGGCCGCTACATCGTGCACGGCTACCGCGAGATGCTCCGCGACGACGTCCTCGGCGGTCGGATCCAGCGCGCCGTGGTGCTCGGCCATCCCACCCTCAGCCGCGAGGTCACCGCGCTGCTGCGCCGCGACGACGTCCAGGTCGTCGCAGTGCGCTCGGGCGGCGAGGCGCTCGATCTCAACGGACGAACGGTGTCCGCGGCATCCGTCTCCGTCGCGCCCGGCGAGTCCGACCGATCCTGGATGGGGGCGTGGATGGAGGCGTCGGCGGCCTCCGTCGTCGACCTCAGCGAGAGCGCCCCGGATCACGAGGGACTCTCCTCCACCGATTTCGCCGCCCGTCGCGACGCGGTGCGCACCGAGCTCGAGGCCGTGCGGCGTCGGCTCGATCGTGAGCTGCTCGTCGACGCGGTGTGGCGGGCGACCTGGCCGCACGATCGTCTGATGTTCGGGTCCTCCCGGCTGGTGCGCGTCGCCGACGCCGTGCTCGGCGGCAAGAAGGTGCCGGTGCACTCCAACCGTGGGCTCGCCGGCATCGACGGCACGGTCTCGACAGCCATGGGCATCGCGCTCGCCAGCCAGGCCGAGGGTGCTGCGGGCGTCACGAGGGTGCTGCTGGGAGATCTCGCGTTCCTGCACGACGTCGGTGCGCTTCTGCTGCCGCCTGACGAGAACGCGCCGCGCATCCAGGTGATCGTCGGCAACGACGGCGGCGGCACGATCTTCGACTCGCTGGAGGTCGCATCGTCCGCGCCGAAGCAAGACCTCGACCGCGCCTTCTACACTCCGCACACCGTGCAGCTCGAGCAGGTCGCTCTCGCGTACGGGTGGGCGTATCAGCGCGTCACGACGCGCGCCGCGCTGGATCAGGTGCTCACGACACCCGTCGGGGGCCGACAGCTCATCGAGGTGCCGCTGCCCCGTGACTGAGGCCGAGACGAGCAGGTTCACCGCCTGGAGCGCCGAGCTCCGGCGGGTACACGCCACGCTTCGCGATGCGCTGGGCGTGACCAGACAGGCAGTCGCCGACGGTGAGCCGGGGGCGACAGCCGCGCGCGATCTGCTGCTCTACTGCCACGGCTTCTGCATCGCGCTGGACGGTCACCACCGCAGCGAGGATCACGTGCTGTTCCCCGCGATCGAGGCAGCGCACCCAGAGCTGGCACCTGTGCTGCGCAAGCTTGAGCAGGATCACTCGATGATCGCGCACCTGCTGGGCGGGCTGCAGTCGGCAGTCGACACCCGTGCCGCTCCGGAAGAGCTCGATCGGCATCTCGAGGGAGTGGCCGCGATCATGGAGAGCCATTTCCTTTACGAGGAGCGGCAACTGCTGATCGTGCTGGAGGCGCTCGAACTCGAAGCCGAGCCGACCGAGGTGCTGGGTTCGTTCTGAATCCTCGCGCTCGTCGGCGGTCTACGGGCAGGATGTACGCATGAGCACACGAGGCTGGTCGGCTGCAGCACCCGAGATCCTGCGAGTGGACGAGGGGTTCCGGCTCGCCGACGCCGACCCGGCGAGCCATCCCGGTTACGACGGCGACAAGAAGAGCGGCCAGAAGGATCTCTCCGTCGGCATCGAATCGTTGGGGCAGTTGCAGGAGCGGCTGTACGCCGCGAGCCGGACGGGCGACACGGCGGATGCCGTGCTGCTGGTGCTGCAGGCGATGGACTCCGCAGGTAAGGGCGGCATCGTCAGGCACGTCGTCGGCGGCGTCGACCCGCAGGGCATCGCGCTCACGGCGTTCAAGGCGCCGACCGAGGAGGAGCGCTCCCGTGATTTCCTGTGGCGCATCGAGCAGCGGCTGCCAGAACCGGGCTTCATCGGGGTCTTCGACCGGTCGCACTACGAGGATGTGCTGATCGGCAAGGTGCGCGAGCTCGCGCCGCCGGACGAGATCGAGCGCCGTTTCGGCGCGATCAACGATTTCGAGGCTCAGGTCGCGGCATCCGGCACCCGCATCGTGAAGGTGATGCTGCACATCTCGCCGGACGAGCAGAAGGAGCGCCTGATGGAGCGCCTGGATCGTCCGGACAAGCACTGGAAGTACAACCCCGGTGACGTCGACGAGCGGACGCTGTGGCCGCAGTACATGGAGGCGTATCAGACGGTGTTCGACCGCACCTCGACGCAGGTCGCCCCCTGGTACGTCGTTCCGGCGAACAGCAAATGGTATGCGCGGCTGGCCGTTCAGGAGCTGCTGCTGGCGGCGCTGGAGGAGATCGATCCGCAGTGGCCGGCCGCGGACTTCGACATCGAGGCGGAGAAGAAGCGCCTGGCTGCGAGCTGATTCAGGCCAGGGTGTCGGTCAGTCCGACGGCGTGCACCCGCAGGAGTCCCTGACGACGAGTTCGTGCGCGGCGAACTCGTGCACGGGCGCGGCGATGTCGCCGGTGAGGATCTCGATCGAGCGGGCGGCGATGGCGCGGATCGGCTGGCGGACTGTCGTGAGCGGGGGGACGGTGAACCCCGAGTGCTCGGTGCCGTCGAAGCCGATCACTGCGAGATCCTGCGGAACGCGCAGGCCCAGTCGATAAGCCGCGTGCAGCACGCCGTTGGCCTGCTCGTCCGTGGCGCAGGTGATCGCGCCCGGGCGGTCGCTGCTCTCCAGCCACGGGATGCTGACGGCCGACGCGGCGGCGCGGGAGGAATCGCTGTTGCGCTCCTCGTGTCGGATCTCGCGACCGCTCGCTTCGATGGCCCGGAGGAAACCGCGACGGTGCTGATCGGCGCCGACGGAGTGCGCTGGGCCGTTGAGCAGACCGATGCTCTCGAATCCGTGCTCCGTCAGATGAGAGGTGGCCGCCTCGGCAGCCGCCTCGTAGTCGATCGTCACCGAGGAGACCTGCGAATCCGACGCGAGCGGATGCAGCGCGACCACGGGGATCGAGGCCTGCTGGAACGCGGAGAAGTCGGGCTCGTCCAACAACGAAACCATCACCACCGAGTCGACGCGCCGCTCGACGAACGCCGCGATGTGCCTGGCCTCGCGTGCGGTGTTGAGTCGCGAGTCGCCGATGAGCAGCAGATCGCCGCGTTCGATGGCCGCGTCCTCGAGTGCGCCAGCGAGCTCGCCGAAGTAGGGGTTGGCGATATCGGGCACGATCAGCCCGACAGTGGCAGTGCGGCCGAAGCTGAGGGCGCGGGCCAGCGCGTTCGGGCGGTAGTTCAACTGCGCAGCGGCGGCGAGCACGCGCTCCTTCGTCTCGGGGGAGACGTTTCGCGGACCGTTGTTGAACACATAGCTGACGACGGCAGTGGAGGTGCCGGCGAGCGCAGCGACATCGCGTCCGGTGGACATCTACTCTCCTCTGCGGTGGCTAAGCGGTTAGACCTGCTTGGATGCTAACAGGATCGGTGCATCTTGCGGTGCGCTCCCCGCGTCGTTTAGAGTTCCATCTAACCGCTTCGTCTATGCGGTTAGACGTCGGCTTTCCGACCGACGCCCCACCCACATCAGGAAGGTGAACCAATGAAGCGTTCACGAGCAGCATCGGTTGCCGCAGTGGCGATCGGAGCACTGTTCATCGCGGGCTGCTCGGCCGCCGCGGATGACTCCGGTTCCGCCGAGGGGACACTGCAGTTCCTCGGCACCGACGACCCGGCCACCTATGCGCCGGTCATCGACGCCTTCGAGGCCTCGCATCCCGACATCACGGTGGAGTACACCCAGGTGCCCTTCGACCAGTACTCCAGCACGTTGCAGCAGCGGCTGGGCGCGGGCGACGACACCATCGACGTCTACGGCGTCGATCAGCCCAACCTCTCCCAGCTCGCGGCACAGGGATTCCTCGAGGACCTCAGCGATCTCGAGGGCGAGGCGAAGGCGGCCACGAGCGAGGGCCAGTACGAGATCAATCTCTACGACGGCAAGATGTGGGCGCTGTCGGTGTGGAACTCGACGCAACTGATGTTCTACAACCGTGACGCCCTCACGGCGGCCGGCATCGAGTCGCCGACCGCGGACCCAGAGGCTCGATGGACCTGGGAGCAGATCGAAGAGGCGGGTCGCGCAGCGCAGGCGTCGGGAACGCAGTACGGTCTGGTGCTCGAGCAGATCGAGGCGTACTACCAGTTGCAGCCGCTCGCGGAATCGCTCGGCGGGGGATCCGGAATCGTCGGCGACGAGATGCTGACGGCCGACATCACGAACGACGCGTGGATTCAGGCGATGGATTGGTACGGCGAGACGTTCGCCAGCGGGCTCTCCCCGCGCGGGGTCGGCGGCTTCCAGACAGCGCCGATCTTCAGCGACGGCGATGCCGCCTTCTTCGTCGGAGGCCCCTGGGACGTCGGCCGGATGGCTGCGGACGCCGACTTCGACTGGGGCATCGCGCCGATGCCGTACTTCGAGGGCGGAGATGCCGTGACACCGACCGGGTCCTGGTCGTGGGGGATCAACACCGCGTCGAAGAACAAGGACGCCGCCCGCGAGTTCCTCGAGTTCGCGGCATTCGACGCGGCGGGCGCGCTGTCCACGGCCGAAGCGACGACGATCATCCCGGCCAACACCGACGCGGAAGCCGAGTATCTCCCCGGTCTCGAAGAGCTCGGGGGCGACCGCGCGGCAGGTGTCGCAGATCTCATCTCGTTCGAGGTCGAGAACACCGCGGTATCGCGCCCGACATCGGTCGGTTACGTGCAGTTCGAGGCGGAGATGAACAAGGCCTTCGCCGACATCCGCAACGGCGCCGACGCGGCCGAGCGGCTCGAACAGGCCGCGAGCCAGATCGAAGCCGCTTGGGACAAGCTGTAATGACGTCGCGTCTGTCGTCCGGTACGGGCGTCGCCGCCCGTACCGGAACGGCGGCGCGCAGACCGCGGCGGCGAAGCAGCCCTCTCCTGATCGCGCTCGCCTTCCTGGCTCCCGCGCTGATCGCGCTGCTGGTCCTGCGCATCGCACCCGCCGCTGTGGCGTTGTGGCAGAGCATGTTCCAGAGCGGCCTCCTGAGCGGGGATCGCTTCGTCGGGCTCAGCAACTACATCGACCTGTTCGCGAGTCCCGATTTCCAAGGCGCTCTGGGCGTGACCCTGCTGTTCACCGTCCTGATCAACCCGATCCAGGTCGCCGTGTCGTTCCTGCTCGCCGTGCTGTACACGAAGCGGCTCGCCGGTGCGAAGATCTGGCGTTCGCTCGTGATCCTCCCCATCGCCGTGCCTCCTGCGGTCTCGGCGGTGATGTGGAGCGTGATCTACCGGCCTGACGGACTGGCCAACGCGTTCCTCGACCTCTTCGGCATCCCACCGCAGCCGTTCCTCACATCCCCGCAGCAGGCGCTCGTCTCGATCATGGTGCTGCTCTCCTGGATCGGCGTCGGCTACTGGATGATGTTCCTGATCGCCGGGATCAACGACGTACCGCGTTCCTACTACGAGGCGGCATCGCTGGACGGTGCATCGTCGTGGCGGCAGCTGTGGAGCATCACGTTCCCGCTCGTCCGCCGGCCGCTCGCGTTCGTGCTGGTGGCGGACACCGTCTCCAATCTGCTCGTGTTCGCACCGGTGCAGATCCTCACCAAGGGCGGACCGGAAGGGTCGACCAATCTGCTGATGTACGACATCTTCACCCGCGCGTACACGCTCGGAGATCTGAACACCGCGCAGGCGGAGGTCGTGATACTGGTGCTGGTCACCGTGCTGATCGTCGGGGTGCAGTTCCGGCTGCTGAAGGCGGAGGACTGACATGACGGTGAACATGACCCCTCGTGCGCGCGGCAGGGCGCCCCGGCGCCGTCTCGGCCTCTTCGGCACATCGGTGCTGGGCGCCGCGATCGGAATCGCGTTCCTCATCCCGCTGTGGTGGACCGCGATCAACTCGCTGCGTCCCGGCGCGGAGACCTTCCGCTATCTCAACCCCCTGGAATGGCAGACGTTCCTCACGCTCACCCCCACGTTCGACAACTACGTGGCGCTGGCGGGTTCGGACCTGGGGCGAGCCATCCTCAACTCGCTGTTCATCAGCCTGGTGACGGTGATCTTCGGGCTCGCGATCTGCGCGACGGCGGCCTACGGCCTCGCGGCCTTCCAGTTCCGCGGGCGGGGCGTGCTCTTCTCCGTCGTCATCCTGTCCTTCCTCATCCCGTTCGATGCGATCGCGATCCCGCTGGCCGACATGTTCCGGGACTGGAATCTGCAGAACACGTTCTTCGGGTTGATACTGCCCGGGCTCGGCAACGGCATGGCGATCTTCCTGCTGCGCACCTTCTTCCTCGCCGTCCCCGAAGACCTGGTCGAGGCGGCACGCCTGGACGGGCTGGGCTGGTGGGGCGTCTTCTGGAGGATCTACCTGCCGTTGTCCGTGCCGTCGCTCATCGGCGCGGGTCTCATGCTCTTCCTGTTCCAATGGCAGGCCTACGTGTGGCCGCTGCTGATGGGAACGGATCGTGCGCACATCGTCGGACCAGTGGCCTTGTCCAATCTGCAGGGGCAGTTCGCCGTCGACTACGGGGTGCTGTTCGCGGCCTCCGTGATCCTCATCCTCATACCGCTGGTGATCATCCTGGGCTTCCAGCGGTACTTCATCCAGTCCGTCTCCACGACCGGACTCAAGTAGCACTGTCGCCATGCCTGACATGGCCGGAATAGGAGCACGCGCGTGCGCACCCACCGAATCATCCTCGACACCGACCTCGGCACCGATGTCGATGACGCGATGGCGCTGAGCCAACTGCTCGGCATCAGCGACGTCGATCTCATCGGGGTCACCACGGTGTACGGCGACGTCGCGCTCCGTGCCCGTCTGGCGCGACGCATCATCGGCCTCTCGGGCCGCGACGTTCCGGTGTACGCCGGACGAGAGGAGACGCTGTCTGGTCGAGAGGTGTGGTGGGCGGGGCATGAGGGCGCGCTGCACGACGATCTCGAGACCGAACGAATCGAGGACGAGGATGCCGTCGACTTCCTCGTGAAGACCGTGATCGCCCAGCCGGGCGAGATCGATGTGATGGCGATCGGGCCGCTCACGAACATCGCGGCGGCGATCCGCGCCGACGATCGGTTCGCCGGTGCGGTCCGCCATCTCTGGATCATGGGAGGAGCCTTCGTCGGCGATGAACCCGAGCACAATCTCCGCAGCGACTCCGCTGCCGCAGAGATCGTGGTCTCGGCCGGAATCCCCACGACGGTCACGGGTCTGGAGATCACGCGCTTCGTCGAGATCCGCAAGGACCAGGTGAATCGGATGGGCGACGCAGGCGATCTCGGTCGTCTGCTGGTCGCCGAGATCGAGCAGTGGTGGAGGTTCTGGAACGAGGAATGGAACGTTCCGCACGATCCGGTGACCGTACTGACCCTGGTAGAGCCGGAGTTGTTCGCATTCTCAGGCACGGGAAGCATCCGGATCGAGCGCACGGGCGACGGGGAAGGGCGCACCTCTTTCCAACCAGGGGAGGGCACGATCCGCATCGTTGAGCAGATCGATGCGGTCGCCGTCGCGGAACGGATCGTCGACGCGATCGTCGACGCAGGCACGGTCGTGAGCCGCTGAATCAGGCCAGGGCGTCTACCAGCGGCCGGAACTTCACCCTGGTCTCGAGCAGCTCCTTCTCGGGATCGCTCGCGGCCACGATGCCGGCACCGGCGTAGGCGGTCACATCGAGCGTGGCGGCATCATCCGCACCGCGCAGGGACCCGACCTCGAACTGCGCGCAGCGCAGCGCGATCGCCCATTCGCCGTTGCCGTCGCCGTCGACCCAGCCCACAGGGCCCGCGTAGCGGCCGCGGTCGAAGGGCTCGAGTTCGCGGATCGCGGCGATCGCGGCCTTCGTCGGGGTTCCGGCGACGGCCGCGGTCGGATGCAGGGCGCCGACGAGATCGAGCGCGGACGCGCCATCGGACAACTCGCCCTCGACATCTGTGGCGAGATGGAACAGGTTGGGCAGCTTGAGCAGGAACGGCTGCTCGCTCGAGGCCAGCGCCCTGGTATGCGGACGCAGCGAGACCAGCACGCTCTGCACCGCGTACTCGTGCTCGTCGATGTCCTTCACGCTCGACGACAGCGATGCAGATGCGGCCGTGTCCTCATCGGCATCCGCCCCGCGGCCGATCGTCCCCGCGAGCACCCGCGCCGTCACCGCCCCGTCCTGCACAGTGACCAGCGTCTCCGGACTCGCACCGATCAGGCCGTCCACGGCGAAGGTCCAGGTGTCGGGATACCCCGTCGAGAGTTCGCGCACGAGTCTGCGCAGGTCGCTCCCGCCCGGCACGGTTCCGGCGAGATCGCGTGCGAGCACGACCTTGCTGATCTCACCGGAGCCGATACGCGCGAGCGCGGCGCGGATGGAGGCCTGATAGCCGTCGGGGGTCTGCTGCCCGGGGCCGAGGGTGCCGGCCCAGTGCGGCCCATAGGCACGCCGTTCGAGCGTGGCATCCGGCCGGTCCTGCGGAAGCTCATCGCCAGCGAGCGCGATGCGCGTGATCCAGCCCCGACCCTTGCGCTTGCCGAGGATCACCGACGGCACGATGAGCACGCTGTCGGAGGCGGAATCCTCGTCGAACGTCAGGGCGCCGAAGCCGACCAGCCCGGTACCCGGCAGGTTGATCGGGTCATCGACCTCTGCCGCGGACGCGAGCTCGCGCCAGGCATCCGCCATCATCGCGGACCGAACGGATGCCGTGCCGGCCGGGATGCGGATGGACGCGGGCATCGCCTCGCCGACAGCGACGATCCCGTCGCCCCGACGCAGCCAGGCCAGCGGGGCGGAGGGGTGTGCGTAGGCCAGAAGGTCTTCGACCGGATCGATCTCACGGGTCTGCACGATCAGGCTTCTGCTCACCTCCCCAGAATAGTTGTCCGATCCGGTGCATAGAGTGAACGCATGAGCGCGCGACCCGACCCCGGTGCCGAGATGATCTTCCAGTGGCGCAAGTGGGACGGATCCACGCACTGGCGGCATGACTGCGTCTACCTCGGCAGTGATCGCTGGGGCGACTGGATCGGGCAGCCGAGCGGATGGCATAGCATCCGACCCGGCGCCGAGTTCCACGCCGCAGCGCCGAACGTCACGCTCGTTCCGGCGTCGGGCGACTTCGCTCTCACGGTGAATCGCGATCACCCGATCGGCATGCGCATCTACATCGATCTCGGCTGGGACATCCACTGGTCGGACGATCCGTCGCTCGCCACCGGCATCGACATGGACCTCGACGTCATCCGTCTCGAGCGCGATCGCGACCCCGCGGAGGGGCCGAGCGGAACGTGGGTCGATGACCGAGACGAGTGGGCCGAGCACAGCATCCGATTCGGTTATCCCGCGGATGTCATGGCTCACCTCGAGGCGCTCACCCTCGACCTCGAGACGCGCGTGCGCGCGCAGCACGCACCGTTCGACGATGCGACGGCCGATGTCTGGCTCGATCGTCTGGAGGCGCTGAAGCTCGACCGACCTAGACTGGAAGCGTGACTGAGTCCAAACGCGCCGACCTCGGCAAGGATCCCCAGCGCGTCAGCGGCATGTTCGATCAGGTCGCCGCAGGCTACGACCGCACCAACACCGCGATGACGTTCGGCAACGACGCGCTCTGGCGTGCCGCCACCACCCGCGCGGTCGCCCCCAAGCGCGGCGAGCGGGTCCTCGATCTCGCCGCCGGCACGGCATCCTCGTCTGCGTCCCTCGCCATGAGCGGGGCCGACGTGGTCGCCGCCGATTTCTCGCCAGGCATGCTCGCGGAGGGCCGTCGTCGTCACGGGCACCTCCCGAACCTGTCGTTCGTCGAGGCCGACGCCATGAACCTGCCGTTCGCGGACGACGAGTTCGACGCCGTGACGATGTCGTACGGACTGCGCAACGTGCAGCAGCCGAAGAAGGCGATCGCCGAACTGCTGCGCGTCACCAGACCGGGTGGACGAATCGTCATCAACGAGTTCTCCACGCCTCCTGGGAAGGTGTTCCGCGGGCTGTACCGCTTCTACAACGCGCAGGTGCTGCCCCGTGTCGCACGGGTCGCGGGCACGAACGGCGACGCCTACGACTATCTGAACGAGTCGATCAAGGATTGGCCCGATCAGCGGACGCTGTCCGCGTGGCTCCGTGAGGCGGGGTGGAAGGACGTCGCCTACCGCAATCTCTCGTTCGGCATCGTCGCGCTGCACCGCGGGATCAAGCCGGCAAGGCCCGCCCGGTCTGCCAAGCCGGCGAAGGCCGCGAAGGCGGCTGGGAGCACGCGACCGAAGAAGGCGTGAGCCCCAGGTAGGGTGGAACCGTGACTTCGAGCCCTGCCGCCCCGGGTTCGCGCCTCGCGAGCCGTCTCGGCTTCAGCGACCGCGTATTCATCGGCCGCGCCGCGCGCCGGGTGGCAGACCAGATCGAAGAGGGCCTCGAGCTCGTCGAGAACGGGCTCGCCGAAGACCTCCGCGTCGCCGACTCCGTCGCGGATGCCGCGAGCCGCTACCTCTACGAGGCCGGCGGAAAGCGCATCCGCCCCGTGCTGACGCTGCTGACCGCACAACTCGGCGAGGGCAACATCCCTGCCGTGATCGACATCGCCAAGGCGCTGGAGATGACGCACCTCGGATCCCTGTACCACGACGACGTCATGGATGGCGCCGACCGCCGACGCGGAGTCCCTGCGGCGCACGCCGTGTGGGGCAACAGCGTCGCGATCCTCACCGGCGACATCCTGTTCTCCCGTGCGAGCCAGCTCATGTCGCGCTACGGCGACCGCGCCATCCGCCTGCAGGCCGACACCTTCGAGCGCCTCGTGATGGGACAACTGCACGAGACCGTCGGTGCGCAGCCGGGCGATGACCAGATCGAGTTCTACATCCAGGTGCTGGCGGACAAGACCGGATCGCTGATCGCGGCCGCGACACAGGGCGGTGCGATCTTCTCGAACGCGCCGGCCGAATTCGAAGAGCCGCTGCGCGTGTACGGCGAGAAGGTCGGCGTCGCCTTCCAGCTGCTGGACGACGTGATCGACCTGTCGGCGAAGCCGGAGGAGACCGGCAAGGTCCCTGGCACCGACCTCCGCGCCGGCGTGCCGACCATGCCGTACCTGCTGCTGAAGGCCGAGACGGATGCCGCGTCCGCAGCCCTCGCGGCGCAGATCGACGAAGGCGTGGCGAGGATCGCCGACGGCGCCGACCCCGCGATCCTCGATCAGCCGTTGGCGCGACTGCGCGACCACATCGTGACGCAGAACACGCTCGAGCTCGCGCGCACCTGGACGCGCGACGCCATCGAAGCCCTGGCACCGCTGCCCAAGGGCACCGTGCGCGAAGCGCTGACCCGCTTCGCAGAATCACTCGCTGAACGCAGCAGCTGATCGTGGATCGATCGCCGCAGCATCCGAAAGGACACTCATGACCAAGCTCCGCCTGGCCATCGTCGGGGCGGGCCCCGCCGGCATCTACGCCGCCGACATCCTGCTGAAGACCGAGCGGTCGTTCGAGGTGTCGATCGACCTGTTCGAGCAGCTACCCGCGCCCTACGGCCTCGTCCGCTACGGCGTCGCGCCCGATCACCCGCGCATCAAGGGCGTCATCAACGCGCTCCGCGACGTGCTCGATCGCGGTGACATCCGCATCTTCGGCAACGTGCGCTTCGGCGAGGACATCGCTCTCGCCGACCTCAAGAAGCACTACAACGCCGTGATCTTCGCGACCGGTGCCATCCGCGACACGAAGCTGGACATCCCGGGAATCGACGCAGAGGGATCGTACGGGGCCGCCGACTTCGTCAGCTGGTTCGACGGGCACCCCGACGTGCCGCGCGAGTGGACGCTGGATGCGGAGTCCGTCGCCGTGCTCGGCAACGGCAACGTCGCGCTCGACGTGGCCCGCATCCTCGCCAAGCACGCCGAGGACCTGCTGCCGACCGAGATCCCCGACAACGTGCACGCCGGTCTCGAGGCGTCGAAGGTCACCGATGTGCACGTGTTCGGCCGTCGCGGCCCCGCGCAGGTGAAGTTCACGCCGCTCGAACTGCGTGAACTAGGAGAACTGCGCGACGTCGACATGGTCGTCTACGACGAGGACTTCGACTACGACGACGCGTCGCTCGCCGCGATCGCGAGCAACAAGCAGGTCAAGGTCATCGACAGGGTGCTGCAGCAGTGGCGCACGCGTCCTTCGGCGAACAACGCCGGGGGAGAGGCGAGTCGTCGCCTGCATCTGCACTTCTGGGCCAAGCCCGTCGAGATCAGGACGGATGCCGACGGCAAGGTCGCAGCGATCGTCTACGAGCGCACCGAGCCGGACGGCTCAGGCGGGCTTCGCGGCACGGGAGAGATGCGCGAGATCGCGATCGGGCAGATGTACCGTGCGGTGGGCTACTTCGGTTCGCCTCTCAGCGAGGTGCCGTTCGACAAGAAGCACGGCGTCATCCCCAACCACGAGGGCCAGGTGCTCGCCAAGGACTCCAACCAGCGCGTGCCGGGCGTGTACGCCACCGGGTGGATCAAGCGCGGACCCGTCGGGCTCATCGGTCACACCAAATCCGACGCCATGGAGACCGTCCAGCACCTGGTCAACGATCAGGGGTCGTGGTGGCAGCCGGAGGACCCGTCCGAGGCGGCCATCCCCGCGCTGCTCGAATCGCGCGGAGTCAAGTGGACGGATCTCGAAGGCTGGCACCGGCTCGACCAGCACGAGGTCGCCCTCGGTGCGCCGCATGAACGCGCGCGTGTGAAGGTCGTCCCCCGCGATGAGATGGTGCGGATCTCGCGCGGCGAGTGAGCGCTACTCCGCAGGTGCGGTGACCTCGACCGTGAATGTGACGGTGTCGCCGCTGGTCGAGTTCTCGAGGGTGACTTCGGAATCACCGACTCCGACGGCGTCCAGCCCGGGGTTGAACTGCGCGCTGCCGTCGTCCTTGCCAGGGACGAAGGCGACGACCTCCGGGTCATCGATCTCGGCGGTCCAATCCAGATAGGTCTCGTCGTCGCCGGTCAGATCGATCGCGTTTCCTTCTGCGACTTCGACCGTCGTGCCGTCGATCTCGTTGATGTCGACGATGACCGGTGGGAGCGTCTCTCCGTCCGGGGTGGCCGACGCGCATCCGCTGACTGCCACGGCGGTGACGAGTGCGAACATGGCCGCTGCGGTGCGCAGCATGGATGAACGATGCAGACGTGACATGGGACCCTCCGAGGTGGTGCGCCTTCTGCGGCATCTGCCCTGGGCGCGCGATGTTGCGCTCAGCCTAGGGGGACGGGGCGTACGGCGCGAGGTGGCGAGAGGGCACTGAGTAGGGTGGCTTGCATGACCGAATGGGTGCCGGACGTACTGGGCGACGAGTTCACGCAGCGCACCCTCCCGCTCGGCGAAGACGACGAGGGGCCTGTCGTCGCGACGCTCGTGCGGGCACTGCCGGAGGCGGTCGACCCGCGACGACCGAGCGGCTGGGAGCGATTCATCCGCCGCATGAGCGGGCGGTCGGAGACCGACGCGGTCGCGCCGCTGCTCGACGGCGTGGACGTGCTGTACGTCCACGGGTGGTCGGACTACTTCTTCCAGAAGCGGCTGGCACGTTTCTGGACCTCGCGCGGTGCGCGCTTCCACGCTCTCGACCTGCGCAAGTACGGTCGTAGCCTTCGCGAGGGTCAGACGCCGGGTTACATCGCCGATCTCACCACGTATGACGAGGACATCGGTGCCGCGCTCGATGCGATCGCGGACGACACCGCGGAATCGACCGGCCCTCGTCGCCTCGTGCTCATGGGGCATTCGACCGGAGGACTCGTGCTGAGCCTGTGGGCGTCCCGGCATCAGGGCGTCGCGGATGCCGTCATCCTGAACTCGCCCTGGCTCGAGTTCCAGCTCGCACCGTTGCGCGCCGCGATCGCCCCGGTCGTCGAACTGCAGGCGCGGCTGCGGCCGCTCGATGTCGCACCGCAGATCGACCTCGGCTTCTACGCGAGGGCGCAGGCGGAGGCCGCCGACCCTGATGATGTCGTCGAGACGAATCCTTCGTGGCGACCGGTGCCGTCGATGCCGGTGCACGCCGGATGGCTGCACGCGATCCTCCGCGGTCACCGAGCGGTCGCCGAAGGACTCTCGATAACCTCTCCGGTGTGCGTGCTGCTCTCGGCCCGTTCAGCAGTGCCGAGCCGCTGGTCGGAAGAGCTCACCACGGCAGACACGGTGCTCGTCGTCGACGACATCGCGCGGCGTGCGCTCAAGCTCGGTGCGTCGGTGACCATCGAACGCGTCGACGGCGCTCTTCACGACGTGTTCCTGTCGCGGAAAGCGGCGCGAGACGATGCCTACGCCCGGCTGGAACGATGGGTCACCGGATGGGCGCGCTCTAGCGGAAGTTGATGAACTGCAGGTCGACGTCGAGGTCGGACCCCTTGAGCAGTGCGATCACTGCCTGCAGATCATCGCGGCTCTTGGACTGCACGCGCAGCTCGTCGCCCTGGATCTGGCTCTTCACGCTCTTCGGGCCTTCGTCGCGGATGATCTTGCTGATCTTCTTCGCGTTCTCCGAGGAGATCCCGTCCTTGAGTGTGGAGACGATGCGGTACTCCTTGCCGCTCGCGAACGGGTCGCCCGACTCGAGGCTCTTCAGCGAGATGCCCCGCTTGATGAGCTTGGACTGGAACACGTCGAGAACGGCCTTCGCCCGCTCCTCGGTGTTCGCCTTGATCAGGATGGACTCGCCGCTCCACTCGACCGATGAGCCGGTGCCCTTGAAGTCGTAGCGCTGCTCGATCTCCTTGCGCGCCTGGTTGAGGGCGTTCTCCGCCTCTTGGTGGTCGACCTTGCTGACGATGTCGAAGGATGAGTCTGCCATGCGCTCAGTCTATCGACCCACCCTTGGTATGACAGATCTGGAAGCGCTTCCACGTCCGCGGCGCCGAGTGGTTGCACTATTACAGCTTGGTATCGAGGCTGTCAGGCATTGCGTGTGCGGTCGAGTTCGTTGCATACTGTAAGCGCTTGCAGTATTGCAGGCGCGAGCGGCCTGCACCGATGCATCCATCGGCAGTGCCGGTCGGTCACGCACTGAGAGAGGCACACACCAATGAAGGTGAACATGAGGGGCATCGCCGCGTTCGGCGCGATCGCCGTCGTTTCGACGCTGACGCTGGCAGGTTGCGCCACCGGCGCCACCGACGACTCTGCAGACGCCGAAGGCGACGCGGGTTCGCTCGTCGTCTGGGTGGACGCCGAGCGCGTCGACGCTCTCAAGGGAGCGGCTGACGCCTACCAGGACAAGACCGGAGTCGAGGTCGAGGTCGTCGCGAAGGACGTCGACACGATCAAGGACGACTTCATCCAGCAGGTCCCGACCGGCAAGGGCCCCGACATCACCATGGGCGCGCACGACTGGCTGGGCGAGCTCTCCACCAACGGTGTCGTCGCGCCGCTCGAACTCGGCGACAGCGCCGAGGACTACCTGCCCGTCGCCCTGCAGGCGGCGACGTATGACGGCACCGTCTACATGCTTCCGTACGCCGTCGAGAACATCGCCGTGCTGCGCAACGCCGATCTGGTCCCGGATGCCCCCACCGGCTTCGATGACATGATCGCCAAGGGGAAGGCCGCAGGCCTCGCCCAGCCGTTCGTGGTCGAGCAGGGCGTCGAGGGCAATCCGTACCACCTCTACCCGTTCCAGACCGCGTTCGGTGCACCCGTGTTCGGCACGGACGACAGCGGATCCTACGACGCAACCGATCTGCAGCTCGGCAGCGAAGGCGGAGCCGCGTTCTCGACCTGGCTCGGAGCGCAGGGCGCCGCCGGCACGCTGAACACCGACGTCGACGGTGAGATCGCCAAGCAGCAGTTCATCGACGGTCAGGCCGCATTCTGGCTGACCGGCCCGTGGAACGTCGGCGCAGCCGTCGACGCGGGTGTCAACGTCGCGATCGACCCGATCCCGAGCCCCACGGGCGAAGCGGCCTCGCCGTTCGCCGGGGTCAAGGGCTTCTTCGTCAGCAGCGAGTCCGAGAACAAGGTCGCCGCGAACGACTTCCTGGTGAACTACCTCGGCACCGAAGAGGTGCAGCTCGCACTGTTCGAGTCGGGCAACATCCTTCCCGCTCTCACCGCCGCGGCGGACACGGCGGCGTCCGACCCGATCATCGCCGGGTTCAAGACCGTCGGTGCAGACGCTGTGCCGATGCCGGCCATCCCGGCGATGGGCTCCGTCTGGGAGTTCTGGGGCGTCGCAGAGGCGGCTGTCATCAACGGTGCGGATCCCGCAGCGACATGGCAGAAGCTCGTCGAAGACGTGACGGCAGCGATCAAGTAACACTGTTCCTTCTGCCGGGGTGGGGTCGGCCCCACCCCGGCAGAACGACGACGGGCGAGAGATGACGGACACGAACACGACCACAGAGCCTCAGAAGCCGCCGACGAGACGGCAGCGCCAGGCGGCGGACATCGCGGAGGCCGCATCCGGCCGGATCGGATGGATGCTGCTGAAGATCCTGCTGCTCGCAGTGGTCGACGCCGTCGCACTGTATGCGGCCTTCGTGCTGTTCACCCACCAGGAGTGGCTCGTCCTCGCCCTCGTGGTCGTGGTCGCGGTCCTGGTCAACTACATCTACTTCTCGCGCAGACGCGTCGCAGCGAAGTACCTCACGCCGGGGATCATCTTCCTGATCCTCTTCCAGGTGTTCACGCTGCTGTACACCGGCTACATCGGCTTCACCAACTACGGCACCGGTCACAACGGCAGCAAGGACCAGGCGGTCGCAGCTCTCATGGCATCCGCCCAGGAGCGCGTCGAGGACTCGCCGACCTACCCGGTCACCGTGGTCGAGCAGTTCGGCACCCTCGGACTCCTCGTCACCGACCCCGAAGACGGTGACGTCTCCGTCGGTACGAACGAGCAGCCTCTGCAGGAGGTCGACGGCGCCACGATGGAGGGCGACAGGGCTGTCGCTGCGGACGGCTGGGAGTCGCTGACCTTCGCTCAGGTGCTCGCGCGGTCGAGCGAGGTCGAGCAGCTCTCGGTCGACTTCAGCGACGACCCCAACGACGGCGCGATCCGCACGCCGGACGGCCAGAGCGGCTTCCTCTACGTCTCTTCACTCGAGTACGACGAGGCCGCAGGCACCATGACCGACGTGCGCTCCGGCACGGTCTACGACGACAACGGCACTGGAGCCTTCACCGCCGATGACGGAGAACAGTTGCTGCCCGGCTGGCAGATCACGGTCGGCTTCGACAACTTCGTCCGCGCGGTCACCGACGCATCGATCCGCGGACCGCTCATCTCGGTGACGATCTGGACGTTCGCGTTCGCCCTGATCTCGGTCGCCACGACCTTCTTCCTCGGCCTGCTGCTGGCGATCGTGTTCAACAACACGCGGATGCGCTTCCGTAACGGCTACCGCATCCTGCTCATCCTCCCGTACGCGTTCCCCGCCTTCCTCTCGGCGCTCGTCTGGGCAGGAATGATGAACGAGAGCTTCGGCTTCCTCAATCAGGTCGTGTTCGGAGGGGCATCCATCCCGTGGCTCACCGATCCCGTGCTGGCGAAGGTCTCGGTGCTGATCGTGAACCTGTGGCTCGGGTTCCCCTACATGTTCCTGGTCTGCATGGGGGCGCTGCAGGGCATCCCCGAGGACGTGAACGAGGCGGCGGTCATGGACGGCGCCAATCCGTGGCAGGTGTTCCGGCGCATCAAGCTGCCGCTGCTCCTCGTGACCACGACACCTCTGCTGATCTCGTCGTTCGCATTCAACTTCAACAACTTCAACCTCATCTACATGCTGACCAAGGGCGGGCCTCGTTTCGAGGACGTGTCGATCCCCGTCGGGCACACCGACATCCTGATCTCGATGGTCTACAAGGTCGCGTTCACCGGGCAGACCCGCGACTACGGTCTGGCCTCGGCGTTCACGATCCTGATCTTCATCGTGGTCGCGGCGATCTCCATCATCAGTTTCCGAAAGACCAAGGCCCTCGAGGAGTTGAACTGAGATGACCGTCGCTTCCGCTCCAACCACCCGTCGTCGGCGCCGCTCGTTCGGTGCCTGGTTCGCCGACACCGGCTGGCGCCACCTGGTCGCGGTCGTCGCGAGCCTGTTCGCGATCTTCCCGCTGCTGTACGTGCTCTCGGCCTCGCTGAACCCGCGCGGCACGCTGACCGGCTCCAACCAGCTGTTCTCCGCGGTCGGCATCGACAGCTATGTCCGCATCCTCACCGATCCGCAGAACCCGTACGGACTGTGGTTCCTGAACACTCTCGTGATCGCGCTCGTCACCGGCTTCACCACCGTGTTCATCGGCGCGTGCGCGGCATATGCCTTCTCGCGCATGCGCTTCGCGGGGCGCCGCGTGGGGCTCGTCACGATCGTCGTCGTGCAGATGTTCCCGCAGCTGCTGGCGGTGGTGGCGATCTTCCTGCTGATGACGACGCTGGGGGACTGGTTCCCGGCGATCGGCCTCAACACGCACACGGGTCTGATCCTCGTCTACCTCGGTGGCGCGCTCGGCGTGAACACGTACCTGATGTACGGCTTCTTCAACACCATCCCGAAGGAGCTCGACGAGGCGGCCCGCATCGACGGGGCCGGCCATGCGCGCATCTTCTTCACGATCATCCTGCGACTCGTCGCGCCGATCCTCGCAGTGGTCGGGTTGCTGTCGTTCATCGGCACGGTCAACGAATACGTGGTCGCGAGCGTCATCCTGATCGATCCCGAACAGCAGACGCTCGTCGTCGGACTCACCAAGCTCGTGTCCAATCCGCGCTACGCGGACTGGTCGGCGTTCTCGGCCGGCGCCGTGATGGCGGCGATCCCGGTGATGATCCTGTTCCTCTTCCTGCAGAAGTACATCGTCGGGGGCCTCACGGCGGGAGCGACGAAGGGCTGAGCCGCCGACTAGCTTGCCAGGCATGCTACCTTGTGATGCATGACAGCGGACGTCGGTGCGCAGATGCGCAAGGGCGTGGTCGAGTACTGCGTCCTCGGGCTGCTCTCGCGTGAGCCGATGTACGGGTGGCAGCTCGCGGAGGCTCTGTCCGACGCCGGTCTGATCGCCAGCATCGGCACGCTGTACCCATTGCTGGGGCGTCTGCGCGACAACGGCTGGGTCAGCACGTTCGACCTGCCGTCCGAGAGCGGCCCGGTGCGCAAGTACTACCGGCTCACGGATTCCGGCACCGCTCAGCTCGTCCGGTTCCGCGTGCAATGGATGCCTTTCGCCCGTGTCGTCACGGGCCTCGTCGGGGAGGAACGACCATGACCGATACCGATACAGACGCCGACCGCCTGCGCCGCGAGTTCCTGGGCCGACTGGACGCGGCGATGAGCGATCTCCCGCACGGAGTCGCCACCGAGATCCATGACGGCATCGCGGAGGAGCTGGGTGGGCTGGATGCCGAATCCACGGCAGCACGCATCGCACAGCTCGGCGACCCTCGCACGATCGCACGGGAGGCGCGAGCCGAGGTGCCCGTCGGCGCACCGATCGCTCACGCGCCGTCCGAGCCGGCCGCGCGACCGAGCGCGAAGGCGCCACTGGCCGACTCCCGCGGCTTCGCGATCGCAGCCGCGCTCGTGCTCGCCTTCGGCGGGTTCGTCGTGCCGGTGGTCGGATGGTTCGTCGGAGCGGTGATGGTCGCGACGAGCAGCCTCTGGCGTCGTTGGGAGAAGGCCCTCGCGATCCTGCTGCCGTTCGCAACGGGTGCCCTGATCGCCGTCATCACGTGGATCGGATCTCTCATCGCATCTGCGAGTGCGACGGGCGAGCCGGAGCACAACCCGCTCATCCCCTCCGCCCTCGACCTCTGGCACTCCAGCATCCTGCTCGTGTTCATCCTGATCCCCGCCATCGGGGGCTGGCTCCTCTGGCGGCTTCGTCGGCGCTGAGACAGCCGCGACGGCGGCGGTTCCTCGCGTGTCATCTGAGGGGACGCGCACGCCGGTCGTACGTTGGAGCCATGGCACGAGTGGACGGGCGCAATCCGGTGATGAGCTGGATCGCCGGAGTGTTCTGCGCAGGCGTCATCGTTGCGCTCCTCTGGCTGGCGCTGCCGATGGGGCCGATGCTCGTCGACTACGTCGGAGACACGCTGCGCGCGGTCGCACCGGCAGGGGAGTGACGGCGCGCCTCACCGCGGGTCACGCGACACGTCGGCACGCCTCCGGGGCCGTCGCCCCGCACGGCGATAACCTCGCACTGCACATATCCGACGAGAGGCGCCCCCATGAGTGACCCCGAGGTTCCCCAGCCCGAGCGGCCGAAAGACGTCGACGACGTCGTCGACAGCGCGAACGCGGGACTTGCTGACGCCGCTGCGGCGGGCGCCGAGGTCCCTGGCGATCGTGATTCCGTCAACGAGCCGGCCGAGTCGACCTCCGCCGATCAGCCGGTAGTGGATCCCGACCTCGCCGCATTCGAAGAGGCAGAGAAGTCCCATCCCGGAACCTTCGCGACGCCCGAGCTCAACGAGCGCTCGGACACGCGCGCCGACGACCGCGCGAACGCGGACGACGGTGACAGGAGCACCGACGCCACGACCGGACTCTTCGCCGCAGACCGGGCGTCGACCGCTGACACGGATGCACGACGGGAGGATTCGATCGCCGACACGGCCTATCTGCCTCCCGTGACGGACGATGCCGAGACGCGTGTCGTCCCGTCGGAACCGGCCATCGTGGCCGCGCCGGTCACACAGCAGCAGCAGCCGATCTTCGTGCAGGCTCCGGAGCCTCCGCGCGACCGCGGCAACCGTGGCGCCGCTGCCGGCATCGGGCTCCTCGCGACGATCGTGTTCGCGATCCTCTACCTCGGCACCGCCCTGGGCCTCGGCGCCCTCGAAGGCGACGTCACCGGGGAGAACATCGGCGAAGCCGCACTCGCCCCGCTCACGACCTGGGGCTTCTGGGTTCCCGTCGTCGTGTTCTTCATCGGGTTCTGGCTGCTCGGTGCCGTCATCAACCGCGGCCGTTGGGGCCTGTGGGTCGTCTTCGGCATCATCGTCGGCCTGTTCGCCTACGCCGGGCACATCCTGGGTCAGCTCTTCGAGGCGCCGTTCTGGCTGATCTCCACCTCCGAGGGCAATGAGCTCGTCGGCAGCCAACTGCTCGCGCCTCTCGCGATCGCGGCCTTCGTGTTCGGACGCGAGCTCACCATCTGGTTCGGTGCCTGGGTCGCCCGCAGCGGCGCCCGCAAGACCGAACTGAACCTCGAGGCTCAGCGCGAGTACGAGCGCACCCTCGAGGCCGGACCCACGCTTCCGAGGTAATCACGGACACCACCACGCCTGACCCCCGCGGCCCTCGGCCTGCGGGGGTTTCGGCCATCCAGGCGACGGCGATGACGACGATCGGGTTCTTCGCCGTCGCCGTCTTCGGTCTGGGGGCGCTCAGCGTCGTGCGGGATGCCGAGATCATTGATGTACCGGCTGCCGGGCAGGCGCCGGGGATCATCGGCATGACCATCGCCGTGCTGGTGTTCGGCGGCATCCTCTACCTCGCGGTGCGGATCGCGCATCCGAAGTTCCGTTCCGTCTGGGCCATCTCGATCGGGACGGCATTCGCTCACCTGCTCGCGGCGGGGATCGGCGCCCTGGTGGTGACCGGCGATTTCGTGAGCGCCATGGCGGTCATGGGGGAGCTCATCACGGGCGGCGCGAGCCTCGTGATCCTCGCGACGGCGGCGATCGCCGGCTGGGCCGGTGTGGCGTTGCGGCGCACGCGCGCGGCGCGTCCGCGATGGCCGTGGGAGCGCGACGATCTCAGCGAGAACTGATCGACTCACGCGATATCCGTGCGGATGACCCTATTCTGGAGATCGTGGAGCGGTCGTTAGAGACGCAGGTCGACCAGGCCGTCGAGGCCTGGCTGCGTTGGGTGCCGCGTTGGGAGCCCGCCACTCATCGGGGCCGTGTGGCCCCATGCCGCCGCTGTCTCGGCTCGCCCATCCTTTCTGCCGCCGGCATCGGCGCCAACGTCCCGCACGGCGTGCAGCACGGCCTGTCCACTCGTATCAAGACGATCGTGGATCATGCGGTCGCCGAGTACACCGCACGCAACCTTCCGATGCTGCAGAAGGAGCTCGATCAGCAGGCCGCGCGCAATCGGGCCCGCAGCTATCGGCCGTCCGAAGACCTCGAGCCGGAATTCGAGGGGCTGCCGCTCGACCCCGACCCGGTGCCCGGTGCGCCGTTCCTCTTCACGATCGCCGGGCTCGCGGATGCGGAGAGCGTCGAACTGCCGCCGCTTCCGCCGCTGACGGAGGAGGCCAAGGCCGCGCTCCGACAGGAGGTCGCCCTCGCCGACGAGTACGCCAACATGGTCGGCCGTGAGATCTGCGGCATCCTGCTGCGGCACCGTCTCAACGTGCAGGCCGCCATCTCCCAGCACGTCGAGCCGCAGATCGAGGCGCTGCTGGAAGAGCTGACCTCGTCGCTCGACTCGCCCTTCGACCCCGAGACCCCGTAGCGACGGGAGCCGTGCGTTCGCTGTGAGACGCGCGGCCGGCTTGATCGGCGAACGGTGTGCCGACTATCGTTTTTCGATAGATACCGGACGCTTATCGATAGGCAGAGTGATGCAACCCCGTGTGACCGCAGTGCTGAAGACCCTGATCGCCGTGATGCTGCTCCTGCTGCTCGCGAGCCAGACCCTCGTGATACCCGAGGTTGCCCGCGTCACGGCGATCCGTAATCCCGATGTCGCTCAGCTCGAGATCCCTGGCATCATCGGCGCGGTCCTCTTCCTCGCGCTGGTGCAGGTGACGCTCCTGTGCGTGTGGCGGCTGCTGTCCCTGGTGCGCGCAGAGCGCATCTTCAGCGCCGCCGCCTTCCGCTACGTCGACATCATCCTCTGGGCGCTCGCGGCAGCAGGTGTGCTGATCGCCGCCTCGTACATCGTGATCATCGCGAGCCGCGCGGTCTCTCTCTCGCTCACCCTGCTCGCGGTGCTCGGCATCGTCGTCAGCGCAGCACTCGCGCTGCTGGTCGTGGTGCTGCGCGGGCTGCTGCACAAGGCGCTCCAGCTCGAGCAGGACATGTCCGAGGTCGTCTGATGCCCATCGTCATCGATCTCGATGTGCAGCTCGCGCGCAAGAAGATGAGCGTGCAAGAGTTCGCGGATGCCATCGGCATCACGCCGGCGAACGTCGCAGTGCTCAAGAACGGACGCGCCAAGGCCGTGCGCTTCACGACGCTCGACGCCATCTGCCAGGTGCTGGAATGCCAGCCGGGCGACATCCTGCGCTGGGTTCCCGGCAAGGATGCCGGCACCACGAACGGAACGGGGCAGCGATGAGCACCGCGACCGAGACGATCACCTGGGGGGAGAACGTCGCCAGGCATCTCCTCGACCCCAGCACCTGCCCCGTGTGCGCCGCCGACCGTCTCGTCGACGGATGCTGCCGCAGCTGCGGGGCAGATCTTCGCGGCGCCTACGGGATCGAGCTGTGGGAGGCGTCGAGCGCTGCTGCGAGCGCGCTGCGCGCACGGGAGGCGGTGCTGAGCCGCGTACCGCGCGTGCCGACGCCTCCGAGCGTCCCGGCCATCGCCCCGACGCCGACAGGGATCGCCTCCACGACGATCGCCGCATCGGCTCCGCCTCCGGCCCCGCCAGGGATGCACGCGGTGGCACCGCAGCCGCAGCCGCGCTCGAGCGCCACGATCCAGTCCGTGCTCGCGATCGCCGGAGCGGGGCTCTTCGCGATCGCAGCGCTCATCTTCACGTTCCTCAATCCCGAGCTCTCCGATCGCGGTGTCCGCAGCGTGATCGTCGGGCTGGTGACACTCGTCTTCCTCGGCGGCGCCTGGCTGCTCGCCCGCCGCGGACTGCAGTTCTCCGCAGAGGCCGTCGGCGGACTCGGGCTCGTGTTCGTCGGCCTCGACGTCTACGCCTTCGCGCAGCTCGGCGGCACCGAGGCCGTGACATGGCTGCTCGCCGGTGGCGCCACGGCCGTCGGCGGCGCGGTGATGCTCGGCGCCGGCCGTCTCTTCCGGATCCGCGCATGGCAGTGGGCCGCCATGCTGGCCATCGCGACCGTGCCGGCAATGCTCGGCTATGCGGCCGGCGCGAGCCATGTCGCGGCTCTCGGGCACCTCGGATCCGCCTTCCTCGCCACCTTCCTCATCGCGGTATCGCCTCGGATCGCGACGCGCTCGCTCGTCGTGCTCCAGGTGGCTGCAGTCGTCAGCGCCGTGCCGCTCGCAGTGCTCGGCGCCGTGTCCCTCGGCGTCACGGTGCTGGCGATGCTCCTTCTCAGCGCGGTGTTCGCTCTCATCGCGATGCACGCCGTTCTGGCGGCGCGGCAGCTGCTGCGGCAGTGGTGGAGCTTCGTCGCCGGCGGTTCGGCGACGGTGGCGCTCGTGTTCGCGATCACCGCTCCTGTGGCGCAGTCCGCCGGCGAGTGGTTGCCGGCGGCGCTGCCGACCGCCGCCGCCTTCTCGTTCGCGCTCGTCGCGGTCGTGCCGGGGCTGCGGACGGTAGCGCGGTCGACGCTCGCGGCCGGCGGAGTCGTCGTGGTCGCGCTGATCGGGCTGGTGCCCTTGCTGTACTCCGCGACAACGCTCATCGACCTGCTCGACGCGGTCGCGCGTGGAGAGGGCTGGGCGTTGCTCACGGCACCCTCGGACTGGGCGGCGCTCATCGGGATGGCCGGAGTCGCCTGCGGGCTCGCCCTGTTCGGCGGCCTCGCGCGCGATCGCGACGTCCGAACGGACAGCGATGCGGGGGAGGGCCACCAGTCGTTGCGCGGGTTCTCCTCCGTCACTGACGTCGTCGCGATCGCCGGCGCCGTGCTCACGGTGCTCACCCTCGCCTGCAGCGATCTGCTTCCGCTCGCGGCGCGCCTGGTCATCGTGATGGGCTCGGCGGCCGTGGCGGCCATCGCACTGCGCAGAACGGAGGGCACGGCGGACCGCGCCGTGTCGGCGCACCGCGTGGTCCTTCTCATCGGCGTCCACGCCGCAGCGGCCGTCGGCATCCTCGTCTCCTGGACCGACCCGCAGACGGCGCCGATCGCCGGGGTGGGCGTGCTCGGCGTGCTGGCGCTCGCGAGCAGGACGCTGCCGCACGGCATCCGCTTCCTGCACGTCGGCGCCGGCTTCGCCTACGGACTCGTCTGCCTCGCCCAGGCGCTCGCGCAGACGGACCTCGGCAGCATAGCCGTGCTGTGCCTGGTGACGTCCGCCGGTCTCGTCGGCGCGATCGTCGTGACGTTCCTGCCCCGCGTAGGCGCCCGCGACTGGTATGCCGTCCTCGTGATCACGTCGGTGCCGTTCGCGGCCGGAATCGTCCAGGTCGTGTTCGAGCGCAGCGGCTGGACCGCGATGTCGACCGCCCTGATGTTCGCGCTCGCCCTGTCGCTGGTGCTGACGCGGCGACCCGGTCTCAACATCGTGCTGCGCACGGTGGCGAGCGGGATGCTGGTTCCGACCGTCGCGGTCGTCGTGGTGTGCCTGGGCGCCCAGGTGCTGGCCGTCAGCGCGTCGCCGGTCACGCTCCCCGTCATCGCTGCGATCGTGGCGCTCGTGCTTCCGAGCACGACGCTGATCAGGGACGCCCTGCGCGGCAACGGACTGGCGGCGGATGCGGCGTCCGCCGCCCGCGTGGCGATCGAGGCCTCGGCACTGCTGACAGGTGCCATCGCGACCGTTCTGGCGATCGCGAGGGAGGCCGCAGGGCTCGGCACGACGTTCCTCGTGCTCGTGATCCTCGGCATCGGCGCGTCCGCGAGCGCCGTGTTCACGCGGCGCCGCTACGGATGGTGGGTGGCGGGTGCCGCGTTCACCGGTGCGCTGTGGTGCGTGTGGAGTATGAACGGCGTCGACCTTCTCGAGGCGTATCTGCTTCCGCCGGCGCTCGCGTCGGTGGTGATCGCCGCGGTCCTCAGCGCACGGGGGATCGACGTGCGCGGACTCTACGCCGCAGGACTCGGCGTCGCCGTGCTGCCGAGCCTCGCGCTGCTCGTCCTCGTCGAGCCGGATGCGCGCACCGCGGGGGAGCTGCCATGGCGAGCGCTCGCGCTGCTCGCGGCCGGCGCGGTGCTGCTGGGTGTCGGCGCGTGGTTCGCGCGAATCGGTCGACGCACCGGTGCAGCGCGGATGCGGACGCTCGTCCGGCCGACGCTCGTCGCAGCCGGCGTCGCCGCGCTGGCCGGACCGCTGGAGGGCGTGAGGATGGGCCTCGGCGCCGATCTGGTCCGCCTGCACGGCGCGGCGCTCTTCGCCGCGTGCCTCGCCGCATCCGCGGCGGCGGCGATCATCCTCGTGTGCGCGGGGCGGGGGATCCGCGCCGCCGCCCGCGCGGACTCACCGCTGCGCGACTCCCGCTGGCTGTTCGCCCCCGCGGTGCTCGCGCTCGCCGGCGGCACGTGGTGCGCGATCGAACGGGACTGGGGATCGATCTGGCTGATGTGGGCGTTGATGATCGGGGTCCTCGCCGTCATGCTCGTCGCGGCGGTGCGCGCGGAGCGCACCGCCCTGCCGCCGGTGTGGTTCCTGTTCGCGATCGCGTTCGTGACCGGCGTCGTCGCATGGAGCCCGAGGGACCTGAGAGTGGAGTGGTTCTCGCTGCCGCTCGGCGCGTTCCTCCTGCTCGCCGGCATCCATCGCCTGAGGCTGCGCACGACGGAGAGCGGCGGCGGTCTGCACGCGTGGCCGTCCGGGCACCACGGCTCCTGGCGCCTTCTCGCGCCGGGGATCATCACGATGATGAGTGCCTCCATCGTCGCCACGTTCACCGACCCGTTGACCTGGCGCGCGATCCTCGTCATGGTCCTCGCGCTCGCCGCGATCATGGTCGGAGCGGGCAGGCGTCTGGCGGCACCCTTCATCCTCGGCATGATCGTGCTCCCGGTCGAGAACGTGTTCGTGTTCTCGGTGCAGATCGGTCGGGGAATAGAATCGATGCCGTGGTGGATCACGCTCGCCGTGATCGGGGCCGTGCTGCTCACCATCGCCGTCACCTATGAGCGGCGCAGCGGTGATGCGGACACGGTGGTCGCGCGGATACGCGATCTGCGTTGAGAACCGGCCCGCTCCGAGCGCGGACACGCCGACGAACCGCCGGATCCGCCGTCATTTGACCGCATACGTTACGCGGCATTACACTTGATCAGGTGTGTGCACGTCTCGGCGTGCCTGCACACGGGCGCCGGTCCATACCGGTCTGCCCCCACGGCATACCCATCACACCAAAAGCACGCCTGATCAGGCGTGCCGGTGGGTCATGATGTGAAACCCATCACGCTGTCACCGTGCAGCATTATGAGGAGAGAACGTGCCAACCATTCAGCAGTTGGTTCGCAAGGGTCGCTCGCCCAAGGTCACCAAGACCAAGGCGCCGGCGCTCAAGTCGAACCCGCAGCAGGCCGGGGTATGCACCCGCGTCTACACCACCACCCCGAAGAAGCCGAACTCGGCGATGCGCAAGGTCGCTCGTGTGAAGCTGCGCAACGGGGCCGAGGTCACCGCCTACATCCCCGGCGAGGGCCACAACCTGCAGGAGCACTCCCTGGTGCTCGTCCGCGGCGGTCGTGTCAAGGACCTCCCCGGTGTGCGTTACAAGATCGTCCGTGGCGCCCTGGACACCCAGGCAGTCAAGAACCGTAAGCAGGCTCGTTCCCGCTACGGCGCGAAGAAGGGTTGAGTTAGATGCCTCGTAAGGGTCCCGCCCCCAAGCGCCCCGTCGTCAACGACCCGGTATACGGCGCTCCGATCGTCACCTCGCTGGTGAACAAGATCCTCGTCGACGGCAAGAAGTCGCTGGCAGAGTCGATCGTCTACGGCGCCCTCCGCGGCGTCGAGGCGAAGAACAGCCAGGATGCCGTCGCCACCCTCAAGAAGGCGCTCGACAACGTGCGCCCCACCCTTGAGGTCCGCAGCCGCCGCGTCGGTGGCTCGACCTACCAGGTCCCGGTCGAGGTCAAGCCTCACCGTGCGAACACCCTCGCGCTGCGCTGGCTCGTCAGCTACGCCAAGGGTCGTCGTGAGAAGACCATGACCGAGCGCCTCCAGAACGAGATCCTGGATGCGTCGAACGGCCTGGGCGCAGCGGTCAAGCGTCGTGAGGACACTCACAAGATGGCCGAGTCGAACCGCGCGTTCGCTCACTACCGCTGGTAAACAGCTTCGCTCGGTCAGGGGCGCTCCCGCCCCTGACCGAGCATCCTTCACCTCGTCGTTCAGCGACATCTCGAAGATAAGGACACTCCTGTGGCACAAGACGTGCTCACCGACCTGAGCAAGGTCCGCAACATCGGCATCATGGCGCACATCGATGCCGGCAAGACCACCACCACCGAGCGCATCCTGTTCTACACGGGCGTCAACCACAAGCTCGGCGAGACGCACGATGGCGCCTCGACCACCGACTGGATGGAGCAGGAGAAGGAGCGCGGCATCACGATCACGTCTGCCGCCGTGACCTGCTTCTGGGACAAGAACCAGATCAACATCATCGACACCCCCGGTCACGTGGACTTCACGGTCGAGGTGGAGCGCTCGCTCCGCGTCCTCGACGGTGCTGTCGCCGTCTTCGACGGCAAGGAGGGCGTGGAGCCCCAGTCCGAGACCGTGTGGCGTCAGGCCGACAAGTACAACGTCCCGCGCATCTGCTTCGTCAACAAGATGGACAAGCTCGGCGCCGACTTCTACTTCACGGTCGACACGATCATCAGCCGTCTCGGCGCCAAGCCGCTCGTGATCCAGCTGCCGATCGGCGCGGAGAACGACTTCATCGGCGTCGTCGACCTCGTCGAGATGCGTGCACTCGTCTGGGCAGGTGACTCCAAGGGTGATGTGACCATGGGCGCCTCCTACGAGATCCGCGAGATCCCCGAGGACCTCAAGGAGAAGGCGGCCGACTACCGTCAGCAGCTCCTCGAGACCGTCGCCGAGACCGACGACGCGCTGCTCGAGAAGTTCTTCGGTGGCGAGGAGCTCACGACCGCCGAGATCAAGGGCGCGATCCGCAAGCTCACCGTCGCTTCGGAGATCTACCCGGTCCTGTGCGGTTCGGCGTTCAAGAACCGCGGCGTGCAGCCCATGCTCGACGCGGTCGTGGACTACCTGCCGAACCCCCTCGACGTCGGTGCCATCCAGGCGCACGACCCGAAGGACTACGACACGATCATCGAGCGTCACCCCGACTCGAACGACCCGTTCGCGGCACTCGCGTTCAAGGTCGCTGTGCACCCGTTCTTCGGTCGCCTCACCTACGTTCGCGTCTACTCGGGCCACCTCGACTCCGGCTCCGCGGTCATCAACTCGACCAAGGGCAAGAAGGAGCGCATCGGCAAGATCTTCCAGATGCACGCCAACAAGGAGAACCCGGTCCCCTCGGTCACCGCCGGAAACATCTACGCGGTCATCGGTCTGAAGGACACCACCACCGGTGACACCCTCACCGACCCGGCATCCCCGGTCGTCCTCGAGTCGATGACGTTCCCGGAGCCGGTCATCGAGGTCGCCATCGAGCCGAAGACCAAGGCCGACCAGGAGAAGCTGGGTGTCGCCATCCAGAAGCTCGCCGAAGAGGACCCGACCTTCCGCACCGAGCTCAACCCCGAGACCGGTCAGACGACCATCAAGGGCATGGGCGAGCTGCACCTCGACATCCTCGTGGATCGCATGAAGCGCGAGTTCAACGTCGAGGCGAACGTCGGCAAGCCGCAGGTGGCGTACCGCGAGACGATCCGCAAGACCGTCGAGAAGTACGACTACACCCACAAGAAGCAGACGGGTGGATCGGGTCAGTTCGCGAAGATCCAGTTCAACATCGAGCCGCTCGACCTGGACGCCGAGAAGACGTACGAGTTCGTGAACGCCGTCACCGGTGGTCGCATCCCGCGCGAGTACATCGGCTCCATCGATGCTGGTTTCCAGGATGCGATGAACGTCGGCGTCCTCGCCGGCTACCCGATCGTGGGCGTCAAGGCGACCATCGTCGATGGTGCGGCGCACGACGTCGACTCCTCGGAGATGGCGTTCAAGATCGCCGGGTCCATGGGCTTCAAGGAAGCTCTCCGTCGCGCCAACCCCGTGCTCCTCGAGCCGCTGATGGCCGTCGAAGTGCGTACTCCTGAGGAGTACATGGGCGACGTCATCGGCGACCTGAACTCGCGTCGTGGTCAGATCCAGTCGATGGAGGACGCCGCAGGCGTCAAGGTCGTCCGTGCACAGGTCCCGCTGTCCGAGATGTTCGGATACATCGGCGACCTGCGCTCGAAGACCTCCGGTCGCGCGGTCTACTCGATGGAGTTCCACTCCTACGCCGAGGTCCCCAAGGCTGTCGCCGAGGAGATCGTCCAGAAGACCAAGGGCGAGTAAGCCCTTCCGTCCGGGCGGCCCTCCGGCCGCCCGGACAACACACAACTTCACAAAGCTCTCTCTACTAAACTGAGAATCAAACCCCGTAGGGAACCGGTCACAATCCAGTGCTCGGCAATCTCTACACGAACGTCCTGAGGAGGACCAAGTGGCCAAGGCCAAGTTCGAGCGCACCAAGCCGCACGTGAACATCGGAACGATCGGTCACGTCGACCACGGCAAGACGACGCTGTCGGCAGCCATCTCCAAGGTGCTCGCTGACAAGTACCCGTCCGACACCAACGTGCAGCGTGACTTCGCTTCCATCGACTCGGCGCCGGAAGAGCGCCAGCGTGGTATCACGATCAACATCTCGCACATCGAGTACGAGACCCCGAAGCGCCACTACGCGCACGTTGACGCTCCCGGCCACGCCGACTACGTCAAGAACATGATCACCGGTGCCGCGCAGATGGACGGCGCGATCCTCGTGGTCGCCGCCACCGACGGTCCGATGGCTCAGACCCGTGAGCACGTCCTGCTCGCCAAGCAGGTCGGCGTGCCGTACCTGCTCGTCGCCCTGAACAAGAGCGACATGGTCGACGACGAGGAGATCCTGGAGCTCGTCGAGCTCGAGGTCCGCGAGCTGCTCGCCGGCCAGGGCTTCGACGAGGACGCTCCTGTCGTCCAGGTCTCGGCCCTCAAGGCTCTCGAGGGCGAAGAGAAGTGGGTCAACGCGATCCTCGAGCTCATGCAGGCCGTCGACGACAGCGTTCCGGACCCGGAGCGCGACCGTGACAAGCCCTTCCTCATGCCGATCGAGGACGTCTTCACGATCACCGGTCGTGGAACGGTCGTCACCGGCCGCGCCGAGCGTGGCACCCTCAAGATCAACTCCGAGGTCGAGATCGTCGGCATCCGCAACACGCAGAAGACCACGGTCACCGGTATCGAGATGTTCCACAAGCAGCTCGACGAGGCATGGGCCGGCGAGAACTGCGGTCTGCTGCTGCGTGGCCTCAAGCGTGAGGACGTCGAGCGCGGCCAGGTCGTCGTTCAGCCGGGCTCGGTCACCCCTCACACGAACTTCGAGGGCACCGCGTACATCCTGTCGAAGGACGAGGGTGGCCGTCACAACCCGTTCTACACGAACTACCGCCCGCAGTTCTACTTCCGCACCACCGACGTCACCGGCGTCATCTCGCTGCCCGAGGGCACCGAGATGGTCATGCCCGGTGACACCACCGACATGACGGTCGAGCTGATCCAGCCGATCGCCATGGAGGAGGGCCTCGGCTTCGCCATCCGTGAGGGTGGACGCACCGTGGGTGCCGGTACGGTCACGAGCATCATCAAGTAAGTACTTCTTACTCCGCAAAGGGGTCGGGCCTTCTGGTCCGGCCCCTTTGTCGTCGTCAAGGGGCGGTGTCGGGGTCAAAGGGTTTCCTTCGAAGCGGATGCCGTGCACAATGAGATTTGTCGGCAGACTCGTCCGACGAAACAACCTCAAGGGGGACCCGCAATGGGCATCGACGACATCGTCAACAAGGGCAAGGACCTTTACGAGCAGAACAAGGACAAGATCGCCGATGCGGTCAAGAGCGAGCAGGCCGAGGACGTGAGCGACAAGGTGCTCGACGGCGTCGCCGACTTCGCGAAGAAGATCGCGCCCGGTGCTGCCGACAAGATCGACGAGATCCGCGACGGCGCAGACAAGTCCATCGGCAACGAGTAGACGAACTCTCCGGAAGGGACGGCGCACTTCGGTGCGTCGTCCCTTTCCGTGTACTATGAGCACAACCGCCTGGGGATCTTGCGGTCGGGTTCGTCGAAGGGGTTCGACGAACTGAAGATGCGCAGCCGAGGCTGCGCGTGAAACTGGGGAATGATTTTGGGGATCATCACGTGTCGTGCGCCTTCTGTGCGCCGATGCCTCACCTCGCCTGCGCGGCGCTCGATACGCCGCGCCCTCGACGAGGATCTCGGCGGCCCTTCGCGTCGTGACCCTCGTGTTCGGTGTGCCCCCTCGCACCGGACACTCCCCTAGGCGGGGTGGGGCATGGGGATGCCCCACCCCGCTGCCGGGGCTCCGCGCACGCCGGCCGAGAGGCCTCCGCGGAGGCGCGACACGCCCGGGTTTGCGTAAGTGAAATCCGGCTGGCAGAATAGACAGGTTCCACATTCCGGCGGTGCGCTTTTGCGCCCATCGGATCACCACCAGGGCAGTGCATAGGCGGCGTCATCTCCTCGGAGATCGCGCGCAGGGACCTAGGCCGCGGGTGGCAGAACAGCAACCACCTCCTCACGGAGGTTCTGCCGTGCGTCGAAAGTCGTGCGGGTTGACAGAAGAACAGTGGTGCCCTTCATCGGGTCCGAGCCGGAGACGGCGCGGCTTCGACGAGGACAAGTGCCGAGGCGCGAACAGCGTCGACGTGCGTCCAATGCCCCTGGGTCACCCGGCCCAGGACGGTAAGACGCCTTATAGAGAGTGAACAGACAAATGGCGGGACAGAAAATCCGCATTCGCCTGAAGTCGTATGACCACGAGGTCATCGACTCATCGGCGCGCAAGATCGTAGACACCGTGACCCGTGCGGGCGCGACTGTCGTCGGCCCGGTGCCGCTTCCGACCGAGAAGAACGTCGTGTGCGTCATCCGGTCGCCCCACAAGTACAAGGACAGCCGCGAGCACTTCGAGATGCGCACCCACAAGCGTCTGATCGACATCGTCG
>Ga0308157_10001155_pt1 | contig 60632 bp, 51 predicted proteins | sample PhyBR1_FD_201035 | JGI IMG/M metagenome (GOLD analysis project Ga0308157, IMG submission 201035) | Phyllosphere microbial communities from UC Gill Tract Community Farm, Albany, California, United States - DLSLB.R1 | ecosystem: Host-associated > Plants > Phyllosphere > Unclassified | place: USA... | reverse complement strand
AGCGACGACGGCGGATATGTAGCGTAACTTTCTGGCCTCGAATGGGAAAGTCTGAAATCTCAGTGGAAGGCATGAAGCCCTTTGACTCCAACTTGCTGTTCTGATAGCCTGTCGGAGCAATATTAAGTTCATCTAAATAAATATGGAGTTGATTGTCGACCTGATCGACTTCTAAAATCTGAAAGTATTCCAATAGCCCTTCGGGCATCAATAGGGAGAGTAATTTACGTTCGGCTTCTTGCAAGGGATATCTGTATTAAAGATGCTAAACTAAGAAATTTTTAACATTCCCCCCAAGAATTCAGCTTGATCCGTAAAATATTATTAAAAAAAAGAAGGCTTGTAATCGGGGAGATTACAAGCCTTAACTAACCAATTATTAACCTAAATTATGAGCTAAACTATAATCAAAGCCTGTGCCAAACTCAAGAATGACAGTAAGGGCTTAACATTTTTTAACAATAAAGCCTAAATGCCAATCATTAATGATAATTTTGTCTATGCAACATTTGAGCACCTATTTAAAAAATTTAAATATCGAAGAACTGAACTCTATGCAGAAAGAGGTTCTTAAACAGTTTAGTTCAGAGCGGGACTTTGTTCTCCTATCTCCCACCGGATCAGGTAAAACTCTAGCATTTAGCCTTTTACTATTCCAACTTTTAGAAAACAATACGTCCCATGGTACAAATGCGTTAATCGTTGTCCCTACTCGTGAGCTTGCTTTACAAATTGAATCTGTTATTAAACAGATGAAAAGCTCATTAAACGTTGCGTTATTGTATGGTGGAAACAACAATCAAATAGAAAAAGATAAGCTAAAGCAAAATCCACCACTGATTGTAGGAACGCCGGGAAGAATTATTTACCATATGGAGCGTAATCCTTCTTTAATGGAAAATTGTCATACGCTTGTATTAGATGAATTTGATAAATCGTTAGAACTGGGTTTCCAAGATCAATTGAGTTTTATTGTCAGAACCTGTAGAAATGTAAAACATAAAATTCTTACTTCCGCAACTGACATGGAGGTAATTCCTGATTTCTTAGAATTAAATGATCCCATTAAGCTTGATTATTTCGATAGTAATATGCTCAGACCTGATTTGACATATAGCAAAGTTATAAGCAGCTCCAAACTCAAATTAGAATCGCTCTTTAAATTGCTTTGTAAGATTGGTAATGAGAGGGTTTTAGTTTTCTGTAATCATCGTGAGGCAGTTGATGATATATCTGATATTTTAGAGGGTAAAGGCATTCAAAGTATTCCTTATCATGGAGGCTTAGAGCAATTTATCCGTGAATTGACCATCACTAAAATTAAAAACGGAAGCCAGAATATTTTAATAACCACTGATTTGGCCGCAAGAGGCTTAGATATCCCGGAGATGAATCATGTTGTTCATTATCAATTCCCTTATAAGCAGGATGACTTTATTCATAGAAACGGTCGAGCTGGACGAAATGGCCAGAAAGGCTTTGTATATGGAATCCTAAACGAGGATGATAGAGCAGCAGCATTTTTAGAAGACGCTGAAGTATTAGAATTAGACGGTTTTTATCCCCTGCCGGAAGAACCCGTATATAAGACCTTAAGAATTAATGCCGGTAAGAAACAAAAAGTTAATAAAGTCGATATAGTAGGTTACATTTTAAACCTGCCTGATATTTCAAAAGATGATCTTGGGTTAATCGTTGTTAAGCCCCACGACTCCTACATCGCTATCCGTTCAGAAGTCGCGAATAAAGTAGTAAAAGAGGGGTCAAACGGAAAAATTAAAGGTCAAAAAGTAAGAATTAGTTTAATTTGATTTATTGATATAATTTAAAATAGTTTGAGGAACTAAGTGGCTTATATCTCCGTTGTTTTTCCAGATATCGCGAACAATAGTTGAAGAGATATGGGCCTCTCCACTCCTGCTTACCAAAAAATAGGTTTCAATTTCGGGAGCGAGTAATAAATTGTTCTGTGCAATTATATTTTCATAATCCAGATCAGTCCCATTGCGCAGCCCCCTTAATATAAATTTAGAACCGATAGATTCACAATAATCAACAGTAAGACCATTGTAGAAACTGACTTCTACTTGTTCAACATCCTTGTAAAGTTCAGCAATAGCTTGTTTGCGAAGCTCTACATCCATCATTCCTACTTTAGAACTATTAACCCCGATTGCGATATAAATCTTATCAAATAAGGGAATTGCTCTTTTAATTAAATCTTCATGTGCAATGGTGAACGGATCAAAAGATCCTGGAAATACTGCTGTTTTCATAATTAATAAGAATAAAAGCTAAATGAAGAATTTCCGTACTGTCTTGTTTCAGTATAATTCGGGTTTTCCATCATTTTGCGGTTACTGGGGTGTTCAATAATTAATAATCCGCCTTCTTTTAAAATATTCTGCTCGAGCACTAATTTAGCTAACATAGGTAATTGTCCCAAATCATAAGGAGGATCTGCAAAGATTAAATCATAAGATTCCTTTGAAGACTTGAGATATTTAAATACATCAGCCTTTCTCGATTTTATTTGAGGAAGATTTAGTTTTTTAGCGGTCTCGGTAATATAAAGAACGCATTTACCATGTTGATCAACGGCATCTACTTTTAGAGCTCCTCTAGAAGCTAATTCAAATGAAATATTACCTGTTCCGGCAAACAGATCCAGACATGACAAACCGTCAAAATCTAGTTTATTATTCAAGATATTAAATAAGGCTTCTTTAGCAATATCAGTTGTAGGCCTAACAGGTAGGTTTTGGGGTGGATTTAACCTTAATCCCGCAGCCTTCCCTCCAATTATTCGCATGTCGGTAAATCTAATAAATAATTATTAATCACTTTATCTGATAAATCATCTAAGGCTTTAGCCGGATTATGAGCAGTTAACTGAATGGTTTCTTGAGCAAAGTTTTTCATTTTTTTAATAAACGATTCATCGATATCAACACCTGAAATCAATGCTTTATTTACTTTACCTTCGATATGGAAATTCTCAAAGACATTCAAAATAAAATAGCTTAAATCATCTTCATTTATTACTTCAAAATTATTAAAGAATTTAAATTGTCCGTTGATAAACAGGTATATATCAACATTGTGCTGATCAAACACAAGCCCAATAACTTCTCCTTTCAGTGGGATAAAAGGTCTGGCCTGAATAAGATTTAATTTGAATTCGGGTATAAATTTAGCTTCCGGAAAAAGAGTATTCCAACGATGAAATAATAATATATCATATTGATATAAAGCCTGAATATTAAGAAAATCAAGGGAGGTTCTCATCATATCCAAAGCCGGATTTTCCATAAATACCTTATATTTTTCTGAGTCAACATCCTGATATAATTCATCGGGGATAAATGTCAGATTGTGGGTCGGTATGCTAATATAGACTTGTTGAAAGGGCAAACTTAAAAGTTTAAGAGCTTCCTCGGTCGGATGCTGACTTTCGAACTTCATATAGACCAATAATTGAGCTTCTTGATCTAAAACGTAAAGAAGATCATATTGATAGTTTGCTTTTACAATTAAGGTGTATTGGGCAATATAATGTAAATGAAATTGTTTTGCAGTATAATTCATACTTAGAAGATGCTATAACCACAAAATTAGTTTTAAAAATTGGATTGACCAACCTTTTGGATAACTTTGAATTGTGTACATCAAAAATACCCTTTTACAACAGTTTTCTCATCGTGCAACTGCGCAACAAGAACAAGTTTTTGAAATACTTGGCGAGTTTCTGCAGACCTTCTCTGAGCGTTCTTGCTTTATTTTAAGAGGATATGCCGGTACCGGAAAAACGAGTATAATTGGCGCTTTGGTGAATTCATTATCCAAGTTTCAAAAAAGATCAGTCCTTTTAGCCCCTACCGGACGAGCTGCCAAAGTAATGTCTTCCTATTCAGGGAGAAATGCATTAACAATCCATAAAAAGATTTATCGAAAAAAAAATGCAGCTTCGTTAGACCTTCAATTTAGTTTAGCGGACAACTCCCATGAGAATACACTTTTTATTGTTGACGAAGCATCAATGATAAGCAATGAAGGATATGGTATGTTTTCCAATGGGCTTCTTCACGATTTGATAGAATATATTCAATCCGGCGAAAACTGTACATTAATGTTGGTTGGAGATATCGCCCAGCTCCCACCTGTCGGGTTAGAAAGTAGTCCAGCATTAGATTCGGAATATATGAATGCAGAATTTGGCCTGCAAATATTCGGATATGAAATGACTGATGTCGTTCGGCAAGATAAAAATTCCGGGATTTTATTCAATGCAACCAAAATAAGAAACGAGATACGATTTGACGAGGAGTTTGTGGAGTATAGTTATCCGGAATTCGTCACTAAATCATTTAAAGATATTTTTAGAATGAATGGTGATCGATTAATTGAAGGGCTACATTATGCATATGATAAATTCGGTATTGAACAAACAATGGTGATATGTAGATCCAATAAATCCGCAAATTTATATAATCGACATATTCGGAACCAGATACTTTTCCGTGAAGAAGAAATTACCGGAGGGGATATCATCATGATTGTAAAGAACAATTATTACTGGTTACAGGATAATGATGAAAAGAATACCGGTTTTATTGCCAATGGGGACATGGCTGTGATAAAAAAAGTGAGTAATGTGCATGAGATGCACGGATTTCGATTCGCTGACCTATATCTGGAGTTTATGGATAATAATGAAGGTGATGCTATACGATGCAGAGTGCTCCTTGATAGCTTATATGCTGATGCTCCTAATCTTCCTTATGAACAACAACAATTATTATATAATAGTATCGCTGAAGATTATAAAGATATTTCGATAAAGAAAGATCGCATGGAAGCTATTAAAAAAGATCCTTATTATAATGCCTTACAGATCAAATTTGCCTATGCAATAACATGTCATAAAGCACAGGGTGGTCAGTGGCCTTTAGTATTTGTAGATCAAGGATATATGATTGACGAAATGCTTAACACCGAGTTTATGAGATGGCTTTATACTGCTATAACCAGAGCCACTCAAGAACTGTTCTTAGTTAATTTTAACGAAAAATTTTACAAGGTATAATCCTATCAAAAATAATACAGTAAAACTTCTTTTTTAGACGAATAAAAGGATATTTTCGCAATAAAATTATTATTGACTGATTAATCTAATGAAGTATTTTTTACCCTTTTTATTCCTGTTTTGCTTTAGTTTTTCAAATGCGCAGGACCAATCTACACTTGCAAAGCCTAATTATCAATTAGCTTCTAAATTTTCTCCAAATAAGTTAAGTAAGATGATCTTTTCTACTGAATTCTGGTATGAGTACAATACGCCACAAGGAAAGAAATGGTACTTAGTTGATCCCAAGGTTAAAAAGAAATCGGAATTATTTGACCACGCGGATATGGCGGCCAGAATAACGAAGATAGTTAAGAATCCTTTCGACGCTCAACACTTAGAGATTAAAAATCTAAGGTTTATGGATGATGAAAATCTCATTAGGTTTGAAGTTCAAAGCACCTTGGATACAGTAAAATCAAAAGAAGAGATTGAGAAACTAACCAATAAGAAGGATACCATCAAAAAGAAGTTATACTATTTTGAATATAACATTTCCAATAACAACCTTAAAGAATTAAACGAGGATAGCAAAGAGAAAACTAGAATGTTTTGGGCCAATTTCAATCCTGACACAACAAAGGTTTTCTATGCTAAAGACTATAACCTTTATTGGATGGATTATGCGAATTATCTTAAGGCGCAAAAAGATGAAAAAGATTCTACTATTGTTGAACACCAGATAACAACCGATGGTGTTCAATATTATGCTTGGGGTGGCGATGAGTATTCAGTAACTACTGGTGATAAGAAATCTGAAGATGAACAGAAGAAGAAAAGAAAACCTGTTTGGCTTAATTGGTCTCCGAATGGAAAATACTTTTCTTTAACTAGAAAAGACAATAGAGACTACAACGCTTTATGGGTAATCAATAACGTAGCTGCAACTCGTCCAACATTGGAAACATATAAATATTTAATGCCGGGAGAGGTTGATTCTACTGAAGTCGAGCTTTATATATTTGACGCTAATACGTTAAAACCAAAGCAGATTGACGTTTCTGCATTTAAAAACCAAACGATTAGCACTTGGAGTAAAGATAGAAACAAAGAAAGTTATAAAGGGAAGCATTTTATCAACTATTGGTTGGGTAATGATGAGGAATTTTATATTGCGAGATCAAGCCGTGATTTGAAACGGATTGATGTTGTCGCTGTCAATATTAATGGTCAAACGCGTACTGTTGTTGAAGAGCGTTCCAATGTATATCTGGATATTAAAAAACCATATTTCATCAATAATGGAGAACAGTTTATCCATTGGTCGCAGCGTGATGGTTGGGGACATTTTTATTTATACAGCAAAAACGGTGATTTAATTCACCAGATTACTAAGGGAGAATTCCATTGTGATGAATTAACAGGATACAATGAGGCTACAGGAACATTGTTCTTTAAAGCCAACGGGATGGATAAAACCTTGGATCCCTACTATACATTTTACTATTCAGTTAGTAAAAACGGAGGTTCAGTAAAACTATTGAGTCCTGGCGATTTTGATCATCAGGTATTATCTCCGGAAAGCAATAATTATTTTATCGATAATTATTCAAGGGTAAACACGGCTCCGGTCAGCAATCTATACAATTCCAGCGGACAGTTGGTCATGAAATTAGAAGAGACTGATTTATCAAACTTGTTTGCAGCAGGATATAAATTCCCTGAACCTTTTAAAGTAAAAGCCGGGGATGGCATTACCGACCTATATGGTGTAATGTATAAGCCTTTTGATTTTGATTCAACCAAGACCTACCCTATTATTGAATATGTTTATCCTGGTCCTCAAACAGAGGCTGTTAATAAAAGTTTCGGCAGGTCAATGGATCGTATTGATCGATTAGCACAAATGGGCTTTATTGTCGTATCCGTTGGAAATAGAGGCGGTCACCCTTCACGTTCAAAATGGTACCATACTTATGGTTATGGTAATTTACGCGATTATGGCTTGGAGGATAAGAAAGTGGTAGCGGAACAATTGGCTGATAAATATCCTTTTATAGATATTAATAAAGTAGGGATTACTGGACACTCAGGAGGTGGTTTTATGTCTACTGCGGCTATGTTAGTCTATCCTGACTTCTTTAAAGTAGCGGTATCGGGAGCAGGGAATCATGAAAATAACATTTATAATCGTTGGTGGAGTGAGAGACATCATGGTGTAAAAGAAGAGATTTCCGCTAAAGGAGATACTACCTTTACTTACAACATTAAAAAGAATACCGAATTGGCTAAGAATTTGAAGGGAAAATTATTAATTGCCACCGGTGATATTGATAATAATGTGCATCCGGCCAATTCCATCAGGATGGTAGATGCATTAATTAAAGCAAATAAGCGATTTGATTTTTTATTATTGCCTGGTCAAAGACACGGTTTTGGTGATATGACAGAATATTTTTTCTGGAGAATGGCCGACTACTTTAGTCAACACTTATTAGGAGCTTCGGAAATGAATGAAGTTGATATGGTAGAAATAAATAGGGAGAAACCTTTAAGATAGAATGTCTGAAAAGAAACTTGCTAAATTTAAAGAAGCCCTGATACATTTTGGGGCTTCTGATTTAAACGAAAGTATCCTAAAAGAAATAGACCTTAAGGAATTACTTTTAATGAGTACTGAAGAAACAGAACCAAGGTTGTGTTTTAGGAGCGCATGGGCTTTAGAACATATTCTTTTAAAGAATCCTAAATTACTTGAAGCAGTTTATAAGGAATTGGTTAATAACTACAAAGAACTTAATAATTACAGCAGTTTAAGAAGTTATACAAAGTTGATAATGTGGATTTTATCTAAAGAGAATAAAAACATTAGTTTAAATACATCTGAGTTAGAAAGCATACTCGAAAAAACCTTTCAAATTGTAGAATTACCTGATTGTCCGGTTGCTGTCAGAGTCAATGGGTTTGATATTTTATATCGGTTGATTCCTTATTTTGACTGGGTAAAAAATGAACTAAAGCTTCTAATAGAATTCAATCTGGAAAAAGAGTCTACGGCTGCTATGAAAAGCAGAGGTATTACTCTTTTAAATAAATTGAATAAATAAATCTAGAATAAGGTATTTCCTTTATTAAAATGATTTTTACCGAGATGTTTATACGCTAATTCAGTACACTCTCGACCTCTGGAAGTTCGCATTAAGTAGCCTTCCTGAATCAGAAATGGTTCATATACCTCTTCAATAGTTCCTTCATCCTCTCCGACCGCCGTAGCAATGGTTTTAACGCCTACAGGACCACCCTTAAACTTTTCGATAATAGTACTTAGAATTTTATTGTCCATTTCATCCAAACCATGTTCGTCCACATTTAAGGCATTTAAGGCAAATTGGGCAATAGCCTTGTCTATAGAGCCATTTCCTTTTATTTGGGCAAAGTCTCTGGTTCTGCGTAGTAGTGCATTAGCAATCCTAGGTGTCCCCCTACTGCGTCTGGCGATTTCGTAAGCTCCTTCTTCAGAAATAGGCACTTTCAAAATAATAGCTGAACGCATAACAATATCGGTAAGAAGTTTAGAGTCGTAATATTGTAATCTTGAGTTAATACCAAAACGAGCTCTTAAAGGTGCCGTTAATAGCCCTGAGCGAGTAGTTGCTCCAACTAAAGTAAAAGGATTTAAAGATATCTGCACGGATCGGGCATTGGGACCTGTCTCCAGCATGATATCGATTTTAAAGTCCTCCATTGCCGAATACAAATATTCTTCGACTAAGGGGCTTAAACGGTGTATTTCGTCAATAAAGAGGATATCTCCTTCATCAAGATTTGTTAGTAATCCGGCTAAGTCGCCGGGTTTGTCCAAAACAGGGCCAGAAGTAATTTTTATCCCTACTCCCATCTCATTTGCGATGATATGGGATAAGGTTGTTTTTCCTAATCCCGGAGGACCATGTAATAAAACATGATCGAGCGCTTCACTTCGCAATTTTGCAGCCCTTACGAAAATGGATAAGTTTTCTAGGATCTTAGCCTGACCTGTAAAGTCTTCAAAACTTTGAGGACGCAGAACACGCTCCAGATCCTTTTCGGTTGGAGTTAATTTATCTGGATTGGGGTCAAGGTTTTCATTCATATCTTCGAACACTTATCAATGTTACACTATTTTCTTTCATACTTCTTAAAGAGACTATTAAATTTCATTTGGATTACACCAAAAAAAGCTTCTTTAAAAATTTTAGTACTCATCTTTGAAGTCCCTAAGGTCCTGTCAGTAAAAATAATAGGGATTTCAATAACATTAAAGCCATATTGAATAGCTGTAAATTTCATTTCAATCTGGAATGCATATCCCACAAATTTAATCTTATCTAGTGGAATAGTCTCTAAGACCTCTCTTTTAAAGCAGACAAAACCTGCTGTAGCATCTTGAATATTTATCCGCGTAATTAATCTTACATAAGCAGAAGCAAAATAAGACATCAACACTCTGTTCATAGGCCAGTTGACAACATTTACGCCTTTAATATAACGGGAACCTATTGCCATATCGGCTCCGGAATTTAGGCATGAATCTCGAAGACGGATCAGGTCATCAGGATTATGACTAAAATCGGCATCCATTTCAAAGATAAAATCATACGAACGTTTCAGCGCCCATTTAAATCCATGAATATAGGCAGTTCCTAAACCCAGCTTACCTTTACGTTCTTCGATGAAAAGCCTTTCTCCAAATTCAGTCTCCTGAAGACCTTTAACTATAGATGCTGTTCCATCCGGAGAACCATCATCGACTATTAAAATATGAAAGTCTATTTCTAATGAAAAGACTTTGCGAATAATACGTTCAATATTTTCCTTTTCGTTGTAAGTAGGAATAATTACTATACTATCTGACACAGTTTGTATTTTGATTCGGTAAAGTTAATCATTTAAGAGAAGTCTTTTAAGTGAATATTACAGAAACCCACTCTTATAACATTTTCTTAAATTTTATTAAAATAAAGAGTAGACTTCTTTCAGCTGTAGCATTAAAAAACCGGTTGAAATTTCAACCGGTTTAATATCTAATTGACACCATGCATCAATTTTTTAATATATGGCGAAAGAATAATCAAAACAGCACCTGCAATCAAGGAATAAATACCCAATTGTTTATAACCTTCTGTATACGTCAGAAGTTTATCCATTAAGGAATCACCTTCTCTGGCTTCTGCCATATTCGCTCCTATCAATCCTGCAACATATTGTCCATACGCACTAGCCAAAAACCACATTCCCATCATAATACCCTGCAACTTAGCTGGTGATAGTTTAGTCATAATAGATAACCCGATTGGAGACAAACAAAGTTCACCAACTGTAATTACCAATAAAGCCAATGTAAAAATATCCAGTGAGGTCATACCATCTATAGCAAAGAAACGCGTCGCATATAAAAAGTAAAAGCCTAAGCCTAAGAAAATAAATCCTAATCCAAATTTAATTATTGTATTCGGTTCCAATTTTCTTTTTGCTAACCACAGCCATAGTAATCCAAAAAGAGGTGCCAAAATAATTATGAAAAATGCCCCGCCTGAATTATTAACCCCATTTGGATCCAAGTGAAATGCCCCGCCTAACACGGAATCATTTAGGTTCTTGGCAGCGAAAATACTTAATGAACCACCACTTTGTTCATATATTCCCCAAAACACAATGGAAAATAAGATAAAAATCAAAGCTGCAATTAGTTTTTGGCGTTCTTTCTTCTCTACTTTTGACATTTCAAAAAAGAGATAAATCAATGTTAATGGGCCAATGGTGTACATAAAATAATCAGTATACTCCGTTTTTGATACCATTATTTGTATTAGAGGAATTAGCAATAAGGTTCCAATATAAACTGCATATTCAGCCCACTTAGGCAATGCTTTTGTTTTTACAAGAGCATCCGGATGACCAGGTTGTAGACCTATCGGGCCTAATTCATGTTTAGTAAATTGAAAATTGATTAGACTGATCAGCATCCCTAAAGCAGCAAGTCCGAACGCAACATTCCATCGAAGAGATTCATCAATAACAGAACTAAGCATATATCCTTTTCCTATTGCAACACATATATATCCCCCCAGGAATGCCCCGAGATTGATTCCCGCATAAAATAAAGAAAAACCAGCATCTCTTCGGTTGTCCCCTTCTCGATACAATTCTCCCACCATAGTGGAGATATTAGGCTTGAAGAAACCTGTTCCAATAATTATAAATGCTAAACCGAAAAAGAAAAACTGGTGGGTATCTATAGAAAGTAATACAGAACCTACTATCATTAGAACTCCCCCAAAGAATAAGGATTTTCTAAATCCAAGGATTTTATCGGCAAATAAACCTCCGATAAAAGTAAAAGCATAAACAAAGGCTTGGGTAGCTCCATATTGTAAATTTGCTTCACGTTCACCGAAATTCAGTTGTGTAATCATAAAGAAAACCAACATACCTCGCATTCCATAAAAACAGAAGCGTTCCCACATTTCTGAGAAAAATAATCTCCAAATTTGTTTAGGATATTTTCCTTTAAAATTTTGAATTTCCTCGAGTGATTTTTGTGACTCTATAGCCATGATGATATTATAATTTTACGTTTTATTTTACTCCGTGCATTAATTTCTTCAAAACAGGATTAAGTGACATTACTATTAATCCCGCAATAATCGGTACGATAGTGAATATTAAGAAAAAGGTACTTAATGAATATTGGTTTGTAATATTTTCTATTTGTCCACCCAAAATGGCAGCTAATTTATTACCTATTGCCAATGCCAAATACCACATTCCGAACATGAAACCAATCATTCTCGCGGGAGCTAATTTAGAAACATAGGACAAACCAACTGGAGAAAGACAAAGTTCCCCTAGCGTATGGAACATATAAGCCAGAATTAGCCATATCATCGACACCTTGACACCGTCTTGTATACCGTGTGCCCCAAATGCTAACAAACCAAAACCTATCGCCATAATGATTAAACCCATTCCATATTTAACAGAAGCTGGCGGGTTAAATTTAGAATCCCATATCTTTGATACAAAGTTGGCAAAAGTGATAATAAAAAAGGAGTTCATTATGGAAAACCAAGAAACGGCAATTTCAGAAGATTCTGACGTATATTCACGATATAGCATCCATATTACAACGCCCCAAACACATGCAAAACAAATAAACTGTATGATGTTGGAAAGTGGTGCTTTACCAAAAGTTTTTCTAGTCAGCATAATGACAACGTAGGTCACTAATAATAAAGGAACAACAGTTAATAAACTATTGACGATATTAAAAATCGTTAATGAATTACCAGTTAAGGTCCGATCCACGCTATCTCGTGCAAAGATGACCAAAGAGGATGCGCCTTGTTCAAATGACATCCAGAAGAAGATGACAAAAAAGGCAAAAATAATCACTGCAATTAATCGATCACGAATAACTTTGGTGTAACGCAGTAATCGGGAGACTACTACAAATAAAAATAATATTAAAGCCACAACAACTGCTACATTTTGACCTGCAAACGATCCGATCTGGAAACTGGATAACAAGTCAATGCCTGCAATTTTTGAAAGCGGGTCATTAAAGGCAAATCCCAATCCTAAAATTGTCATAACCGCAATCAAAATTGAATCAACGGTTGTAAATGGATTAGGTTTATCATCCGGATTTTCGACACGGTTCACAACTTGCTTATCCAGCTTCTGTTCTGCTGATGGAGGATCTCCTACAGTCCCAAAAATTGGCTTGGCAAACCAAAATTGCAATGTTCCTAAAAACATAAATATTCCTGCAAGTCCAAATCCCCAATGCCAACCAACCTTTTCACCGAGATAACCACAAAGCATCATACCAAAGAAAGCTCCTGAATTTACGCCCATATAGAAAATAGTATATGCTGCATCTTTTTTGCGTGGGAATTTTTTGTACATCTCCGAAAGAATAGAAGTCATATTCGGTTTAAAAAAACCTGTACCTATGACTAATGCTCCTAATCCTAAATAAAGAAATAATGGTGTATCAAATGCCATGAACAAATGTCCTAGCGTCATAATTGCTGCCCCTATGACTATAGCATATCGATATCCTAAATATTTATCTGCCATAATCCCACCAAATATGGGAGATATATAGATCAACATGGCATAAGTACCATATAACGCTCCTGCTTGTACAGGATCCCATCCCCACCCTGAAAAAGGACTTCCGGAGATAATAGCACTTGTTAAAAAATTAATTAATAACACACGCATTCCATAATACGAAAAACGCTCCCACATTTCTGTGAAAAACAAAACAAACAACCCTGATGGATGACCTAAGACCAGACTTCCATCTATACCTTGTTTTTCTAATTCTTCCGAAAACGATTGATTTGAATCTTGATTCATACTTCTATACTTCTGTTAACTTTAAATCTTAAGACTGAAATGAAAATAAAAAGTAAAAAGCCGATTGTATAATACAATCGACTTTTCATATATTTTAGCAACTAAACCATTAAGTTTAGTTAATACCATGCTGCATTTTCTTCAACTTACCACTGAATAACAATAGTAAAAGAGCCACCAAGATTGGTAATGCTGCAATAATTAAGAAGAATGTAGTCATTGAATAAGCTTCCGTGATTTTATCAATGTATGATCCGGTAATACCAGCGATAAAGTTTGCAATTGCTGATGCGGTAAACCAAAGACCAAATAATAAGCCGGCAAATTTCTTAGGTGACAATTTACTAACATAGGAAAGTCCTACAGGTGAAAGGCATAATTCTCCTGTGGTATGAAAGAAATAAGCTAAAATTAACCATATCATACTTACAGAGGCACTTTTTGCTCCCTGAGGGATTGACATTGACCCATAAGCGAGCGCAAGGAAACCCACAGCTACCAAGATGAGGCCAAAAGCAAATTTAACTGTTCCAGATGGATTCCATACTTTTTCCCATATCTTCGAGAAAGTCGAAGCCAATGTTATGATAAAGAAAGAATTTAAGATCTGAAACCAGGAAACAGCAACTTCTGTTTGATCAATTGTAAATTCTCTATTTACTTTCCAAATACCTAATCCCCATATAATAGCGAATGAAACCGAAGTTGCAATGACTGTTAATGGATATTTATTCCATATTTTTTTTGAGAGTTTAAAAAGCACCCAGGTCACGATAAGAATTGGAAAGACCGTTAATGCTGCATCAACCCATTTAAATATAGTACTAGCCTCTCCCGACAGTACCCTTTGGGTATAATCTTTAGCAAAAATAGTCATCGATCCTCCCGCCTGCTCGAAAGCAAAGAAAAAGAAAATACTTGCAATCATTAATACGGCAACTACGATTAATCTATCTCTTACAATATTTGCTGGGGTTGTATCTTCCTGAGCTAAATTATGAACATGTTCTTCAGGAGCATGTGTAGTTCCAGGGGCTTCTCCAATAACACCAAATATCTTTTGGGCAAAGAAAAATTGGATCATACCAAAGAACATAAATATTCCCGCTAATCCGAATCCATAATGCCATCCGATTTTTTCACCAATATATCCACATAATAACATTCCTAAAAATGCTCCGGAATTAATACCCATATAGAAAATGGTGTATCCCGCATCTTTCTTTTTAGAACTATCAGGATATAACTGACCAACCATGGAGGAAATATTTGGTTTAAATAATCCATTTCCAAGAATCATAAGAACCAATCCAACATAGAAGTAATTCTCAGAGACTCCTTCTAGGGCCATAGAAGCATGTCCTAAAGTCATAATTAAGGCCCCTAACAAGATTGCTTTTCGATAACCTGTTAATCTATCAGCTATCATACCGCCGATTAATGGGGTTAAATAAACTAAACCTGTATACCATGCATATAATGTCATCGCATTTTCGTTAGTCCATCCCCAGCCTCCTTTAGCAATTTCTGTGATTAAGAATACAGTAAGAAGGGCCCTCATACCGTAATAACTGAAACGTTCCCACATTTCTGTGAAGAATAGGACAAAGAGACTCGCAGGATGCCCCATTACCATTCTACCGTCAACTCCTTGTTTGGCAAGGTGCTGGACCAGATCTTGGTCTTTTTCTTGATTCATCGGTTATTGATATTTATGTTAATATAAGATTATTTACAAAACTATATTTTTCCAAGGTCGCAAAATAACAAATTTTTATTTACAATTAATACTTATCAAAAATGCCTGTAAAAATTTAACATCTCTTCTAATCAATAATTACTAAAGAATAATATTAAAGTAGTTGAGAATACTTGAGTACATTTAAATGCCGAATTTTTTATTTTCAGAACGCTTCTTTATGGATTTGAAAATAAATCAGGGTCTTATCAAAAAAACATTTAAAATTAACGGCCATTTTAAATAAAATATGTTTTTATAAATTCTCAATTAATGAGAGAATATTCTTTGTGCTACTGTCAAGGACAAACCAATATTAAAAAAGTGATTTTATCTATGTAAACAGATTTTTACCTGATTAATTCTTTCTGTACACATTCTATTTCACATTATCTAAATAAAAAAGTCAGAATTACACTTTAATTCTGACTTTTAAAACTTATTAAATAAGAAAGTTATTTAAATCTTTCTAACAATGTTTTAGTTAGCTTAATCCCCTCATCTTCAGAGATTTTATCTCCTTCGAACTCAATTCCTACATAACCTTTGTATCCGGCATTTTTAACAATTTCCATCATTTTACCGAAATCTACAATAATGTCATTGCCATTTGCATCAAATTCATGGGATTTAGCACTAACACCTTTTGCATAAGGCATTAATTCTTGTACCCCCTGATAACGATCGTATTCATAGAAATTACCAAAATCAGGTAAGCTTCCACAGTTTTTCTTACCAACGGTCTTAAGTACATCCGATAACCAGTCGCCATGTGAGGAAATTCCACCATGATTTTCAACAACTACCGAAATCTTACCTTTTTTGCCATAATCTGCTAAGCTGGATAAGCTTTTAACCACTTGTCCTTTAACTTCCTCTTTCGTTCCCTCCCCTGCGGCATTCACTCGAATTGCATGACAGCCTAAGAAATTAGCAGCATCAATCCATTTATAATGGTTCTCTACCGCTTCTTGTCTTTTTGTTTCATCTCGATCACCTAATGACCCTTCACCATCAATCATTATTAAAACATTCTTTACTCCATTATCTTTAGCACGATTATTTAAATCCTTTAAATAAGTCATGTCTTTTGCCTTATCTTTAAAAAACTGATTGACATATTCAACGCCATAGATTCCGAAATTCTTAGCAGTATACTCCGGGAAATCAATATTTTTTAAGTCTCCCTTGAAAAGCTTACGGTGTAAAGACCATTCAGCCAATGAAATCTGAAACCAGTCCTTTTTAGCTGCAAATACATCTAGTGATGGAGCTAAAGCTACTCCGGCGGTCACCAGACCAAGGTTTCGTAAAAATTCTCTTCTTGAGTTCATTTGATTGTTGATTTTATTATTAGATATTAGCCCATCCTGCTGTCAAAACATCTACTAGATGCATTGTCTTAATGGGAAGTTGATTTTTTTCTATATATGATTGTAGTTGTAACAAGCAGGAAGAGTCAGTGGAGATGATATAATCAGCCTTTACATCCATTGCATTTTGTACTTTCTGTTCTGCCATAGCAGTTGAGATTCCTTCAAATTTTACAGCGAATGTTCCTCCGAAACCACAACATGTTTCCTGATCACGCATTTCTACAATTTCTAATCCTCCTACATGACTTAATAATTTTCTAGGTTCATCCTTTATTTTGCACTCCCTCAAGGCCGAACAAGAATCATGATAAACCGCTGTCCCGACCAATTCAGCACCGAAATACTCCTTCTGAAGAATATTGACTAAAAAATCGCTTATCTCAAAAATATTCCTTTGGATAGATCTACATTTATTGTGTTCCATGGAATTGGTAAAAAGATCATCGTAACTATTTCTAACCATTCCTACACATGATGCGGAAGGACTTACTATAGGGTGCTGATCATTAAAATCATTTAAAAATTTTTGTCCCACAGCCTTGGCATCATCCCAAAAACCAGCATTATAAGCTGGTTGACCACAACAAGTTTGTTCAGTGTTATAAATAACTTCACAGCCTGCTTTCTCTAAAAGTTTAACTGTATTAAAACCTGTTTCCGGATATAGTTGATCTATAAAACAAGGAATAAATAACTCTACTTTATGCATTAATTGCTTTGAATAATCTGTAATTTATTAAATTTTAAAACACGAAACAACAAGAAAAAACCTATTATAAAGAATACAGATAGAAAAAGAGCTGAATAACGGATATTATGCGTCATTTGTTCTATAATACCAAAACTGAATAAACCTATTACGATTGCCACTTTTTCAGTAACATCATAAAAGCTAAAAAACGATGTAGTATCTTCAATATCATCAGGAATTAATTTTGAATAGGTCGATCTAGATAAAGATTGAATCCCTCCCATTAAAAGACCAACTATAAAGGCCATTCCATAAAAATGATATTCGTTTGCCATAAAGTAAGAGGCACAACAAATTAATACCCATAAAAATACTACGACTATTAAGACCTTTATGTTTCCGAATTTTTTGGCTGCAATAGACATGATATAGGCACCCCCAATTGCCACGATTTGTATCAATAAGATAGATGCAATAAGTTTACTTGCTCCTAGATTCAACACTTTTTCACCAAATGCTGCAGCCACTATAACCAAAGTTTGAATCCCCATTGCATAAAAAAAGTATGCTGGTAGAAATCTTTTAATAGCTTCAATCTGACGTATATGGGTTAATACCGCCGTAAACTCTGTTTTTACTTTTGTAAAAAATGGTAATTTTTCAGATCCAATAGTCGGTCTGTTTTTAGGAAGGAACTTAAAGGGAATTTGTGCAAATAAAATCCACCATAATCCTACTAAAAGGAAGGAAAATCTAGCAGGAAATGAAGCGTCTTCAATTCCAAACCATTCCGGTTTGAAAACAAAGATAAAACAGATAATCTGTAAGGTGACACAACCTACATAACCATAAGCAAATCCTTGCGCACTCACACGATCTTGTTGATCCGGACTCGCAATAATTGGTAAATAGGAGTTATTAAATGCAACTCCACCAATATACCCCATAGCAGCAATAGCAAAACAAAATATTCCCCATTCTAATGTTTCGAGTTTAAAGAAAAACAAACCCATACAAGCAATAGCTCCTACGTAGGTGAAGAATTTCATAAAAAACTTCCGTTTTCCGGCTGCATCAGAATAAGCAGAAATAAAAGGGAGCCCTAAGGCCATTAATAAATAAGCAATGGATAAGGCGAAATTTGACAATGCCGTATTTACTAATTCATATCCAAAAAAAGAAACAGTATCACCTGTTTCCGGATTTCTAGTAATTGCCGTGTAATAAACTGGAAAAATAGTAGAGTTAATTACTAAATTATAAGCTGAATTAGCCCAGTCATACATGGACCATGATCGTATTAATCGCTTATCGTTCTTTTTAAAGATTTTCATAAGATTTACTATGCGAATATACCAATTGCTTTGAGATAAGAATTAATAATTTTCGTAGATATTAGAGATGATACGTACCATTTCCTTTCGAACTGGTGAAGAACTACCCATAAAATTATTGTTCAAAAATGAGAATGCATATCTCTTTCCTGTTTTGGTTAAGATATAACCACTCTGACAATGAACACTGTTGATTGTTCCAGTTTTTGCCCAAACAAAAGGTTTCCCTTCTGGAGTAGGATATACATTTTTCAATGTACCTTCTAAACCGCCTGCTGGAAACAGGTATAGTTTCGCGGCTTCATCTTTAATATCATTATTGATTTGCAACAGAATTTCCACCATGCTTCTCGGAGTTATTTTATTATAGCTCGATAGGCCACTCCCATCTCTTAGTTCTATAGAATCACTTAATTGACTATAATAAGTGTTCTTCATGTATTTTCTAAGATCTTCGGTCTTAAAGCTATTGTATTTCATAAATGCCGCAACCATATTCAACTGTTCTGCAAGAAAATTATCACTAGGAAGCATCATTGCTCTCAAAACCTCCCGCGTCGCAATTGATTTAATGATTTTGAAATCTTGTGGTAAAGGTTTAGAAATCAAACCAACTTCTCTTTTTAGAGTGTCTTGAAGCAGTAAAACGAATAAACTATCACTTGGACGAAATGGCTTTTCATTCACATAATTTTCCGGTAAAGGCAACTCATTGATCTCAAATCTATTATTTTCAAGAGCTCGGTGAATTCTATATTTGGTTGTCGTATCCGAAAGTTTAACGACGTCTCTATCAAAATACGAAGGAGTTAATCTTAAGTTCCCATCTTCTTCGCGAAATTGAACTACGTTTCCATAGATAGGAAATATTGAAACTTCAGGTTGATAATAAAATTCATAATCTTCAATTGACCAGCCATTTCTATAGGTAGGTTCTTGTGTAGGACTACTTGAAAAAAACAGCTTTTTATCACTGTTATTCAAGAAATTATAAACTTTTCCACTATCCAATTTCGAGTGTAAAAAAGTAGGGTCACCTGTACCCCAAAAAATTAAAGAATCTCCCCTTTCAATGTATGCTAATCCCGGAATAGAATCACCGATTAGTTTTAAAGCAGTAAAAAGCGTGAATACTTTAGTGTTAGAAGCAGGAGTAAAATGCTTATCTGCATTATAATCATAAACAAATTGATTTGAATCCATATCGTATAGACTGAAACCATAATAATGCTTATTAAGTACTTGGGATTGCTGAAAAAGTTCGTTTAGGTTAAGGTTACTTTGTGCTTTTGATGTAAAACAAATCAAAAAACTTAGTAGGATTAGGATGCTTTTCATGTTGTAAACATAAGAATAGTTTGCTATTTAATAAACATTGGAAATAAATAATTACAAGTAAAATGAAAGGCCAACCAAATTGGTTAGCCTTCATTATTTTTAAACTGATAGAAATTAATTTTGCTTTAACATTCCGTTACTACGGTCAATCTCAACTTGAGGGATCGGCCAATACTCAGCTTTTGCGCCAAAGGTTAATCCTCTGTATGAAGAGAGATATTTTCCTTCAAATGCTGAATATGTTTCAATGGTTGTTTTTGCAATTCCCCAACGAACTAAATCAAAGAATCTATGCCCTTCCATAGCTAACTCTAACCGGCGTTCAGTACGTACAGCATTTCTAGCAACTTCTTGAGATGCGAAGCTTGGGTATGGTTTAACGATATAATTAGCAGCATTCACTCCAGCAGCGGTTTTCTTAGGAGCGAGTTTCGCCGCACGATTACGAACATCATTAACTAGTTTTAAAGCGTTTGTTAGCGACCCAGCTTCAATTTCACATTCTGCAGCCATTAACCAAACATCTGCTAATCGGATGATATTCACATCGAGACCTGTCAAATAGTTCTCACCGGGCGCAGCATTGGTTGAATATTGAGATGTAGGAATCATAGTTTTGATACCGACAAATGGACCTGCATATTTTGCATCACGAATCCACGCGTTCCCCGGCATCACACCAAAATCTAAATAATTAACGCCTCTTCGTCCTACAGTATAATCTAAACGAGGATCAAATTTTAAGTTTACATCTAGTGTATAATTAGATTCTGGATTTAATAAATCAGAAAGATAAGGGGTCGCCCTATAAGCTTCGCTAGATAGAGGTAATCCATCTGCACCTACTTGATAAGAGTTTACCAGGTCAATGGTGGGTTGATAAAATCCACAACAACCAACAGGGGAAGTGCCATATAAACCAGAGAGCATATCTCCGACATTAGCATTATCAGCGGCTCCATTTGAATTTATAGCATGTTTAGAAACCATTAATGCTTCTGGTCCATTTTCTTTAGTTACATCAAAATTATCCCAAAATGGCATCGATACTAAATCCTTACCACTCATAACTTCATTAAATAAAGTCAAAGCCTCAGAATATTTCTTTTGATATAAATAAAACTTACCTAAATATGCCTTAGCAATATCCTTACTCATTCTACCGGATTCATCATTAATCTTAGCATCTGGTAGATTAGTAATTGCAAATTTTAAATCTTCTTCGATAAATGGTAGAATATCCTTATCATTTGGAACCATCTGAGCTTCCTCAGTAGTTGCAATCTCTTCGGTTATGATTGGAAGATTCCTAAATATTCTCCATAAGAAGAAATAATAATGTGCGCGAAGCATTCTTGCTTCTCCCCGAATTTCTATAGCTCTGCTTTCAGAAATTTCTTGTGGACCTGCTTGATCGTTTGATAGCAACTTTAAAGTATTGTTACAACGCAGGACACCCTCAAAATAAACTTGCCACATAGTACTTAAATTATCATTTGTACTTATGGCTGTATAATTTTCGATCATATTCATTGGGGTCTGATCTGTTAATTCGGATCCCTTATGTGCATTGTCTGATGCCATTTCTCCAAAAATCCATTGACTTGGTGCAGAGGCATAATTTCCCCAGGTTCCACTTATATTACCGTTAAGAATACTATATGCACCAATCAAAGCACCTTCAACTCCGTCTTGATTACCCACCTGTGGCTCTGAAAGCTGTCCTTGGGGTAATTTTTGCAAGAATTCTTTACCGCATGAGCTCACTAAGAGCATTCCTGCACCTAAAAGAATCATTATTTTATTTCGTTTCATGATTGTTCTATTAAAATTATCTACCTATTAAAATCCTAAACTTAGTCCAAATGTATACTGACGCGCTTGCGGGTATACTCCAAAATCTACACCTAGTGCCGGATAATCCGATGGAGTTGCAGAAACTTCTGGATCTAAACCTTCATACTTAGTGATTGTAAATAAATTGGTTATTCCCAAGTACACTCTAAATCTGTTGAAAGATGTATTCTCTCCGAATAATTTATTGGTTGGAATATTATAACCCAGTTGAAAGTTTTTAAGCTTTAAGAAGCTACCATCTTGAATATAATAACTTGATGTAGCATACTCTAAAGCACTAATGTCATCATTTGGATCAGGTAATGAGGGAATGTTACTTCCTGTATTTGTAGGACTCCACTCATCTAAAATTCTTACGCTTTTTTGCCCTCTAAACACTCCAAAATCAGTAAAGTAACGAGTCGCTTCATACAAATCATTTCCTTGTGAACCATAGAAATATAATAAGACATCAAAGTTTTTATAGGCAGCATTAATATTAAAGGAATATACAAAATCTGGATGTGGATTACCAATAACAGTTCTATCTCCAGGATCAATTTCCCCATTATTATTGATATCGGCATATTTTAACCCCCCAGGTCTAGCTTGTTCGTATGAAGGTGAGTTTGCTACGTCATCGTCATTTTGATAAATTCCTGCCACTTGATATCCATAAAACGCACCAAAAGGTTGACCCTTCTGAAGGAGTGACGTTTCCATTGATCTAAAAACACCATAATTTACCTGTGTTATAGTTGGTGACAATGCTACAACTTCATTGACATATCTGGAGAAATTAGCAGATAAATCTAATGTAAATGGTTTTTCTTGTCGGTATCCATAGTGATACCCTAATGAAAATTCAAATCCTTTGTTGCTCATATCACCGATATTTTGAACTGGTGCAGTAGCACGACCTACTGCTGTTGCCGGTAATGGTACACGGAATAACATATCTGTTGTTTTCTTATTATACCAATCAATTGATCCATCGAGGTCTCCGTTAAGCACTGTAAAATCTAAACCTAGGTTTAGTGATTTTACCTGTTCCCATTTTATATCAGGATTCGCATAATCACTTTGCCAAATACCATTCACAACAGCATTGTCAATTGGATAGGAAGACTGAGTCAATGACGCTAAATATCTGTTTAAGTATTGGAATCCTGGAATACGTTGATTACCAGTAACACCATAACCAGCACGTAGTTTTAAATCTGTTAACCATTCTGCTCCTTTTGCAAATTCCTCCTGAGAAATACGCCATGCACCACTAATACCTGGAAATACTCCATATAAATTGTTCTCACCAAAATTAGAAGAGCCATCACGACGAGCAACTAAACTCAACAAGTATCTATCCTTATAAGCATAATCCGCCTTACCCATAATAGAAAACATAGATCCTATAGAACCGGAACCTGTATTGTCAAAGTTTGTACTACCAGTACCTAAGTACAAGTAATCTAAACTGCCCATCGTAAAATAACCATTTCTACTACCACTAATATCTCGATTTCTGTTTTTAATCGCCTCAGTACCAACTAAGATATTTAAACTATGATCCTCCCCTAATTCAGGCTTATAATTTAAAGTATTTGTCCAAGTCCATTCGGTAGTAAACCCTTGATATTCACTCATACCGTTATTAAAATTCCCTTCTGAGAACTCAGGGTTCGGATAAGTATAACTGACGCCATTATAATTTTCATAACGGAGACCAAAATTAGACCGTAAGGTTAGACCGTTTATAATGTCATATTCGGCAAAAGCATTACCGAAAAAGAAATTAGATCTATTCATATTATCTTTCGCACGATAAGCCATTGCCACTGGGTTTTGACCGTTTCCTAAATCGTTACCAAATGAGCCTGCGAAATTTCCACCTTCATCATATACAGGGATAATATTTTGGATACGATATGCAAACCCCAGAACAGAGCCTTCCCCCTGATATCCACCTGCCGTATTTGGATTCACCCCCATACCATACCCTTCAGTATAGGCATAGGAAAGATTTTCGCCAAATCTCAACTTTTTATCAAAAGCATTGAACTGTGTATTCGTTCTAGCATTATAGCGACGGAAACCTGTATGAATTAAACTACCTTTTTGATCTAAGTAGCCACCTGAAAATGCATATTGTGAAGTTTCAGTTCCTCCATTTGCTGCCAATTGATAAGATTGAATGGGAGCTGTTTGGGAAAGTTCATCAAACCAATTCGTCCCCGCTTTATTTGCTTTTGTAATTTGATAAAAGGATGCTCTATCTTTTGCATTGTAATTATATTTATCCATATCAGCATCTGCTGGCGTTACATCCCAATTAGTTTTTGATCCAGCAACAAGATAATCAGGAAGCTGTAAATTAGTGCCATTGAATCTATTATCAATATCTAGAATCTGCTGAGGAGTTAACATTTTTGGAAATGCTCCTTTATTTGGTATTCCAGCCCCTGCGTAAGCATCTAAAGTTATATTTGTTCTTCCGGATTTACCGCTTTTGGTTGTGATAATCACGACGCCATTATTAGCACGAGCACCATAAATAGAGGCAGCAGATGCATCTTTCAATACCTGCATACTTTCTATGTCGTTTTGATTTAACCAGCTTAATTTGCCCTCAAAAGGAACCCCGTCTATAACGTATAGAGGTTCATTGTTATTAATGGTACTATAACCGCGAATACGAATTTGAGGTGTTGAGCCAGGAGCACCATCATTAACAATTTGTACACCCGTAGCACGTCCTTGCAAAGCCTCAACAGCAGTAGCAGCAGGTTGCGACTTTAGTTCCGTGACATTTACAACAGCCACAGAACCTGTTAGGTCTTTCTTACGTTGTGTACTATAACCTGTAACAACAACCTCATCTAAATTACTACTGTCTTCAGAAATGGAAATTGTAATTGGTTGACTGGTCGAGGTAACTGTAAATCGTGTAGATACATATCCTACATAACTAATTTCCAAAACATCGTTTAATTGTGCGTCAATTTCAAAATTTCCGGATGCGTCTGATGAGGTTCCCGATGTTTTCCCTACGATCTTAATTGTGGCACCGGCAACAGGCTCTTGAGTAGCTTGATTGACAATCTTACCTTTCACCGGTGTTTGCATAGCATATAGCGGATGCATTGCCATCTTATCCCAAATTGATACTTCTGAAGCCGAAGAATTACTCATAACGAGTAATCCCATAGAAATCAAAAGACCATTTTTAAGCAACCTTTTGGAAATAAAGGATTTGCTATGGAATTTCATTGATCTTCCCATAATAAAATTTGTTAGTTAGTTTGTTAAAATATTAATTTGAATAATATCATTCATCTATGGGCATAGCTGTCCCTAGGATAAATAATAGGTTATTATAATCCCAAAGCAATAGTCTCTCAGAAATATTGCTTTTTGTAAAAAAAATGTGATTTTTTAGCTTAAGTAGGTATCCTAAGCGTTGTTAAGTAATAATGATTCATAGTGAGCTAGTTTAGTTTTACGAATAAGTTTATTGGTATAGATTTCTATTCAAAACACATCCTAAAAAAAGAAACCGCAAAAAACAAAGTGTACACAAAACACTTTTGAAATTTAATTGTAAGATACCCTGTTTAAAAAAAATAAGGGACCGTACATTTTAAAGGATTTGTTTAGAATTAAGTTTACAATTAACTCTAATTTATGAAATATTTTTAAAAAACAATAGTTTATTGCAACAAAATAATTACAAAAAAAAGAGGCATTGCCTCCTTGAACTCTTTGACTTATTGTACGTCAATTAATAACCTAGCACGTATTTAAGACCACCTATTATTTGCTTTTGAAAGTTCGGTTCTAAAAAAGATTCTTTTGTATGCCCAAGTCCTGTATAAAACATTTTTATTCCATCTATCTCACGGAACCATGCAATGGGATGGAACTCACCCATCTTACCGCCTTCATAAGATGTTTCATCTAAACTCATTAAGATATTTAACCCAGGCCTTACATTTTTAAAATCATACCATTCATCTTTATGAATCCAAATCTTCGGCAAATGCTTTGTTGCAAGATGTTTTCGGTTTTTAACTTCAATTTTTGCTTCCTGTACAGCAGGGTGGCTAGCAAAATATGCTCCTACTAATTCATTATACCAAGGCCAATCGTATTCAGTGTCCGTAGCAGCATGAATTCCCATAAATCCTTTACCTGATTTTAGAAAATCTTGAAATGCCGACTTTTGCTTATCATCTAAAATGGTACCTGTCGTACTAAAAAATAGTACTGCATCAAAATTTTTAAGAGAGTCTGATAGAAAAATTGACGCATCTTCAGTATGATACATCCCAATATTTTCCTCTTTAAATAATTTAGATAGGACTTTTACACCTTCCTCAATATTATCATGTCGGAATCCCGCGGTTTTTGTGAAAACCAAAACCTTTTTTGGTGTGACTACAGACGCCGCTTCAGTTAGATATGCGCTAAAAAATAATAGCAGAAATAAAGTGCAAATTTTTCTCATCTTATTTATTTTAAGGATTGATAATAGTTTAAACTTTCAATAATAGCCTCCTCATCAGCAAATTTGTTGTATTCACAATCACCAATCGACTTCAACAGCGCAAAGCCTAATTTGTTGCTTTCATTTTTCTTATCATTTCTCATTAGGTCCAATAATTCAGGGTAAATAGCTGAATTTAATGTATAATAAGGGTAAATAGAAGACAGATAGGAAACTATTTCTTCCAATTCAGATTTTTCTAAATTATTCAATTTATGGGATAGGTATGCTTCACAAATCATTCCGATTGCAATAGCTTCTCCATGCAGTAAGGGATTAGGATCTGTTACTAAAGAATAACCCTCAATAGCATGCCCAACTGTGTGTCCAAAATTCAGAATTTTTCTTATTCCTTTCTCTGTTGGATCCTCCAAAATCACTTTATTTTTTATGCCAACAGAATCAAAAACCATCTCATCCGGGATGATTGGAAGTTGAACAATTTTACACTGATTAAACAAGTTTTTATCTTGTATTAATCCATGTTTAATAACTTCAGCAAAACCTGACAATATTTGTCTATCATCCAGGGTTTCAAGAAATTTATTAGAAATAAAGACAGCTTGTGGTTGACTAAATGTACCTATGATGTTCTTAACATTATCTAAATCGATCCCAGTCTTCCCACCTACCGAAGCATCTACTTGAGATAGTAAGGTAGTGGGAACATTAATAAAATCGATTCCTCTTTTAAAAGTAGATGCAGCAAATCCGCCCATATCAGTTACTACTCCTCCACCCAAATTGAGCATCAGTGCTTTTCTATCTGCTCCAAAATCTAACATTGTTTTCCAGACACCAATACAAAAATCAATGTTTTTATTTTCCTCTCCCGGATCTACTTCGATAATATCATAATCTACTATATCAGGAATGGCTGCTTGAATTACCGGAAGACAATGATCATTTGTGTTCCTATCCACTAGAATTAAAAGTTGCGAATATTCATGGTCTAGCAAAAAAGACTGCAATTCATTTAATTCATTATCGAATACGACTTCGTATCCTAAACTATTAATCTTTTTCATATATATTTTCTACCTAAAGATAGATTTTTTTAATGTATTTGTCTATTTAAAAACGGTCAATCAATATTTATAAAAGATAAAAGATTATATGATCTTGACTTTATTTCCATCAAATTCAATCAAATCCCCTACCCTAACCTTTAATCTTTTTCGATAATCTACTTGTCCATTGTACTTTACCAGACCTTCTTCAACGACCCATTGAGCCATCGCACCGTGCTCCACCCAATTCATCACTTTCAACAATTGGATTAATTGAATATATTCTCCTTCTAATGTAAACGTTTGCATAAACAAAAGTAATTTTATTCCCCGCTAATTGGCAAATATCATTCAATTTTATTCATAAAAAAAAACTAATTTTGCGTACATAAATTTAAAGTAATATGGACGTAGCTTCACCCTTAAAGCTTGACTTTAACAATACAGAGATTGCCTTCCAAGGTAAAAGCAATAAAGATCTTAATAAAGCATATTGGCTATTTAAGATGGTTGCAAGTAATACCCTTATCAAAATAGGTACTCCAATAACTACCTTTTCACTTAACATTGGCCTACCTATACAAGGTATCATTAAGAATACAATTTACAAACAGTTTTGCGGCGGTGAAAGCATCGAAGGCTGTAAAAATGCAATTGAAGATTTAGGCAAAGGCCATGTAACCACCATTCTTGACTATTCAGTTGAGGGTGAAGAATCTGAAGCAAGTTTTGATGCTTGTTATCAAGAAATCTTAAGAACTGTTGAAGCCGCGAAACATAATACTCTTATTTCTTTTTGCGTCTTTAAACCAACGGGATTAGGAAGATTTGATCTCTTAGCTAAAATAGATGCAAAAGAAACGCTAAGTGTGGAAGAACAAGCAGAATATCAACGTTTTTGGAATCGATGCGATCAAATATGTAAAGCTTGTTATGATGCCGGTATTCGTATTTTAATAGATGCTGAACATTCATGGATTCAAGATACTATCGATGATGTCGTAAGACAAATGATGGAAAAATATAATAGTGAAAAACCTATTGTATACAACACTTACCAATTGTATCGTCACGATAAACTTGCGTCGATGAAAGCAGATTTCGCATATGCAGAAACACAAGGGTTCCATTTCGGAGCTAAAATTGTTCGGGGAGCCTACATGGAGATTGAACGCGAACGTGCTCAGAAGAACGGTTATCCTTCCCCTATTCAACCTGATAAAAAATCTACAGACAACGATTATAATGAAGCTATTACTTTCTGTCTTGATAATATTGGACAGATTGGATTGATGGCTGGTACTCACAATGAACAGAGTTGTAGAGTATTGGTAGAAGAGCTTGAAAGAAGAAATATAGCTCATAATAACCCAAATGTTTTCTTTGCTCAATTATTAGGGATGTCAGATAATCTCTCCTTTAATTTGGCAGCAGCCGGTTACAATGTGGCTAAATATATGCCATATGGACCTGTCAAAGCTGTAATGCCATACTTATTCCGAAGAGCGCAGGAGAACACTTCAGTTGGAGGCCAAACAGGACGTGAATTAAGTCTGATCATGAAAGAATTAAAACGACGTAAGTCAGAATAAAAATAATAATATTGAAAGTCTCCAAAAATTGGAGACTTTCTTATTTTTGCGGGATGACGGAAGAAAATTATCAAAAGTATCTTACACTAAAAAAACTTGCATCATCCTTTAAAGCACTTTTATTTGATGTTGACGGGACTTTAGCTGACAACATAAATGCTCATAAGGCTGCATACTTCGCAACTTCAAAAGAATACGGAATCTTATTAAATACAGACCTTATTGATGAGACGGCTGGATGGCCAACTATCGCTGTAGCAGATGAAATCTCTAAACGATACGGCATTAACCTCGATAGATATGAATTTGCTAAAAGAAAGTCCGCAATTTTTATAGAACAATTCGTACAACATACAAAACCTGTTGATTACGTAAGACAAGTATTATATGATTTTGCTGAGAACCGTAAAATAGGAATCGTGTCCGGTGGGAGTCGCTCAACGTTAAATATAACGTTAGACGTTATTCAGGTAGTAGGTAAATTCGGAACATTAGTTTGTGCGGGAGATACACCGGAAGGAAAACCTTCAGCACAACCATTTTTATTAGCCGCCGAACAGCTGGAAGTAGACCCTATAGATTGTCTTGTTTTTGAAGATGGGGATCCAGGCGTACAAGGTGCAATTTCAGCAGGAATGTCCTGGGTTAGAATCGATGAAATATAGCCTTAAAAATTAGTAATTATTCTAATCCCTCCATTTGTATAATTCATATCTGCTCGTTTAAAGCTCCCCACAGGTAATTTTAAATAAGGTTCAATTGAAAGATTAATATTTTTTTTCATTTTCATTTCCTTACCTATTGAGAAATTAACAAATCCCCCAAAGCCATTTTGGCTAATGTTTTCATCTTCGGTTTTGATAGCCTTTGAAACGGGTTGAACGGCGGATTTCACATCTGCCTCATTTTCCGGCAAACCGTTTCCAAATAACTCACTATTTGCATTATCCACATAATGGGCATACCTGTTTTGATTAAAAACAGTTGCATAAGTTAACCCGGATGAAGCATAAAATCCATTTTTTGATTTAACACGTATGTCTAAAGGAATCTCCAAGGCCTGTACATTACCTGATATAGCATTTATATTTGGCAAAATAACTGAAGTACTCATAAATTGCTTATCCTGACTAAGTAAATTAGATTTCTGGAGCATTTCACGACTTGCATTTACCGGAGTTTCTGCATTTGCAACAGGATCTTTCATAACAGAAACATCATATTTATTATAAGCAAGCCCTGTCCTTATACTAATATGCTTATTTAGATTATAGGCCAACAAAAACCCTCCACCAAAACTAAATCGATCATCAGTAGAACTTGGAGATACAAATAACCCTAAATCAAATTTTTCATTAAAATTGAAATTTCTATTTTTTAATTCCTGTTCTTGTCCATTTATATTCCCTTGAGTATTATACGCTAAATTATCATTCATGCTATTATTGAGTATTAATGAATTTTCATCATCAATCGATACATGAATTCTATTTTTATTCAATTCCAATTTGTTCAATGCCAGAGGAAATTGAACTGAATTTGAGTAACTCAAATTTTTCGATAAAGTATAAGCTTGACTTAGACTCTGGTTAATCCTCTCTTCACCTCTATTCAAATTATTATTATAACTATTCAAGGCAATCTTTGGTACCACGTCATTAAATGAATTATCATTTGGTAATTTTTCATGAAATGGAGCTGGTTCAACAAGATTGTTTGATTGATTTTCAGAATCATGGTTTACAAAATTGGGAACCGAAGAACTCTTTTGCTGCGTCGTCCAGTTATTCAATAAAAAAAATCCTAGCAATAATATTGCAGCAGCACTTGCAGCCCAATAATACACTTTATTTTTCTTAGGTGTCTTTGAACCGTAATATTGTTGAAAATTCTCCCAAGAACCTTCCTTATAAGGAAGTTCTTTTATGGATTGCATTTTTTCGACAATCTGATCGACTATATCTCTTTTATTTTTTTCTTCCATTATCTTTTACGAATCAGGATTTAATATTTTCAAAATTAACTTGACTAATGTATAATTTGCGAAGCTTCTGCTTGGCTCGTGTTAGATAAGTTCTTGATGTACTCTCTGGTATACCAAGTTCTTTACCGATTTCTTCATGAGAATATCCCTCAATTTCATACAAATTAAATATGGAACGCTGTATATCAGGTAGCTGCTGAATCAAGGATAACATGTCTTCGTATTCTAATCTGCTTCCATTATCCACAGCATAATGAATAGTATCATTACTATTCAAGTCATCCAGCATATACATTTGTTTTCTGACTCTTAGAGCGTCTATTGAAGTGTTAACTGCAATTCTTGCTATCCAGGATTTAAAAGTTTTTTCCAGTATAGCAGTGTCTTCATGTAAGGAAAATGTAGTAATCTTATTAAAAATCTTTACAAAACATTCATTTGCTAATTCTTCAGCCTCCATTTCATGCTTCATATAACGGATCACAATTGCCATAACATATCCATAAAATTTCTTATACAAATAAGCTTTACTTTTTTCTGTATTAGAAATAGCACATTGCTCCAAAGCAGTCCTTAGACTCAATGGCGCACTATTATTGAGATATTTATTAAAAATTCCCACCTATGGCTTTCAGTAATCCAATAAACGATTTAAAAAAAACTATAGATGAAGCTTTGCTTTACTCATCCTTAATTCCCACTTATTAATAATAATATAGTAACGAGATAAAACAATTTCATGCTACAGTTGATATAAAATAATGATTAAGGTCATTAAAAACCTTGTATAATAATTGGTAAATTTAACAAACAGAAAACTAATGACTATGAGAACCATTTTATTTCCTACGGATTTTTCAGAAATTGCTAATAATGCATTCTTGTATGCATTACATATAGCTAAATCAATTCACGCCAAAATCTACATTCTTTATACATACCTTGAGCCTGTTCTATCGGCTACTCATGGAGGTCAACCTGAATTACTTGGAGAAGTCTACCAAACAATTGAACTAAATCAGTTTGAAATTTATAAAAAGAAAAAAGAGAATCTTAAAGAAATTGCGGTCAATGAAGGCCTACAAGATGTGGAGCTGATTTTCCTATTTGAAGAAGGTACTGTTTCAGCAGTAGTTAAAAATATTGTTGATCGTGAAAGAATACATCTTGTTGTAATGGGAACCCATGGTGAATCAGGATTTTTGTCTAAATTAATTGGGACAAATACAGTTAATGTAATTAAATCTATTCAAAATCCTGTACTTGCAGTCCCTCCACATGCAAAATACCAAGGGATTAAGCGAACTGTTTTCACTACTTTATTCCGTGAAAAAGATAAATCAGCATTAAAAGAAATGCTTCTTATGGCAAAAGCAGTAGGATCTAAAATAGAATGCTTACATGTTCTGCACAATAATAAGGTAGCTGATATATTACTTCAAACAGAATCTTGGCAAAAAGAATTTTCGGAAAATGATGTAAGATATGTTATTTTGGATGAAGTAGAGAGTATTGAAAATACAATAGCAAATTATATTTTGGAAAATAATATTGATATAATTGGAGTTGTTAAAAGAAATAGAAACTTCTTCGATAGATTATTTAACAATAGTATTAGTAATAATTTAGCCTTCCATTCTAAAGTCCCAATATTAGTTTTCCATGAAGAAAAATAACCATGTTACAGATCATTAAAAAATTAGAAACACTAAAACGCATCAACGACAAAGCTGAGAAGTTTACAGAACTAACAGACGAAAATTTTGTTGAACATGGAATTCTATTTTTTATTCCGCTGGATAAATTTGAGGTGAAAGTTTTAATACCCTCCCCTTTTCATAAAAGCATATTTGTTAATGGATCTCCGACATACAAACAAATTTTAATGCACAAAGAAGCAATGTTGCTTAAATAAGTTCTTTCCACAGAGTTCGATAGAAAAAATCAAAAAAAGGATGATAAATCATCCTTTTGAGCCTCCTATCGGAATCGAACCAATGACCTACTGATTACAAGTCAGTTGCTCTACCAGCTGAGCTAAGGAGGCGTTTTTGTAGAAAGCGATGCAAATATGAGAACTTCAATAGAAAAATACAAGTCTAAAATATTATTTGTATTAGACAGTCTAATTTTCAGGATATTATTTTAATAAGTGCGTTTAACATGCCTTTTTGACATTTTAAACTATAAAACAATGTCATAATTACAGATTACTTTAATAAAACCGGCTGGGCATTTCTTTTGTTAAATAACAATATATACAATTCTAAATTACAATATGAACTTTAACAATTTTACTATAAAAGCCCAAGAGGCAATACAAAAAGCATCTGAAATAGCATCTGGTTATCAACAACAAGCAATAGAACCAGCTCATATTATGAAAGCTTTATTAACAGTGGATGAAAACGTAATTGGCCATTTATTAAAAAAGCTAAATGTTAATATCAGCTATTTAACGCAAGAAGTCGATAGAATCATTGAATCTTACCCTAAAGTAAGTGGAAGTAATATTTATTTAAGTAATAGTGCCAATGCAGTATTACAAAAAGCACAAAGCTTCTTAAAAGAATTTAATGATGAGTTTGTGTCTATCGAGCACATTCTTTTAGGATTATTATTATCGGGAGATAAGGTATCGTCCTTATTAAAAGATCAAGGTGTCACTGAAAAAGATTTAAAACTAGCAATTAAAGAATTAAGAGGTAATTCCCGAGTTACTGATCAAAATGCAGAAGCGACATATAATGCGCTTAATAAATATGCTAGGAATTTGAATGAATATGCGGAATCTGGAAAATTAGATCCAGTGATTGGCCGTGATGAGGAGATTAGGAGAGTTATGCAAATTCTATCTCGTCGTACCAAGAACAATCCAATTTTGGTTGGTGAACCGGGTGTTGGTAAGACGGCCATTGCTGAAGGAATTGCCTACCGAATTATTAAGGGAGATGCTCCGGAAAACTTAAAATCCAAAACTGTATTTTCATTAGACATGGGCGCTCTTGTAGCAGGAGCTAAATATAAGGGTGAATTTGAAGAGCGACTAAAAGCAGTTGTAAAAGAGGTTTCAGATAGTGATGGTGAAATAATCTTATTCATCGATGAAATCCATACGCTTGTTGGCGCCGGAGGAGGTGAAGGTGCTATGGATGCTGCAAATATTTTGAAACCAGCTCTCGCACGAGGGGAATTAAGAACCATAGGAGCCACAACTTTAAATGAGTATCAAAAATATTTTGAAAAAGATAAAGCTTTAGAACGCAGGTTTCAGAAAGTTATGGTTGATGAACCTGATACGCAAGATGCCATCTCTATCTTAAGAGGAATTAAAGAACGTTATGAAACGCACCATAAAGTTAGAATTCTTGATGAAGCAATAATTTCAGCAGTTGAATTATCTCAACGTTATATAACAGATAGATTCCTTCCTGATAAAGCAATTGATCTAATTGATGAAGCAGCATCAAAACTACGTTTGGAAATGGATTCTGTTCCGGAGGTTGTTGACGAACTAGAGCGCCGTATCATGCAATTAGAAATTGAACGAGAGGCTATCAAACGAGAAAAAGACGACAAAAAAGTATCGGAGTTATCCGAAACAATTGCCAATTTATCGAATGAACGTGATTCTTTAAGAGCTAAATGGCAGTCTGAAAAAACTCTCGTAGATCAAGTCAATCAGGAAGCTCAAAATATTGAAAATTATAAGCTAGAAGCTGAACAAGCTGAACGTGCAGGGGATTATGGAAAGGTTGCGGAATTACGTTATGGCAAAATTAAAGAAGCACAAGACAAAGTTGATAGACTTAAGAATGAATTGTCCGAGAAACAAGATAGCAGCAGAATGCTAAAAGAAGAAGTTACTTCTGAAGACATTGCCGATGTAGTTTCTAAGTGGACTGGAATTCCGGTGAGTAAGATGGTACAATCTGAGCGCGAAAAACTTTTAAACTTAGAAGAGGAGTTACATAAACGTGTTGCAGGACAGGATGAAGCTATTGAAGCTATTGCTGATGCTATACGTCGCTCAAGAGCTGGATTAAGTGATGCTAAGCGTCCAATAGGATCTTTCATCTTTTTAGGAACAACCGGAGTTGGTAAAACTGAACTTGCAAAAGCATTAGCTGAATATCTCTTTGATGATGAACAAGCCATGATCCGAATCGATATGTCTGAATACCAAGAGAGGCATGCTGTATCAAGATTAATTGGTGCTCCTCCGGGATATGTGGGTTATGATGAAGGTGGACAACTAACTGAAGCAGTCAGACGTAGACCTTATTCAGTAGTTTTATTGGATGAGATTGAAAAGGCTCACCCAGATGTTTTTAATATTCTCCTACAAGTTTTAGATGATGGTCATTTAACTGACAACAAAGGACGTGTTGTCAATTTTAAGAATACCATTATTATCATGACATCCAATACAGGTTCTCATATTATTCAAGAGAATTTCTCTAAACTGGATGATAACAACCGCGATGAAGTGGTTGCTAAAACAAAAGATGAGGTATTAGATTTACTTCAAAAATCAATTCGTCCAGAATTTTTAAATCGGATTGATGAGGTCATTATGTTTACCCCACTAAGTAGATCAGAGATTTCAGATATTGTAAAAATGCAATTCAATAGAGTAGAAAAACAGTTAGCTGAGCAAAATATCTTCTTATCTGCTTCAGAGGAAGCATTAGACTGGCTGGCTCAATTAGGATATGATCCGGTTTATGGTGCTCGTCCGTTGAAACGTGTGATTCAAAAGAGAATTCTTAATGAACTTTCGAAAGAAATCCTTTCTGGAAAGGTTTCAAGAGACACAATAATTAAACTAGATGTATTTGATGGAAAATTCGTATTCCTGAATAAAAACGAAGAATAAAAAAAATCCCCTTGGAAATAATTCCAAGGGGATTTTTTTATACTAATTCATCTGAATATACATATCGTATTTCTTCTCGAAGATTATACTTAGAAGCCATGACTTCCCCATAAGCACCAGCGGTGCGAATAGCTATTAAATCACCTCTTTCAGAAACCGGAAGTGACACTTCTTTACCAAAGCAATCAGAACTTTCACAAATTGGGCCAACAACGTCATAATTCATTTCATTTCCAACATTTGTATTTCCCAATTTTTCGATTTTATGAAATGCTTGATACAAGGCAGGTCTCATTAATTCAGTCATTCCTGCATCTAATATCAAAAAGTTCTTCTTTATACCACTTTTAGTATAAAGAACTTTACTTACCAGACTTCCCGCTTGAGCAACCAAGGCTCGACCTAACTCGAAATGCACCTCCTGCTGAGGAGTTCTCTCCAAAAACTTATCGAAAACATCAAAATAAGCCTCAAAGTCTGGAATCGAATTGGAATCAGGCTCATGATAATCCACTCCGAGACCACCGCCCACGTTCAAAATTTTAATAGCGGTCCCTCGTTCTTCAAACCAGCTTTTCCACTCATTAACCTTTACACATAGACTCTTAAATACATTAATATCAGTAATCTGTGAACCTACGTGAAAATGCAAACCTAATAATTCTAAGTTCTTACATTCCCTGAGAACAGCGGCTGCATTTTCTAACTCGGAGTTGGGTACACCAAACTTATTTTCATCTAAGCCAGTTGTAATATAATGATGTGTATGAGCATCCACATTAGGATTGATTCTTAAAGACACTTGAGCCTTCACTCCTATCTTTCCAGCCAGCTCATTAATTACCAAAAGTTCCTGAATAGATTCAACATTAAATGCAAAAATCTGGTGTTTTAATGCTAAAATAATTTCCTTATCTGATTTTCCTACACCTGCAAATGTTATTTTATTTGCTTCAAATCCGAAATCGATTGATTTTTGAACTTCATTTCCACTTACACAATCTGCACCAAATCCTTTGGATTGTATAATCTGCAAAATTCTATCATTAAAATTTGCCTTTAAAGCATAGTGAACATGGAAACCTCTCCTATCCGCAGCTTGTTTTGCTGTCGTTAAAGTTGCATTAAGTAAATCAAGATCGTAATAATAATAAGGTGTTTCAAACCTATTTAGCTGGTTTAAGTCAATTTGATGTATGTTCATTCTCTTTAAAAAATTCTATTGTGTAACGATCTCAATGCTTCAACTTTGTACTGTGAATCCAATAACATAGAAACGTTATAATCTGAACCACCGTAAGAGACCATACGCAAAGGTAGATGTTTTACCGAATCCAAAACGCGAGCAGCATACCCATGAGTATTTGCACTAAAATCTCCAACAACACAGATTATGGTTTGATCTCTATCCACACTAACCTTTCCAAAATCTTCTACTTCTTTGATAATATCATTCAGGTTTCTAGTATCATCAATCGTGAGCGACACTGCAACTTCCGAAGTGGTTATCATATCAATCGGTGTTTTATATCTTTCGAAGATTTCGAATATTTTTCTTAAAAAACCATACGCCAATAACATTCTGGATGAATGTATATGAATTGCTGTAATATCATCTTTTGCCGCTACAGCACGTATTGATCCTTTTTTAATTCCATGCTTAGAAATTAAAGTTCCCGGAGCCTTAGGATCCATTGTGTTCAACAAACGAACAGGTACATTATACCTTTGGGCCGGAAAAACACTTTGAGGATGTAAAATCTTTGCTCCAAAATATGCTAATTCAGCAGCTTCATCAAAACTCAACTCATCGATAGGAGAAGTATTTTTAACAATTCTAGGATCATTATTATGCATACCATCTATATCAGTCCATATTTGGATTTCATCAGCCTGGATAGCTGCACCTATTAATGAAGCCGTATAATCTGAACCGCCCCGACGTAAATTATCAATTTCACCAAAAGAATTTCTACATATAAAACCTTGGGTAATGAACATTGTATTATCCTTATTTTCAGCTAGAATTGCTTCGAGTTTTTCTTTTATAAAAGGAATAACAGGTTCATTGTCTTCATCAATTTTCATAAAATCCAACGCAGGCAATAGAACAGATTTAATTCCTTTTTCCGCCAAATAAAAATGCCAAAGATTGGTAGACATTAATTCTCCTTGAGCCAGAATATTTTTTTCTTCAATTGATGTAAAAAGATCATTTGAAAAAGAAGCAATATGATTGAAATGATAATCAATTAATTCTTTACCCTTCTTATATCCGTTCTCTGTGCTAAAGAGTTCCTTTATTAAGACTTCGTACTTATTCTTGTGTTCCGTAATCAATGCTTTAGCTTCATCTTTCTTGCCATTATGATAAGCTCTAGAGATTTCTACTAATGCATTAGTCGTTCCAGCTACTGCTGAAAGCACAACAATTTGACGTTCTGAGGGATTGACAATATCCAGCAAACTCTGGATACGTTCAGCACTTCCAACGGATGTTCCACCGAATTTTAGAATTTTCATATCAATGAATAACTTTTATTTTTTATTAGGATGTGAATATAAGTGTTTTGACAAAAAAAAGCGGCACAAATGCAAATAAAAGCTTTTGTGCCGCATAAAGTTTATGCGGAAATACTACTTCTTTAAGTTTTCTATTAACAATTGAGCTAATTCGTCGCCGATTCTTTCTTGTGCTTCATTAGTCGCAGCACCTATATGTGGAGTTAATGAAATCTTAGGGTGCTGTAGGACCTCAGCTCGTGGGGTTGGCTCATTATCGAAAACATCTAATCCAGCAAAAGCTACTTTTCCTGAATTTAAAGCATCTACCAATCCCAATTCGTCGATAACACCACCTCTAGAAGCATTAACTAAACCTACACCATCTTTTAGAAGAGCAAATTCCTCTTTCCCTATAACAGGTTTATCCGTAAATGGAACGTGCAATGATATAAAATCAGATTTTGCAAAGATTGTCTTAATATCAACTTGCTCTATCGGTACATTTACAGAAACTCCACCAGCAAAATTCAGTGTCAATGAGTTAGGTCCTTCAAATAAATCAGAATAAATCACAGTCATTCCTAATCCTAAACCAATTTTTGCGGTTTCACGACCAATTCTTCCAAAACCTACAACTCCCAATATTTTCCCCTGTAATTCTGATCCAGCAGCGTAAGCTTTTTTCAGTGTAGCAAACTGCGTATTTCCTTCAAGTGGCATTTTGCGATTAGAATCATGTAAAAATCTCACGCCGTTCAATAAATGTGCGAAGACTAATTCAGCAACTGAATGCGAAGAAGCCGCAGGTGTATTCACTACTGAAATTCCTTTAGATCTTGCATAATCCACATCAATATTATCCATACCTACACCTCCTCTACCAATTACTTTTAGATTAGGACAAGCATCAATCAAAGGTTGCCGAAGTTTTGTTGCACTACGCACCGTCACAGCATCATAATCATTCAACCTTTTGATTAGTTCATCTTGAGGAATATGGTTTGTCTCAACAAAAAATCCCGCATCCTCTAATATTTTTTTTCCAATGGGATCAATCCCATCATTAGCTAAAATTCTCATACTCTTATTTTTTCTTTTCTTCGAATTCTCTCATCGTATCAATTAGGGTATTGATAGATGAAATTGATAAAGCATTATAGACCGATGCTCTGAAGCCACCAACTGAGCGGTGACCTTTAATACCTATGATATTACGTTCCTTTGCCAATGCCAAGAATTCCGCTTCCAATTCAGGAGTATCCATAACAAAAGTAATGTTCATTCTGGAACGATCCTCTTCCAAAGCAGTTCCTTTAAAGAATGGGTTACGATCAATTTCGTCATATAGAGTCCGGGCTTTAATAATATTCTCTTGTTCAATAACATCCACCCCTCCTTTATTTTTTAACCAACGTAAATTCAACATAGACACATAAATTGAAAAAACAGGAGGAGTATTATACATGGAAGCCGCTTTAGCATGTGCCTCATAATCGAAAATCGAAGGAACTACACGTCCTGATTTACCGAATAAATTATCTTTAATGATTACCAATGTGACACCCGCTGGACCCATATTTTTTTGAGCTCCCGCATAGATTAAATCAAATTGAGATATATCAATCCGACGACTTAAAATATCAGATGACATGTCTACTACTGTAGGCACAGTAGTTTGCTGTTTCTCAAATACTTCAGTTCCATAAATTGTATTATTTGAAGTATAATGAAAATAAGATGAATCTACTGGAATATTGAATCCTTTCGGGATATAATTATAGTTTTTATCACTCGATGAAGCTACTATATCTACCTGACCAATCTTTTTCGCCTCTTTTATTGCTTTAGTCGACCATACACCCGTATCTAAGTAGGAAGCTGTCCCGTTTTCTGGTAATAAATTCAAGGGAACCATAGCAAATTGTTGACTCGCCCCACCTTGAAGAAACAAAATTGAATATCCCTGAGGAACATCTAATAATTCACGAACTAATTTTTCTGTTTCAATAATTACCTCTTCAAACTCCTTGGAACGGTGCGAAATTTCTAAGATAGATAAACCAGTATCATTAAAATCAATTACCGCTTTTGAAGCTTCTTCAAAAACCTCTTTAGGTAAAATACATGGACCTGCACCGAAATTATGTTTCATTACACTTTTATAATTTGTTAAAAATTAAGAGGTTAACGACTTATCAATCGTTTGACCTAAATTTGAATGCCCAAAGGTAAAATATTTTTAAAAATTTTTAAAACAAAATCAACATTTGTTTAAAATATCTTAAATTAAAAAGACATTTAGTAAAAATTTACTATTCATGCTTTACTAAAGCACTACTTAAATCTTAATAAAAAATATTAACAAATGTCTTTCATTGTTGATATTTTTAATACTGAAATCCGTACCAAAAGCATAAAAAATTATGTATCTTCGCCTGCTATGTGTCTTTTATCGACACTTGGAATATTATATTGATTGAAACCAAAATATAATGGCTGAAGAAACAGAAAACGAAAACAATTTACTTCCTGCTGACGACAGGATTATCCCTATTAATATTGAGGACCAAATGAAATCAGCCTACATTGATTATTCAATGTCGGTCATTGTTTCACGAGCACTCCCAGATGCACGAGATGGTCTGAAACCTGTACACCGCCGTGTACTTTATGGTATGTTAGATTTAGGGGTAACGAGTGGAAAACCATACAAGAAATCTGCTCGTATTGTTGGAGATGTACTTGGTAAGTATCACCCTCATGGTGACTCATCAGTATATGATACCATGGTTCGTATGGCCCAAGATTGGTCAATGCGTTATCCTTTAGTGGATGGGCAAGGTAACTATGGTTCAATTGACGGAGACCCTCCTGCAGCTATGCGTTATACAGAAGCTCGCTTAAGGAAGATTACAGAGGAAATGTTGGCGGACATCAATAAAGATACTGTAGATTTTCAATTAAACTTCGATGATTCGTTAGAGGAACCAACTGTATTACCTACTCGTATTCCTAATCTTTTGGTAAATGGTGCTTCAGGTATTGCTGTCGGTATGGCAACAAATATGGCTCCTCATAACTTAACAGAAGTAATTAATGGTACTATAGCCTATATTGATAATAGAGAAATAGAAATAAGTGAATTAATGACCCATGTTAAGGGTCCCGACTTCCCTACAGGTGGTTTGATTTATGGATTCAATGGTGTAAAAGATGCTTTTGAAACCGGTCGTGGTCGTGTGGTTATGCGTGCAAAAGCGGAAATCGAAACTACTAAATCTGGAAAAGAAATTATTGTAGTAACCGAAATCCCTTATCAAGTAAATAAAGCGGACATGATCAAGCGTACAGCAGATCTTGTTCAAGAAAAGAAACTTGAAGGAATCTCCGAAATTCGAGATGAGTCTACTAAAGACATCCGTATTATTTATGAAATCAAACGTGATGCCAATGCAAACGTTGTATTAAACAACTTATTTAAGCATACTTCTTTACAGACCTCTTTTTCAGTAAATAACATCGCCTTAGTAAAAGGAAGACCTCAAATGTTGAACTTAAAGGATATGATCCATGAGTTCGTTGAGCACAGACATGATGTTGTAATCAGAAGAACAAAGTATGAACTTTCTGAAGCTGAGAAAAGAGCACACATTCTTGAAGGTTATTTAATTGCATTAGATCATTTAGATGAAGTAATTCAGTTAATACGTAATTCCGATACACCTGAAGAGGCTCGTCTCGGTTTAATGGAACGATTCGGTCTCTCTGATATTCAGGCTCGGGCAATTCTAGATATGACCTTAAGAAGGTTAACAGGACTAGAGCGAGAAAAAATTAAAGAAGAGTATGCAGAATTGATGAAAACCATCGAGTACTTAAAAGAAATTCTTGCCGATGAGGGTCTGAGAATGAAGATCATCAAAGATGAATTATTAGAAGTTCAGGAAAAATATGGTGATGAAAGACGTTCTCAAATCGTTCATTCTGCGGAAGATATGCGTATGGAAGATTTTATTGATGATGAAGAAATTGTCATCACTATTTCCCATAATAGCTACGTAAAAAGAACTCCTCTTAGTGAATATCGTGTTCAAGGACGTGGAGGTAAAGGGTCAATCGGATCTACCACCAGAGATGAAGATTTCACTGAACACATCATTACGGCCTCTGCACATAATTATTTATTGCTATTTACGGAAGCTGGTCGATGCTTCTGGCTAAGAGCATTTGAAATTCCGGAAGGTAGTCGAACCTCTAAGGGACGAGCTCTTCAAAATATTATCAATATTCCGAAAGATGAAAAGATTAAGGCCTATATTAAAGTTATTAATCTGAAAGATCAGGAATACCTTGAAAATAACTTCATAATAATGTGTACAAAGAAAGGTACTATTAAGAAGACATCTTTAGAGGCTTATTCAAGACCTAGAGCCAATGGAATTAATGCAATCAATATCAACGAAGGTGATCAGTTACTTGAAGCAACATTGACAAATGGCACAAGCGAAATTGTGATGGCTTTGAGATCTGGTCGTGCTATTCGCTTCAATGAATCCACAGTACGACCAATGGGTAGAACAGCTACTGGCGTTCGAGGAATCACACTTGGACACGATAAAGACGAAGTTGTTGGCATGATTAGTGTAAACAATTCTGAAACGACCGTTTTGGTAGTTTCGGAAAAAGGATTCGGTAAACGTACTGATATAGATGATTATCGGATTACCAATCGAGGTGGTAAGGGAGTGAAGACTATTAACGTAACGGATAAAACAGGTGAATTGGTAGCTATTAAGGGCGTGACTAATGATAACGACTTAATGATTATTAATAAATCGGGAATAGTAATTCGTATAGGTGTGGAAAATCTTCGGGTGATGGGCCGGGCTACGCAAGGTGTCAAATTAATTACACTCAAAGGTACTGATGAAATTGCATCAGTAACAAAAGTAGATAGACAAGAAGAGGACGAAGAAGGAAATGAAATTGAAGGAACTGAAGGAGTTACTAATATTCCAGGTGATGAATCAGCTAACCCAGACAATGAAGAACAAGAATAGTTTTATTTCAAAAACTTTAGGAGTAATGTTACTATTAGGAGGCGCTAATAGTGCATTTGGACAATCTGCTTACAAAGAAGCTAGTAATGCTTTTGCATTGTATTCACAAACTGGTGATATCAAAAATTTAGATAATGCTAGAAAACAGATTGAAAATATTTATAAGACTAAAAGGGACTCATCAAAAACCCGAGTAAATGTTCTTAGAGCAATGGTATTGAGTTCATTGGCGTATGCGGATTCAGCGAGGACGATAAAACTAGACGCTGATCCTATTGATCTAACCTATCAAACAATTGGTAAAATTGATAAAAAAGATCGCGCTGGATATCCCGGTGAACTCAGTTATGTAAATCAGAATTTAGCTGCTGCCTTAATCTATCGTGCGAATAAATCATTAGAAAATAAAAAGTTCGAGGAAGCTTATGCTGATTTCAGTAAAGTAGATGCATTGGATGCCAAAAGTGGTGATGTGACAAATAATCTAGCACTACTTGCTACTAAGTCCGGAAAGCCTCAAGATGCTATTAAATATTATGATAGAATCCTTGAATCAGGTAATATGACGGCTCAGCAGTATATTGATTTATCCAACCTTTATGATCAACTAGAGGAAAAGCAATCTGCTCTTTCAACTTTAGAACAAGCCAGAACTAAATTCCCTGAAGATAAATCCTTATTATTTTTATTAATAGATAAATATGCTAAAAATGAAGCATACGATGCTCTTGTTCCAATAATTGATCAGGCTATAAAATTAGAACCTGAGAATATTGAATTAAATTATCTTGCAGGATATGCAAACGAAAATTCAAACAATATTGAACTTGCAAAGGTTTATTATGAAAAAGTTTTGGAATTAGATCCGAATAATTATGAATCTAATCTTGCTCTAGGTTTAATTTATCTAAATAAATTTTTAAAATCAGATGAAGATCAAGAGGCTCAATATAACGCTCAGAACTATTTGCTAAAGGCTAACGAAATTAAGCCGTACGAAATAAATGCCTTAAAATCATTAGCTTTGTTCTATCAAAAGGCTGAAGATGATACTCAATTGGACCGAGTAAATCTTCTATTGAACCAACTTACTAATTAAACAAACAATAAAATAGATATGAATTTTAGAAGATCGATATTATTTATAGGAATGCTTTTTGCAACCAGCTCTACTGCGTTATTGGCGCAATCGGGCAATGTAAAAAAAGCAAAGGCAGCTATTGTAAAATTTGAAGAATTGAAAGCTGCTGGAACAGCCGAACTTGGCAAATCTAGTTTAACTGCTGCTCAAGAAGCCATTGACGCTGCTGTAGTTCATGACAAAACGAAAGAAGATCCCGAAGCATGGACTTATTATGCATTAGTATATTCTAATTTAGCTAACCTTGATAAAAATACAGAGGCAGCTACGAAAGCACAAGAAGGTATCCAAAAAGCTACTGAGTTCGATAAGGACAAAAAGAATGCTGAAAATATTACTGTAGCTTCACAAACGCTTGGTCAGTATAAATTTAATCAGGGTGTTGCAGCTTGGGATAAACAAGATTATAAAACAGCCTATTCAGATTTTTCTGAAGCATTAAATTACCTTCCAGGTGATACAACTTTGACATTCTATTCAGGGTTAGCAGCAGTGCAAAATAAAGAGTATGATTTGGCAATTGAAAAATATAAAGCTTTAGTGCCAATTAAAGAATATTCCAGCCATAAAACTATTATGGTTGACCTTCCTAAATTGTACTTACAAAAAGGTGATACTACTTCAGCTATCACGGCTGCTGCAGAAGCGGTTGCTGCCTATCCGGAAGACAACGATGCAGTTGTTCAAAACATAGAACTTAACTTAATTACCGGAAACGAATCAAAAATAGTAAGCGATATTGAAGCTCAGTTATCAAAAGATCCACAAAATAAAAGCCTACATTATTATTTAGGTCTTGCTTATGGTTCTGCAGGAGATTCTGAAAAAGCATTAGCTTCTTATCAAAAAGCGCTAGAAATAGATCCTAACTATCTTGAAGCTAATACGAATGCCGCAGTAGTTATTATGAATTCGGGTCGCGATGAGCTTATGAAATTAAACGAAGATAAATCAGTAGCTCCTGGTGATTATAATAAAAAGGTTGAGGGTATTAAACAACAAATTGCTCGTGCGGTTCCGTATTTAGAAAAAGCTGTTGAATTAGATCCTCAGAATGTAGATGCTCTTAGAAATCTTAAAAATTATTATGATTTCGTAAATGATGAGGCAAAATCTGCTGAGTTACAATCTAAAATTGAGAGTTTAAATAATCAATAAAAATAATATAAAATAAAGAAGCCGACTTCTATAAAAGTCGGCTTCTTTATTTTTATCCTAATGCGACATCCATTACCATCATTACTACAAATCCCAAAACAAATCCTAATATCGGAATATCAGAATGTTGCTCTTGTTGTGTTTCCGGGATAACCTCTTCAATTACCACAAATATCATTGCTCCAGCGGCAAATGAAAGTGCATAAGGCAATATGGGCATAAAAAAGCCAACTGCAAAGGCACCTAACACGGCGAAGATTGGCTCTACAATGGCTGATAGTTGACCATATTGAAAACTCTTCCATTTTGATAGCCCCATTCTCCTTAATGGCATTGATACAGCAATTCCCTCAGGAAAATTTTGTAAACCAATTCCCATTGCCAACAATACCGCACCAGTTATACTGGCTTCTGGTAAGTTTGAGGCCGCGCCCCCAAACAGAACTCCAACAGCTAAACCTTCAGGTATATTGTGCAATGCAATAGCGATGGTCAATAAGGTGGTACGATGTAAAGAGGATTTAGGACCTTCAGTTTTTAGGAAATTTAAATGAAGATGTGGCATTAATTTGTCTAAGCCAAAAATAAATAGTGCACCTAAAGTAAATCCAACTGCGGCCGGAACAACCTTAGTAAATCCTTCTCCCGAACTCATTTCGATAGCTGGTGACAATAAGGACCAAAAGCTTGCAGCAATCATTACGCCACCAGTAAAACCTAACATTCCGTTAAGCAACTTTTTATTAACGCCTTTAAAAAGAAAAACAAACGCGGCACCCAGTGCTGTGACACCCCAGGTAAATAATCCAGCAAATAAAGCAGCTAAAACTGCATTTTGTCTACCGAGATATTCTATTAATTCGTCTAACATGTAATTAATTGTACAAAAGTTTGTTGAAATTAGTTATTCTTTCTAACAATTTGATAAAATTTAATCTAAACAGCTGGAATGCCTATAAAAATTTAAAGGTCCTGATGGACCTTTAAATTATGTACTAATTAACTACTTTAAATGTGATCGAAGCATCCAGGCTGTTTTTTCATGTTTTTCAAGTATTCCAACAAGAAAATCTTCTGTTCCGGCATCATTATGTTCTTCTGCTAGCTTAATATCCTCACGCAAGGAAATAATTAAGCTTTCATAATCATTCAATAATTCTGCTATAAATCCTTGACTATCATTCTTCTTATATTTCATTTCTGTCAATTGAGTTACTTCCAGAAATTCTTTCAACGAACCTAATGCATAGTGACCCACCGACCGAACCCGTTCTGCGACCTCATCAATAATTTCAGCCAATTCAGTATATAGGCTTTCAAAGAAAATATGTTGTGCATGAAAATCCGGCCCTTCAACGTTCCAATGAGCATTTCTTGCTTTTGTATAAAGAATATTTTCATCAGCTAACAATTTATTTAAAATAGTTGCTATAACTTTTGTGTCTTGTTCTTTAATTCCGATGTCTGTTTTCATAGTCATGATATGTTTAAATTTATTATTAATATTTACTGGCATTATTTAATTTTTCAATTGCCTCCTCTCCTAGTCTTAATTGTATAGCTGAGACAAAACTGTCTAAATGATTTTTCTTGGTAGCACTTGCAATAGGCGCTGTAATACTAGGATGAGCTAACAACCAGGCTAAGGCAACAGATGAGGCAGAAGTGTTATAGGCAGAAGCAACTTCATTCAATGTTTTAATAATTCTTTGGCCACGTTCATTCCAATATCTTTTTTGTATACCAACTCCCCTAGTGGATTTTGAAAAATCCTCATCAGTTAAATATTTTCCTGACAAAAATCCACTTGCCAATGAATAATATGGAATTACTGCTAATCCATATTCCTTTACTGTTGCTTCATATTCCTTTTCAAACTTTTCTCGATCATAAAGATTATATTCTGGTTGAAGAGATATATAACGCGGTAATCCTAATTTAGAAGAAGTTTCCAAGCTTTCTATTAATCTACTTTCAGTTATATTAGAAGCTCCGATGTATCGAACTTTCCCTTCTTTAATTAAATCTTCATAAGCCCTAAGTGTTTCTTCAATTGCAGTAGTTTCATCGTCATAATGAGTCTGATATAAATCAATATAATCAGTTTGCAAACGATTTAATGAATGTTCTATCTGTTCTTTAATATAGCTCGCTTTGATATTAGTTTTACTATCGGCTCCGAATCGCCCCCCTACCTTTGTCATGAGTACTAATTTATCACGATTCCTTTTCTCTTTTACCCATTTTCCAATTATAGTTTCTGATTCACCACCCTGATTCCCTTCCACCCAATGAGAATAATTATTCGCGGTATCAACAGCATTAAATCCTAAATCTATGAATTCATCAAGGATCTCAAACGAGCATTTTTCATCAAGAGTCCAACCGAAGACATTCCCACCAAATATAATGGGGACGATTTCCAAATCAGTCCGACCAAACGATATTATTTTCTCCATTTTACTACAAATTTTGATTTATACAATTTAGCTATTTTTTACTTTCTTATCATATCTATTCTTACTTTTGTCCTTTGTTTTTATATTAGGATGACAACTAAAAGCCCATACTTTCATCATTTTGAAAAAGAAATTTCTGAGATTTCAAAACCCTCAAAATTTACCTTTCCATTTTATTATACCCCTCACCCCTTAAGCATTCTTGCATCTGAACAAGTTCAACATTATTTAAAAGTTCAAAAAGAATTTCAACATAACTTTGGATTGAACTCTTCTGATAAGGGTCTGGTTATAGGAAAAATGTTTGGGGTTTTAGTTGTCGAAGATATAAATGGGAATATAGGTTTTTTAGCCGGTGTTTCCGGGAAATTAGCGGGTACTAATAAACACCATTATTTTGTCCCACCAATATACGATATGTTGTCACCCGATGGATTTTTTATCAAAGAGGAAGAAAAAATCAATCAGCTAAACAAAGATATTGAACAATTACAGAATTCATCTGAATTAAAAATAGCTATAGATGACCTTGAAAATGTTAAAGTTGAACAAAATACTATTCTTACAGAATTAAGAAAATTCCACAAAATCAATAAAGCAGAACGTAAAAAAATTCGGCAATCAAAAGTTAATGAACTGACAGAATCAGACTACCGTATATTAGAGGAGGATTTAATCAAACAAAGTTATAGAGACCAACATGAATATGAAATTCAAAAAGAGCACTTTAGGTCAAAAGTTTTAGATTTTGAAACAAATCTTGATAAAATTGTTTCCAAAATAGACCAATTGAAATTGGAAAGAAAACAGAGATCTTCCATTCTACAAAATAGATTATTCAACGAGTATCAATTTCTAAATGCTTTAAATCAACGTAAGTCAGTACTTGATATCTTCACCGAAAGCAAGCAAATTCAGCCTCCTGCCGGCGCAGGCGATTGTGCCGCACCGAAGCTTTTACAGTATGCTTTTGAGAATAATCTCAAACCCTTATGTATGGCAGAATTTTGGTGGGGAGTATCCCCTGGTTCTGAGGTTAGAAAGCATAAAAATTTTTATCCTGCATGTAGAGGGAAATGTGAGCCTATTTTAAATCACATGTTAAAAGGCATTTTGGTAGATTCTAATCCAATGCTAGCAAATCCGGCACAGAATAAGGATTTGGAAATTATTTATGAAGATGAAGCTATTATAGTAGTTGATAAACCTTCAGAGTTTCTTTCGGTGCCTGGTAAAAATATTCAAGACAGTGTACAAACAAGAATTTTAAACAAATTTCCCAAAATAGACAGTCCACTTATTATCCATAGATTAGATATGTCAACCTCGGGAATATTAATACTCGCAAAGACGAAGTCGGCACATCAATTCATCCAAGAACAATTTATTAACCACACTGTCGAAAAACGATATACAGCCCTATTAGATGGGATCATCCAGCAGACTGATGGATTAATTGATTTGCCATTACGAGTTGATCTTGATGACAGACCCCGACAAGTGGTTTGTTACAAATACGGAAAACCAGCACAAACTAAATATAAAATAATTTCCATCGAAGGAAATAAAACGAGAATCCACTATTTTCCATTAACTGGGCGGACACATCAATTGCGGGTTCATTCCGCTCATTTCGCTGGATTAAATACTCCCATTGTGGGGGATGATCTGTATGGAACAAAAGCTGATCGACTTCATCTGCATGCCGGATTTATAAAGTTTATTCATCCGATTACAAGACAAAAAATCACTTTCCAGATAGAAGATCCATTTTAAAATCCATTGATTTTCTTTAACTTGTGATAACAAATTCTCCAAGATGGAAGTATTAAAACATGCATATCAGCATCCTTTACTCAAAAATGAAGATCTGGACCAAATTTTTGCAGCACATGAGAAAGTAAATCTTAACAAAGGTGATTTTATCTTAGAAAAAGGCCAGATAGCCAATGAATACTTTATACTTGCCAATGGACTGGTAAGAACCTATCTATATGATTATGAAGGAAATGAAATCACCACTGGTTTTACTGGACGCAATGAAGTTGTTATTGAAGTAGCCTCTATCTTTCAACGAATACCTACTCAAGAATATATTCAATGTCTCACTGATTGTGAATTATGGAGAATAAAGTATGATAATTTTCAGGATTTATTTCATAAAATCCCAGCATTCAGAGAATGGGGTCGAGCCTGGATGGCTTTCGAACTTTATTTGAGTAAAAAAAGAGCAACAGAGATGATAACAGAACCCGCGAAAAAACGATATCTGCATCTCATGGAAGAGAAACCTCAAATCATCCAACAAGCCCCATTAAAATACATAGCTTCATTCTTAGGTGTAACTGATACCTCTCTCAGTAGGATTCGTAAAGAAATCTATTGAGTTTATTAGTTCTTTTGGCTGTCCAATAAAGGATGATATGACTATCAAATCTTATACTTAAATTTATATCTATGAAAATATTGGTCTTTGGAGCCAGCAATAGCTCGAATTCTATTAATAAAAAATTTGCTATTAGTGTTAGCAAATACTATAAAGAACCAAACGATGAGATTAAAATTATTGATTTGAATGATTATGAAATGCCCTTATATTCTAAAGATAGAGAAGAAGAATTAGGAATACCTGTTCAAGCCGTTCAATTTGCAAAGCAGATAGATTGGGCAGATTTAATTATTATTTCATTTGCTGAGAATAATGGAAATTATAATGTAGGTTATAAAAACATTAAAGATTGGGTTTCCAGAATTAAAGACAGAAAAGTATTTCAAGGAAAACCAATATTTTTATTATCAACAAGTGAAGGTATTAAGGGGGCACAAACCGTTTTAGGGATAGCAGAATCTGAAATGAAAAGACACGGTGGTATCGCTTTGGATACTTTTTCACTGCCTGAATTCAGTAAGAATTTCGAAGAATCAAAAGGAGTTTGCACCTCACTGTATAGGAGTCAGCTAGAAGCAAAGGTTCGTAAAACAAAACGGAGTATGGCTGAAATTTTAAATAAAGAATAACAATAAATTTAATATTAATTATTATGGCAAAGAAAGTATTATTATTAGTTGGTGATTACGTAGAAGATTATGAGGCTATGGTTCCATATCAGGCGATGGAATCCGTTGGTATTTCTGTAGATACTGTTGCACCAGACCGTAAGAAAGGAGATACTGTTCCTACTGCAGTCCACGATTTCACAGGTGATCAAACATACAAAGAATTAAGAGGACATAATTTCGCTATCAATAAAGATTTTGACGCTATCAATACAGATGATTATGATGGGCTTTATATCGCAGGAGGACGCTCAGCAGAATATATCCGCTTAAACAAACGAGTTTTAGAAATTACTAAAGACTTCTTTGAAAAGAATAAACCCGTCGCTGCTATATGCCATGGAATCCAAGTACTGACGGCTGCTAAAGTATTAAATGGAAGAACTTTAACGGCTTATGTAGCTGTAGGACCTGACATTGAATTGGCTGGAGGAACGTGGAAGAACATCCCTGCAGACCAAGCTGTTGTAGATGGAAATCTTGTAACATCCCCTGCATGGCCAGGACACCAAAATATTTTAAAAGAATTCTATAAACTATTAGGTGTTAATATTTCATTATAATGCAGAAAAAAAATAAAAGAATATGGTTAATTGCCCTCTTCTTGGTGATAATTTTGGGCTATTTTATATATGATTCTTATTCACAACCATCCATTGAAGATTTACCCGGCAATTTTGAAGAAGTTGCGTTTGTTCGGAATGAAAATAATAAAGGTGGAATTATTCGTATCTATGCCGTGTCTGTGGGTGATCAATTGAATGCACGATATGACGAATGTGCGGATTTATTTCCCGTTAATGATTATGGAAGTTTGACCAAAATTTACTTTTTTGATAAAAGTAAACCTTATCCAACGAAACTTCAATTGGAAGAACCTCATTATGACACAACAAAATATGAGGCAATCAATATCCTAAGACGAAGAGGAGTCAATAAATAAGAATGATTGTTAAAATAGAGTTCTGAGATAAACAATTCAAAAAGGAGACTTCTTATTTCAAATAAAATAATTACACTCGAGCAAACTCGAGTGTTTTTTTAAATAGTGTGTTGAATATCTTTACAAAACTAACAGTACAACAGCATTTTCAATCTTTGATAATAATTATAATTTACACGCTTAACTTCAAACAACCATAAAACCACATTAAAACTTAAACAATAAACAACACAATTAAATTTATCTAAGAGATGATGGTTATTTGAATTTTGGCATCATTTAACAATTTGATAATATTTTGTTAACTTCTACCAAATAATGCCCAAACATCTTTGGGCTATGATTACAGATATAGAAATGGCAAGTAAATTTATCCCTAGAGATATCAGTTGGTTAAGTTTTAATGGTCGCGTATTACAAGAAGCAGCAGATCCAACAGTTCCTTTACATTCACGAATTAAATTTTTAGGAATTTTCTCCAACAATCTTGATGAATTTTTCCGTGTCAGAGTTGCGGCCCTTAAAAGAGCTGCTGAGATAAATAACAAAGAAACCAACAGCTATTTTTATAAACCACCAGCTTTAATCTTAGAAAAGATAACAGAGATTGTAATCAAACAACAGAAAAAATTTGATAAAATCTGGAATCAAGTTCGAAAAGAGATGGCCAAACAAAAAGTTTATATTAAAACGGCTGAACAATTAAACCAATCCCAATTAGAGTTTGTAAAAAACTATTTTGATGAAGAGGTTGAGACAAATATTATACCGCTCATTTTAGATGACGCAAAACCTATGCCCTACCTTCGAGATAAGAGTTTATATCTTGGCATTTCTATGTATAAAGATGATTGGCAATATGAAACGAAATTTGCCATAATAGAACTTCCTTCTAGTCAATTAGGAAGGTTTGTAATCCTCCCCTCACCGAAAAATCAGAAGCATATTATCTTAATCGAAGATATCGTTAAAGTAAATTTACCTTATATATTTTCATATTTTGGATTTGATAGATTTATAGCAAACACCTTTAAAATTACTAAAGATGCAGAGTTTGATTTAGATAATGATGTTAATACTTCTTTTGTTGAGAAAATTAATAAAGGAATTAAAAACAGAAGGAAGGGGAAACCCACAAGATTTGTTTTTGATCAAGAAATGGATCCAAAATTACTGGAATTCCTTATTAAAAAACTAAACCTCAGCAAGAAAGATAGTATTATTCCTGGACAAAGAATTCATAATTTTAAGCATTTTATGAATTTTCCTAACGTTTTTCAATCATATCATACTCCAGAAGAGCGAAAACCATTTGAACATCCTGAATTTAGTAGTGAAGCTCGGGTAACTGATATTATACTTGAAAAAGATGTGCTCCTCTCCTTTCCATATCATGAATTCAGACCAATGATCGATCTGCTTAGAGAAGCAGCTATGGACCCGGATGTTAAATCTATCAAAATAACTATTTATAGAATGGCTTCGAATTCTAAAATAGCGAATGCCCTTGTCAATGCTGCCAGAAATGGAAAAGAAGTGACTGTCATGCTGGAGCTACGGGCACGATTCGATGAAGAACAAAATCTAAATTGGAAAGAGAGATTTGAAATGGAAGGTGTAAATGTATTAGTAGGACTTCCAAATAAAAAAGTGCATGCAAAGTTATGTATCATTAAAAAAAGAGTTAATAATAAAACAGTACAATATGGATTTGTAAGTACAGGTAATATCAACGAAAAAACTGCAAAATTGTATGGAGATTATTGCTTAATGACAAGCAATAAAAGTGTTATGGCGGATATAAACAAAATATTTAATGCTTTACAAAAGCCTAAAATTCCGATTACTGAGCAAATAAAGCATAATAAGAGCTTATTGATCTGCCCTAATGATATGAGACAACAAATCTGCTCATTTATTGATAAAGAAATTTTGGAAGCAAAAGCAGGAAGACCGGCTCGAATAATTCTAAAAATGAATTCATTGAGTGATAAAGAATCAATAAAAAAAATATATCAAGCTTCCTTAGCTGGAGTTAAAGTGGAATTAATAGTTAGAGGTATATTTTGCGCTGTAAATCAAAAGAAATTTGTTACTCCATTCCATGCTATAAGTATAATTGATGAATTTCTGGAACATGCTAGGGTATTTTATTTTTATGCCTCAGGTAAAGACTTAACTTATATTTCCTCAGCGGATTTAATGACCCGAAATTTAGATCATCGCGTGGAAGCTGCAGTAAAGATTAATAATAAAAAACTTAAGCAAGAGTTATTGGATATGTTGGAAATTCAACTCCATGATAATGTTAAAGCGAGGTATCTGAATAATAAACAAACAAACGAATATATTCATAATGATGAAACATTATGCAGATCTCAAATTGAAATTCATAATTTTTTAAAATCAAGAACAGAAATTACTGAATAAGTAATACGTTAACACTTAATTTTATTTTGCTAATATTTTTAGTATTTTAGTGCAAATATTAGTGAGATGGAAAAGGATTTTATTTCAGGTAGAGGAGCACAGCAGAACATACACAATATATTCTCTCGCCTAAGCTATAGTCAGGATCATGTGGAAGGGATAGACGATTGGGAACAAGATGTTCCCAATACGCAATTCACTATTATACACCCCAAAACAATCGTTAATAAAGTTACCAGCCCTGATGTGGGTATGCAATATTCTGCTAATCCATATCAAGGTTGCGAACATGGTTGTATATATTGTTATGCCAGAAATTCCCATCAATATTGGGGATATAGTGCCGGACTTGATTTTGAAAGTAAAATATTAGTGAAAACAAACAGTCCGAAACTATTTAAGGAATTTATTACTAAAAAAAGTTGGGACGGTACTCCCATATCATTATCAGGAAATACGGATTGCTATCAACCGCTTGAAAGAAAATTTAAACTCACACAAGCTATCTTAAAGATTTCTTTAGAACATGGACAGCCTATTGGATTGATCACAAAAAACAGTCTTATTTTACGTGATATTGATATTCTTACCGAAATGGCGAGCAAAAATCTCTGTATTGTTTTTATCTCCCTTAATTCATTAACTAAAGAAACCCGTTCAAAGATGGAACCCAGAACAGCAACTGCCCAACAAAGATTGAAAGTCATAGAAACTTTATCAAAAAATGGTATTCCTGTAGGAATTATGTGCGCGCCTATTATTCCGGGATTAACCGATCACGAAGTACCAAACGTATTAAAAGCAGCTGCAGAAGCAGGTGCAAAGTGGGCAGGATACACTATAGTGAGGTTAAATGGTGAAATATCAAAAATTTTTGAAGAATGGCTATGGAAAGCTTATCCGGATCGTGCAAATAAGATCTGGCATAGCATACAAAGTTGCCATGAAGGAAAAGTAAACAATAGCGAATTTGGAAATAGAATGAAAGGTTCTGGTCATTTAGCTTCAATAATCAAAGACAGTTTTAGATTACATTGTAAAAAGAATAAATTAAATACAACATCATTTGAATACGACTTATCGCATTTCAACAAAAACTTTAACACTCAGCTTAAACTATTCAATCTATAATGTTAAGTAAAGTTAAAATGACAACGTAATATCGATATGTGAAAGTCATGGCACCTCGTTTGGTATATAGAACCTATAAACTATTAATAAACAAATAAACGTAATACAATGAAAAAAGCATTTAAATTATTAAGTCTATTATTTGTGGTTTTATTTACAGTATCTGCTTGCTCAAAGGACGATGATCCGGCAGATAACGATTTTTTTGTAGATGAATATAAGGGAACTATTAGCTATAAATCCACTAATGATGAGGTTGAAGATATTGGCCCTTTAGATGGAACAGTGACAGTTACTAAAGTTGGAGGATCGAATTATTCTTTTATATTTAATAATGATATCCCTGACATTACCAATTTAAAAATGACTAAAGGAGATAATACTAAATTAATTTTTGAAGATGGTGAATTAGGTATTGTTTCTATTGACAGCGATCAGCTTACTATTGGCTATACAAGAGATGGTGAAACATGGACCGCCAATTGTAAGAGAGACTAAAAAATCTAATATTAACATATAAATAAAAATAGGCGATCAAATTATTTTGATCGCCTATTTTTATTTCTTTAGATGTAGTATTAAGGATATCTTAAACAAATTACTATTACTATTAATAAATAAATTATAATCGGAGACATAGAGTTGGTTTAACCTAGATTCCAATCGTTGTATGATTTTATTTTCTCCTTGATTACCCAAATAATGATTCACTCTATTACTTACTTCGAAATGCAAATTATTACCTCCGATTTTCAACTTTATATTTACCGGATAATTCTCCTTTGAATGATAACCGTTCTGTAAAGCATTCCTAACAATTGGAAATAACAATAAGGAAGGAATATTTAAATCAATATCAGAAATATTAAAATCTGATTTATAAACAATTTCTGAATTGACAAATTTCTTATACAGTTGTAAATACCGACCTAAACAATCTATTTCTTGCTGAATTGGCCACAAACTTCCAAACTCAATTTTCAAAAGCGTGGCTTGATAAGTATTGAAACATTTTTTATCATCAAGATTAATATCGGATTGTTGATAAACAGCATTAGCAAGCACCGGGTCTAATTGAGAATGTATAAAACTTAGTTCAGCTTCAGAATCCATCAATCTGTTTTCCAGATCTTTTATATTACTATCATTTTTCTTCCAAAACATATTACTCTTTAACTTTTATTTCCTTCTTCCCTTCTAGCCCACTTACTCCACCGGAAACCACTAATTTCATAGCATCAGTTGCTGAGATATTTAATTTAGTCACCTTATCAGAAGCCACAATGACAACCTGACCAGCAACAGAGTAAGAATAAGGAAAATAAACAACGACCTCTCCGGGAAGTTCAAGAATACTCAGATCTTTCTGTGTTAGAAAACCAATTTTCTTTAATCCAAATTCGTTGACTACAACTAGAACAGGTTCATTGAATTTTTTAGCATCACCAACAAAAGCTTCTGTGAAATCCTTTATGGAAGAATATAAAGTATTAAAAAGTGGAATTTTGCTAATTGTACGACTTAACCAACTACGGATTGGAGCAGTTACAAATGTTGTAAAAATAAAACCGATCAATGTCAATAAGAGAATAACCGATAAAATTCCTAAGCCTGGAATATACAAAGGATGACCTTGTTCATCTTCCAGAAAGTGTTCGGTAATATTCAATGCTCCATCTAAAGTAGCCACTAACCAAACAATAACAAATAAAGCACCAGCAACCGGGGCCACTACTAAGGTTCCTTTAATAAGGTAATAAAAGAATTTCTGAAAAAATTTAGATATCATATTATTCGTAATAATAAACACGCTTTACTCTACCTGATATATTTACAAGCAACTCATAAGGAATTGTACCAATATCTGCTGCAGATTGCATAATATCGGGAAAAACGACAACCTCGTCACCTACCTGTATATTTAGTCCCGAAACATCCAGCATACACATATCCATACAGATATTTCCTATAGTAGGAACTCGGATACCATTAATTTCCATTTTTCCGATTGAATTACCAAATCTTCTGGAATAACCATCAGCATATCCAATTTTTACAGTTGCTATTTTACTGTCTTTTGATAATACTCCTTTCCTATCATAGCCTACAGTTGCACCAGCTGGAAGATCCTTAATTTGAGTAACTGTAGTCTTCAATGAACTAACCTGTTCCAGATTGACTAAATTCTCACTCATGTCCACCCCATACAATCCAATTCCTAATCTTACCATATCCAGGTGAGCATTTGGCCATCTCAAAATAGCGGAAGTATTAGCAACATGCTTTATAAATGAATATCCTAATGCTTTTTCCAATTTTTCAGCAGAAGAATTATAATTTAATATTTGCATTTCTGTAAATTCATCCTGATTTGGATCACCCGATGCAACTAAATGTGTAAAAAAAGACTGAACCCTTACCTCCTCTTGATTTTTTAATTCATTAATGACAGCGTCCATTTCTGAAGGAAAAAAACCTAGTCGATGCATACCCGTATCCAATTTAATATGAACTTTATATTCCTTAACTTTTTGTACTCTCAAGTAAGCAATAAACTCCATAAGGAAATCCATACTATAAATTTCAGGCTCCAGATCATATTTTATTAATGAGTCAAAGGTATCTTTATCAGGACTTAAAACCATAATAGGCAAACTAATGCCTGCAGTTCTCAACTCAACTCCTTCATCTGCAAAAGCAACAGTAAGATAGTCTACTTTACTAAATTGCAAGAGGTTGGCAATCTCAAAACTTCCACTGCCGTAAGAGAATGCTTTTACCATTGCCATTAATTTAACATCTTTCGGAATCAATGATCTATAAACCATTAAATTATTAGAAATGGAATTCAAATTAATCTCTAATACCGTTCCATGTGACTTTAATACTAAACGCTGAACGATCCGTTCAAATTGAAAAATACGGGCTCCTTTCACAAGTATGCTCTCGTCATTCACTTCGAACTCTGAAAAACGAGATAAAAATTCTTCAGTGCTTTTAAAAACTTGTTTTTGGTCAATTTTTATATCTTCAATCCAATCAAAAGTTTTACCAATCCATATAAATCTCTGAAGACCTGCTGAGTTCAACAAAAAAGTTAGTTTTTGCTGAATTTTCTCACTTTCATCTAAACCCTCCATTTCTGAAAGAATTAAAGTCTTCTTCTCATGTTGATTTTGTTGATTTAAGAAATCAAGAGAAATCCTTAATGAGGCAAGATCATTTGAATAGGAATCATCAATAATTGAACTATAATTTATTCCTTTTTTCAATTGAAGACGCATCTCCAAAGGCTTTAACAATTGAATTCTTTCAACTATTAACTCTGCATCATAACCTAAAAAATACATAGTCGTAATACAGATCAATATATTTTCTATTGATGCTTTATCCGTAAATGGTACCTGGCAAATACAGATAACTTCACCTATTCGTACTTTTAGCTTACTGACATTTGTCAGTGTCTCGGCAGTAATTAATTCAATATTGTCATTATCCAATTGACCCCAAGTGACTAATTTAATATTACCGGAGAACATCTCTTTATTAAGATAACTTGATCCCGCAATTAAGGTATCTACTCCTTTAAACAGCTGTAACTTCTCTTCTAACTTTTGACTTTTACTTTCAAAGTTTTGAGAATGTGCAACTCCAATGTTTGTAAAAACACCTATAGTTGGACGGATCATTTTCTCTAAGTGCTGCATTTCACCGCGGTCACTAATACCCGCCTCAATTAATGCTAAATCATATTGTGGATTTAAATTCCAGAGTGATAAGGCTACGCCTAATTGAGAATTATAACTTTTAGGACTTTGATAAACCTTCTTTTCAGGATTTAGTAGCTGGAACAACCAAGCCTTAACAATAGATTTTCCATTACTTCCCGTGATTCCAATAATCGGATAATGAAATTGACTTCGATGATATGCTACCAGATCCTGCATAAATTTTAAAACATCAGGCACCTGAATAACATTAATATCGGTTTTATCATCAAAAAACTTTACCGGACTTGAAGTTATGAAGTTACGGATCCCCTTTCTATAGGCATCAGGAATAAAATCATGACCATCACGTGTTGCTTTTAAGGCAAAAAACAAAGATTCCTCAGGATTACTTATCTTTCGGCTATCGTATACTAGCTCGGTGATTTTAGACGATAAATCATTTGATTTTAAAAGTGTTAAATCTAATATCTCGCAAATAAAATTAATAGTATACATGAGTCTGCAAATATGTAACGAAGTTCATCATTTTTTTTAAAAGTTCATCATTTTTTGAAGATTTGCATTATGGAAGAATCCTTAAGAAAAAAGAAGATTTATACCGCAACGGAGGCCAAGCGAAAAGCAGAATCTTATTGTGCCTATCAGGAACGATCTCAGCAAGAAGTTCGCGACAAACTTTACTTTTGGGGATTACATACGCTAGAGGCTGAAAATATAATTAGCTACTTGATTGAGGAAAACTTTCTAAACGAAGAACGTTTTGCCAAAGCATATGTCTTGGGAAAATTTAGAATTAAATCTTGGGGAAGAGTAAAAATAACTCAGGGATTAAAATTAAAACAGGTCTCTCCACCATTAATCAAAATTGCATTAAAAGAGATTAATCCCAATGATTACTTCGATAAACTTGTAAGCATACTTGAGAAAAAATCAAGGCTTTTAAAGGAATCGGATCCATATAAACGTAATAATAAGTTATATCAATACGCTTTAAGCAGAGGTTATGAAAATAATCTAATTTTAGAGGTGCTGAAAAACAATGAATTGGAAAGTTAATGAAATATTTTTCAAAAAATAATTTTAGGAATTCGATTTTCTCTCTATATTTGCAGCACGTCAAGCGAAAGTAGCTCAGTTGGTAGAGCACAACCTTGCCAAGGTTGGGGTCGCGAGTTCGAATCTCGTCTTTCGCTCAGTTGCCTAGGTGGTGGAACTGGTAGAC
>Ga0308157_10001154_pt1 | contig 60649 bp, 58 predicted proteins | sample PhyBR1_FD_201035 | JGI IMG/M metagenome (GOLD analysis project Ga0308157, IMG submission 201035) | Phyllosphere microbial communities from UC Gill Tract Community Farm, Albany, California, United States - DLSLB.R1 | ecosystem: Host-associated > Plants > Phyllosphere > Unclassified | place: USA... | reverse complement strand
CTACTGGGGGAAGTACGTGGGGTGCATCTTAGCAGCTTGACTGACCTGCCTGTCTATTATGCCCAGCGGCCAACGGAACTGGCGTTGGCAGCCAAGCTGGAACCGCCAGCTAAGTACCACTCTATTAGAGCGGTTTCGAGGTCAGTGTACCATAGTTTGCTTTTCTTTGCGCTATGAAACCGTACTCTGACGATTTACGCGAACGGGTAGTAGCGGCTTGCGCTGAAGGCGGGCGTTCGGTGGGCGAAGTAGCGGCGCACTTTCGCGTGTCCGTCTCGTTTGTCCACAAGCTGCGCCAGCGTCAGCGCACGACGGGCTCGCTGGCCGCCTTGCCCCACCGCGGCGGCCCGGCCCCGCTGCTCGACGCGGCGGCCCGCGCCGAATTGGCGGCCTGCGTGGCCCGGCAACCCGACGCCACGTTGGACGAACTGCGCGGCCAGCTGGCCGCTGCCGGGCTCCCCGCGGCAGGCCGCACAACGGTCTGGCAGGCGTTGCAAGCGCTGGACTTGCGGCGCAAAAAAAGAGTAGCCACGCAGCCGAGCGCGACACCGAGCGGGTGAAGGGCCTGCGCCGGGCCTTCCTGGAGGCCTTGTCGGGCGAAGACGTGACGCGCTTCAAGTTCGTGGATGAAACCAGTGTGAACCTGACCTATACGCGCCGGTACGGCCGGGCCGCCGGCGGCCGGCGCGTGGACCAGGCGGTCCCCTTGCACAGTGGTCCGAACGTGACGGTCGTCGCGGCGCTGACGGCGCAGGGCGTGGAAGCCGTCATGGAACTCGACGGGGCCGTAAATACGACCAGTTTCGTGGCCTACCTCGAGCAGGTATTCGGGCCTACGCTGGCACCCGGCGACGTGGTCGTGCTCGACAACCTGCGCGTGCACAAGGCCCCCGGCGTGGCCCAGGCCGTCGCCGCTTTTGGGGCCCGCCTCTTGTTTTTGCCGCCCTACTCGCCTGACTTTACGCCCGTGGAATTGGCCTTCAGCAAGCTCAAAACCGCCCTGCGCGCGGCCCAGGCCCGCACCCGCGATGCCCTGACCGACGCGTTGCCAATAGCCCTGGACTGGATAAGCGAAACCGATGCAAAAAACTGGTTCGACCACTGCGGCTATCATGTACACTGACTACGAATCTGCTCTAACAGGTAGCCAAGTGCTCGTTGGCGGTAAAACAGCCGGGTAGCCACGGTGACGGTTGCGACGGGGGAAGTAGCCAGCAAAATCAGGGAGGGTAGCTGATTCAGGCCCGCTGCCATATAGGTTAGAGGATGGAGGTGACGAATCAGTCGAGTTGCTAACGCTTCGGGAAATAAACCCGGACTCCTATTAGCAGCGCGACGCGGGCTTTTTAGTGAGGCTAATACGCTTATCATAAAGGCACTACCCCGTGCAAGTGCTTCGATTCCTGGTAAAGCGTGACCCCTAGCAAACGCCAATCTATAGTACCATACACACTATAAGTCAAGCATTTATCTTTAATTGTCACTTTCTCTAGCTGGGAGTGCCACGTATTGCCTAACCGAAAGCCGGTGAAGTAGACGTGACTGGGGAGCATTCCCGTTGTATCCGGCTGCTCCCAGTAAGAAGTGGCGAGCGTAAGCGCATTCAAATAGTGGTTCTCAATAGGAACGACCAAGTGAGTTGGTACGCCCGCGTGCACGGCCAACGGACCCTCATGCGGCGAGGTAGGCGCGTTAGCTATCGGCTTTTGCGCCGAACTACCCCATGAGTACAGCCCCAGCACGAGCACCAGGAGCGGCCAGAGGCCCAAGCGCTGCCAAATGGCTTGTAGCGCGTAGACACCAGACGCCACGAAATAGATGAGTACCACACCATTGAGGGCTGTCCAAAGCAGATACATAGTGGCTCACTAGCTGATAGGGGAGACTGGCAACCTAACACGGCTAAAATAGGAGCTTATGCCTGAAGACCCAGTGAATCAAGTGTTAACACTCGTTCAAAAACAACCGAACTCTTCTGTGAGGAGAAATACTACCTCGAATCTGAGGCTTGTCACATTTCATAGACGAACGTGGCTGTTGCAGAACTCTCTCATCGGCTTGATAAGACAGGCGTTTAATGCCAAAACAGCCAAAAAGCAGCGTCATACCCCGTTTTAGGAGTTGATTTAGCGGCTAGCGGTAGCACGCAAAGCTGTAAGAGGAGTTCTGCAACAGCCACGAACGACTACATAATGTCTTTGAGCTGCGAAGATCCTTTTGAGAAGGAGTGTGACCGTTACCGAGTTCTGTACACCGGCTCTGGAATGGGCTCGTCGACTCGCATAATGCTAGCAAAGCTGCCAAAGCCGATTGCTAGACAGGCTTGTCGGCTATTCGCCTTGTTACTGAGCCAGCCTACGCGTTCTATAACGGCCACCGTAGCGTCTTCATGTGCCAAGCCATTCGGTAGACCCTAGCGGCAATGCGTGTCAGTGGCGATTATTACGCAAGCTTATCAATTGCGGCGCACGATGGTCGTCTACGAGGACGTCGGCGCGCTGTCTGCTCGCAGTCGCTATATCCCCCCCCTGCATGCCCGCTTATCTGCCTGCTCCCACTGCCCGCTCCGCCCGGTTCTGGGCAGCCCGTCGCCATGTGCTCCAAACGATTGCCAGCATTGGCGGGACGTTTACCGTGGTGCTGTTGGCCCTCATGCTGTTACTGTGGGTACCCACCCGGGCCCTGCTTCCCCTGATTTTTATCGGACTGCCTACCGGCTGGGCGCTGGGTGTTCTGCAGGTCCTCGTGTTTCCGGTGCTGGTGCAGCGGCTGCCGCTACGCGTGGCTATCTTTTTACAGAGTGTCGGCCACCTGCTGCTGCTGCTGGTACTACACGGTAGCCTCGGGCTACTGGCCCACCGCCTGGGCCTGCCTCGGCTCTGGCCGGAGCCACCTGTGGCCGCTACGGAGCCCGTTCGGCACTGGCTGCTGGTGCCTATCATCTACGTCTTAGCCGTCGTGGTGACCTCGCTGCTGCGCCAACTGCTGCAGGGCATGAGCCGCGAGCGCTTACGGGAGTTACTGAACGGCCGTTACCAGCAGCCGGAAGAGGAAAACCGGGTTTTCCTCTTTGTCGACTTAAAAGACTCGACGCACCTGGCCGAGACTCTAGGCAATGACCGGTACAGCCGCCTGGTACGCGACTTTTTCCGCGACGTGAGCCCGGCTATTGCGGCGGCCCGCGGCGAGGTGTACCAATACGTGGGCGATGAAGTGGTCGTCACCTGGCCCTCGGCTACGGGGTTGCAGTTCGCCCACTGCCTGCACTGCTTTTTTGACATGCAGCGCGCTATTGCCGCGCGGCATGCGGCCTACCAGCGTGCCTACGGCGTGGTGCCCTCCTTCAAGGCGGGGGCCCACGGCGGCTTGGTTACCACGGTGCTGGTAGGCACGCAGCACCGAGAATTGGTTTACCACGGCGACGTGCTCAATACCACCGCGCGCATTCAGGCCCAGTGCAACGCGCTAGGCAGCCGTTTTCTGGTTTCTGCTGCGCTACGCCGGCAGCTCGGCAACCAGCCAGAGTTTCAGTTTACACCCCTTGGCGGGCAGACGCTGCGCGGAAAAGCTAGCGCTACGGAGCTGTTCGACGTGCAGCTCTACCTGCCTATTTTAACGTAACGAAGTAAGCGAGCCCCGGCCCCCTGAGCCAGAAGCAGGTATCCTTCCAAACCGCACCGTCTTCGCCTAGCTCCTTGTTAGCCCGCCGCCCTAGCTAGGGCTTGTAACTCGGTTAGGGTCTGACCAAACTGCTTTTTGAAGGCGTACGAAAAGTGCGACAGGGTTTCAAACCCTAATTCCAAGTAAATGTCCGATGGGCGCTTCTGCTTCTGGGTAACCAGAAAGTGCGCTTGTGCTAAGCGTTGTTGTTGCAACCACTTTTCGGGCGTTGCGCTGAAAACTTTCGCAAAATCACGCTTGAACGCCGACAAGCTTCGGCCCGTGAGCTTGGCAAACTGGGCTAACGGCACGTTGTAGGAAAAATGCCGCTGCATGTACGCCGCCAAGTCTAGTTTGTGCGGTTCGCTAAAATCAAACAAAAAGTTTTTTAAGGCGGGGTTGCGAAGCAGTAACGCAATGACTTCGGTGGTTTTAGCTTGGGCTAGCACCGGGGTTAGCTTGTCGGGTTGATCGAAATAGGGCAGCAGTGAATTGAAATAGCCGCTCAAGAACGCATCCTTTTCGACGAGCGAAACCGCTTCACCCGCGTAAACGCCGTCAGCTTTTATGTTATGTTCTGCGCTGTATTCCTGCAGCGTTTCCTGCTCTAAGAATACCGTAATCGTGGCAAACGGCTTTTGTCCGTCTGGTTTCTTGACGACCTTGAGCAATTGGTTTCGCTTCACCAAACACAGCGAACCAGTCGGGTAGGTGATGACGCCTTTCTCCGTGTAATGGTCGGCACTGCCCGACGTGATGATGCCAATATAGCTCTCATACACGAAGGGGTCATGGCCAAAAGGCGTTTCGTCATGACACGTATATAAGAGAACGTTGCGGGTCTTATGTGCTTGGTACATAATGCAGAAGTCTTATTTCATCTGACTCAACAGCAGTCGGTCGAACAATTTATCTGACAAAATCTTTCGCAAGAACAACATCGGCTTGGCCATGTAGCCGCCACTGTAGCGGGTTTTCGGGTTCTTTGCCTCGATACTGGTTTTAATCAGCTTGGCTATCACAGTCGGCTCAGGCACCTTGCCGGCTACTTTCTCAAAGGACTTTTTGAAACCAGCTACCAGCTCGGCGTAGGCGGTCTGACCCGATACGCGCAGCAGGCTGTCAACGGCAATGTTACCCCACTCTGATTTGGTGCCGCCTGGTTGAATCACGACGACATTTACCCCAAAGGATTGCACTTCCAGGCGCAGGGCATCGCTCAGCGCTTCGAGGGCAAATTTGCTAGCGTGATACCACCCACCCAGGGGCGAGGTGATTTTGCCGCCCACCGACGACACATTGATGATTTTGCCGTAGTGGTTTGCGCGCATTTTCGGCAGCACTAGCTGCGCCAAGCGCATGGCCCCAAACACGTTTACGTCCAATTGGTATTTGGCATCCGAGAGCGCCACGTCTTCAATGGCCCCGTACGAACCGAAGCCGGCGTTGTTGACCAAAATGTCAATGCGGCCGGCTTCTTGGAAAATCTGTTCTACACAGGCCATGATGCTGTCGTCTTTAGTGACGTCCAGCGCCACCGGTTTGATGCCGTAGCTTTTGAGCTCTTGCATCTTTTCTACCCGGCGGGCGGCGCCGTAAACGGTGTAGCCGCTTTGGGCTAAGTAAATAGCGGTGGCTTTGCCAATGCCTGCCGAAGCCCCCGTAACCAGCACTGTCTTTTGCATGATTTCCTGCGATTAGTGTGATGCAAAATTAGATTTGGCCTAAAAACGTGGGTTTCGTGAAACGTCCAAAGAATTGTCGTGAAACGTCCATTTTGAGCAGGGTAAGCGCTTACTACGGAATGCGGTGAACCACTTAGAAAGAACTCCTTCCTTGAGCAAGTAGCCGCTGTGCCACAGCTACTTGTTAGAGATGCGGTAGCTCAAAGCGAGGCGAAAAGTCAGTCGCCGCCCTTAATTGAGCGCTCACTTATGGCGTACGGGCAAACTTTGCGTCCTATCCTAGACCAGCTTTGCTCTTGGCCCAGCGCTGCTCCGCTACTCAGGCAGGTTAAGGCAACCCGGCTAGTGGGGTAGTACTTACAAGAACCGGTTAAAGGCAACTGGCCCCGAAAGGTGCAGTGGCTGTTGCAGAACTAGGTTTAGGTCATCGCACTTTGCCACTAGCCGCCAAATCAGCCCAGAACAGTCGCTGCCAAACGGCTTTCTACACGCCTTTAAGCCAGATAGCGCTTGTTAGCAAGCGTGCTGAAAAGTTCTGCAACAGCCACTGCACCTTTCTGAGCCGGCGTTGAACTGGTTACTACCTCCGCTTGCTGGGGGCCGCCCAAGACCTCAGAAAGAGAGTTGGTCCCAGAAGACCACCTTGCCTTGTTGATTATGCACGAACTGGACATTGCCATCCTGTGACACCACAATGGCTAGGCAATCCGGGGCTGCTAGACACAAGCGGTAGGCGGCCCGGTGGCGGGTACCCCCGTGGTCAGCCGGCACGGGTTGCAAGGTGTGTGCTTCCATGTCCAGCGCCCGGTACACCTGCGTGTGGGTTGGTCTAGTAAAGCAGGAGAGAATTAGGTGCTAATATTCCCAACCCCATGGAAAAAGCCTCTTCCTCCAAACGACCGCGCTATGATGCGGCCTTTCGGGCCGAAGCCTTGCGCCTGGCCAGCGAAAGCCGCTCGACGCTGGCGGCTGCCCGCGCGTTGAATATTAACGCTAAGCTGCTCTACCAGTGGCAGAAAGCGGCCCAGCAGCCCTTGCCTACTGACCCGGCCGAGGCGGCCGAGGTGCGGGCGCTGCGGCAAGCCAACAAACGGCTGGCCCAGGAGCTGGAGATTTTAAAAAAAGCCATCGCCATCTTCTCGACTACCCCGACCCCATGAGTCAGCTGCAATTTATTGACCAGCAGCGGATTCACTATCCAGTGCAACTCCTCTGCCACGTACTAGCCGTCGTGCCCAGCCGCTACTACGCCTGGTGCCAGTGCGCCGTGTCTAAGGCGGAGCCGGCCTGGAAAACGGCGCTGGTCGACGTGTTTGACGAGCATCCGCGGCGCTACGGCACCCGCCGGCTGCAAGTCGAATTGCGCGAGTTGGGCCACCGCGTGGGGCGACAAGCCCTCCGCACGGCAATGCGTCGCCTTGGGCCGCAAAGCCTTGCAGCCCAAGGCGTTTACGCCGCGCACGACCGATTCGACCCACGGCAAGCGCTGCGCTCCGAACTTGCTGCTCAACCAACCGCGCCCGACCCAGGCTAATCGGGTGTGGGTTAGCGATATCACCTGCCTCCCCCTGGCCAACGGTAACTGGGTCTACTGCTGCGCCTTTCAGGATGTGTGCACCAAGCAGGTAGTGGGCTGGCAGGTGCGAGCCGATATACCCGAGGCGCTGGTTACCAGTGCCTTGCAACGGGCATTGCTCACCCAGCGGCCCGCCTCCGGGTTGATTGTCCACTCCGACCGAGGCGGCCAGTACGTAGGCAAGGTCTACAAAATGCTGTTGCGCACCGCCAAAGCGCACCTCTCGCACAGCCGCCGCGGCGAATGCTACGACAAGGCGCAGGCCGAAAGCCTGTGGGCGCGCCTCAAAACGGAGCTACTCGAAGCCCGCGAGTGGCCTGTTTTTACGGACCTGGCCGACGCGCAAGCCAGGGTCGCCGACTATTTTGACTACTACAACCACAAACGCCGCCACTTCAGCATTGGCTATTTAAAACCTTATCTGTTTCATCAACAGCAACTTGCTGATACCTCCTAATTCTCTCCTGCTCAACTAGACCACCCCAAAGGTACCGGTGCTGCCGACTGACACCTTCATTCGTGAAGAGTTCCAGGAGGCGCGCAAAATCGCGCGGCGAGCTCCGGAGCGAGCCCGCCGGCCAATCGGGGTAGCCCGTCGGGGGCAACTCCCGTAGCTGCCCTTCGGCCCACTGGTAGGGCATGGCCAGGTGCTGGGGCGGGATATCGGCAACCTTCCAGGCCGTGTGGCGGGTGCCCAGTGGCCGGAACAGCCGCTGCTGCGTCAGCATCTCCAGGGGGGCCGGGCCTACCCGGCCGGCCAGGTAGCCCAGCAGGGCAATGGCCACGTTGCTGTACTGCCACTGCTGGCCCGGTGGCGCGGTGGTGAAGCAGTCGTCGTCGGCGTACCAGGTGCCGCCCGGCGTGAGGTAGCCCACCAGAAACTCGCGCAGGGGCAAGGTGGGGTCGCCCACCACGCTGAAGGCCGGGGTTTGGCCGTAGCGTCCGTCCGAAATACCGGAAGAATGCGTGAGCAGGTGCCGGAAGGTCAGCGGCACGTCGGGGAAGCGGGGATGCCGCACGGGAAAATCTAGGTACGGCCCGATGGGCTCGTCGAGACGGTATTTCTGCTGCTCCAGCAGCTGCAGCAGGGCGGTGCCCGTGACCACTTTACTCACCGAGGCGATGTGAAAGGCCGTGTCCGGCGTCACGGGGCGGGCGGCGGCCACATCGGCCAGCCCGTAGCCCGCCGTAAACACCGTGCGCCCGGCCCGCACGATGGCCACGCCGAGGCCGGGCGTGTGCGTCTGGGCTAACCCGGCCCGCACAAAAGTGGTAAATTCCGGCTCCCAGGGCTGGGCGCCCGGTCGGCGGCCCCACACCGCCGGCGCGGCGAGCAAGGAAACGCCTATTTGCAAGGCTTGACGACGATTCATAATAACAGACTCTTTTGCGGATGAAACAGGTAGGGAACCCCTGGCCACTGCCGTACGTCGGCGGGTAGGGTGAGCAGCATCAGAGCAGGCACCGGTACTGCGCCACGAAGGCGCGGAACGCCCGGCGGTACGAGTCGCTGACGGGCAGCCAGCTACTGCCGACCTGCACTTTGTCTTTGTCAATGGCCTCGATGCCGGCCAAGCCGACGATGTAGGAGTGGTGAATGCGCACGAAGCGGTCGGCGGGCAGCTGCGCTACCAGGTCCTTAAGGCGCAGCAGGTTAATAATTTTCTGCGAGCGGGTATGCACCGCCACGTAATCGCGCAGTCCTTCCACGAACAGAATGTCGTCCCAGCGCACCTTGTGCTACCGAGCCCCGTCCTTAAGGAATAGAAAGGTCGGCTCAGCGGGGAGGAGCGGCCCGCTGGTCATGGGCCTTGTGCACGGCCCGCAGAAACCGCTCGAACGTGATAGGTTTGAGCAGGTAGTCCACCGCATCTACCTCGTAGCCGTGCAGCGCATACTGTGAATGGGCCGTGGTGAGAATGACCAGGGGCGGGCGAGGCAGGGTGCGCAGCAATTCCAACCCGGTGAACTCGGGCATGTGCACATCGAGCAGCAGCAGGTCGATGGGCGTGGTGCGCAGGATGTCCAGGGCGGCCAGCGGACTGGCGCAGGCGGCATGCAGCGCCAGAAAGGAAACCTTGCCCACGTAATCGGTGAGCAGATGCCGGGCCAGCGGCTCGTCGTCCACGATAAGGCAGCGCAGGCTCATGGCAGGTGCAGGGTAAGGCACACGCGGAAGTGGGCGGGGGTGTCGTCGAGGTGCAGCTCGTGCCGGTCGGGGTAGGCCAGGGCCAGCCGCCGCCGCACGTTGAGCAGGCCCGTGCCGGGCGAGGCGGCCGGGCGGCGCGCGGGCAGGCGGCCATTGGCCACGATGTACGCGCAGCGGGTAGGCGTCACGCGCAGCCGCACGTGCACCCAGGCGGCCGGGTCGCCATCACGTACGCCGTGCTTGAAGGCATTTTCCAGGAAGGTCATGAGCAGCAAAGGGTCCACCGCCACCCCGTCGGGCTCGCCCTCCACCGCGAAACGCCGGGCCACGGGGTGGTTGAGCCGGAACTGCTCCAGGCTGAGGTAGCTGCGCATGAACGCAATTTCCTGGCCCAGCGGCACGGTGGGCTGGTTGGATTCCTCCAGCAGGTAGCGCATCATCTGGGCGAGCTGGGCCACGACTTCCGGCGTTTTCGGCAACTGGGTGTAGGCCAGAAAATACAGGTTGTTGAGCGTGTTGAAGAGGAAGTGCGGGTTAATCTGGGCTTTGAGAAACTGGAGCTCGGTGAGCAACTGCGCATTTTCCAGCGCCTTGGTTTTCGCTTCCAGTGCGAAGGTTTTGGCTTCGAGCGCGAACCAGCCCATTGAAAAGCGCAGCATGGCGATAAAGAGAACGACGGTGAGTGTGCCGACCAGCGTGGCCACCACAAAATTGAGCGAGTGCAGGTAGGCCGGCGGCAGGGCGGAAAGCAGGCCCGCCGGGGCGAAGTACTGCATCGCTTTCACCCGGAGCGCCACACTCAGCACCAGGGCCCCGGTGAACTCCAGCAGGTAGCGCCCGGTGCGGTGGTGGGCTAGCCACCGGGGCAACAGATAGCCGTAGTTCAGGTAGGCCACCAGCCCATTGCCGACTAAGGGCACCAGGGCCCAGGGCACGGCCTGCCGCCACCCGTACTCCTGCTGAATCTGTGTAGAAGTAGAACGAGAAATAGACGGCCCAAAACGCCAAGTGCAGCAGTAGCACCCGGTACCGATAAAGAAACAAACGCATAGGCAGCCGGCAAACGGAGCGCAAGTATACCGCTGCCGGCGAGGGGGCCGGCAGCCGCATCGGCCCTATTCGACACCTGCGGCTTTTTTCTCGGCAGTTGCCCGTTGCCGCCCCTTTGACCGCCCGCCCCCAGGGTGTCGAATAACGACCGGCGATGGTCGAAAACAGCCCTGGCGGCAACGGCGGGCCACTTTCCTTTGCGGCACCCGGTCAGGAGGAAGGCTGCCGGCCTATTCCGTCCATTCGTTTTTCCCTGCTCATGCCTTTTCTGCGCACTCTCCTCATTTACGGCTCGCTGCTTGGGCTCCTGCTCGGGCTCTACACCACCCTGATGTGGCTCACCCGCCTGGATACAACCTGCCTCGCCACCGGGCAGTACCTGGACCAGGCCGTGGTGCTACTGCCGGTCGGCTGCATTGTAGGGGCCATTCACCGGCAGCGCCGGCAAGGCTACCTTAGGGGGCTGCGGCGCGTAGCTCTCGGCGTTGGAGTAATGGCCCTGGCCGAGCTGCTTTACCGGCCATACCTATACCTGTACCATACCGTCATCAATCCTACCTGGTTTGCCGCCGTGCTGGCCCTGAAGCGCACTGAGCTAATCGCCGCGGGCCGCAGTGCCGCGACCATCACCACCGAGCTGGCCGACCTGCAAGCCAGTCAGGCCCAGCAAGCTGGTATGTTCCACGGCTTCTGGTTGTCGGCCCTGGCATTACCCGTGCTCGTGACTCTGCTCACGTGGCCGTTGTTGCGCAACCGAACTATGGAAAGCGAAACCCCCGTTGCCGGGCGGCCCTCCTGATGGCTGCACCACAGCCGAGTCGGGTGGGTGGTCGAAAGCAGCGGCTCATGTTTAGCCTGTGGACCAAATGTTTAACCAAGGTCAGAGTTCTCATTTACCCATCGGGTAGGGAGCAGGCTGGTCGTGGGTACACATCTCGGACCTAGCCGCTGCCTACCTCCGGTTGGTCGAATACCCAGGCCGCTCCGGGAGGTAAACTGCGAACATATCCCGCAGGGCTATCCAATTTAAAGTGGTATTTAGGTAGGGCACTGGCTATTAGCAACGAGCTAGGCAACGCCACTTTTTTCAATTAGTGGCGTTGCCTAGCTCGTTGTGCGCTTCCCGCTAACTGTACCAGTAAGTACCTAAAATGCCTATCCTGTAATCTGGTAGCTAGTCAACAAATGGGAAAAGTTGCCAGAGTAAGCTCTCCACTTCCGGTCTCCCGGGCGCGGGTCCCCCGCCGGGAATGCTGGGAGGTACTCGGAGGCTGCCGGGTAAATCCCATCGCTGGGCCTGCACCACCTGCTCAGCCAGCCGGCAGGGCCGGGCGAGGCGGTGCAGCAGCGCTCCAAAACGGGGGTCGCAGCGGGTGCCCAGCGCCCGGGCCAGTTCGGGGAGCGTACCCACAGTCAGTTCGCTGGTATGCAATGTGTACTGCACCAGCTCCAACGCAGTCGGGCAATAAAGAGGCGGGTCGAGCAGCGGTAGCTCGGGCGCGTGGCCCAGGTACTGCACCAGTTGGGTTAGCTCGGGGTAGGGGAGCGTCACCTGCGTTCCGATGAGCAGCAGCACCGGTTGGAATTCCCGCACCAGGCGCCCGAAGATGCGTTCGGGCAGGGCTGGAAAGTGCCGCTGCAAGCGGTCTTGCAGGTAACGCAGAACCTGAGTCCGTTGGGTTGCCGTGGCCTGCGCATAAGGCAGGAGCAAAGCAGTGGGGGGAAACATAGGGTATTAATAGAAGAAGGTGGAGGGACACGCGGGGGCCTGCCACTGGGTAGCCAACAGCGGACGTGATTTCATTAGGGTCGGGGAGCCACTAGGGCAGAGGAGAGCCCGCGGCCGGGGCGGGGCGGCCACGTAGCTGTTCGTCTTCCAGCCAGGTAGCGAGTAGCTGCCGGGTCTCGGCCTGCAAGGCTTGGTGACGTTCGCGCAAAGCCTCCCGCAGCGTATCCGTAAAAGGGGCCCCGGTAGCGGAAACAAGCGTAATCGTCAACCGGCGGGTATGCGTGTGGAGCGTTACAGCGGTCAGCCCGGTGATTTCCAACTCGGCGAGTTGGCGCAACTGGCGCTTCACCTGCTTCTGGGCGCGGCGCAGAAGCTTGAGGTCTCGACGCTGGCTCATCGCGACTGACAATTATGGAGGGACGCAAGCGTCAGTGAGTCTGCTGGCTGGAAGCGGGCCGCCGCCAAGCAGTCGAATGTGCCGGCCAGGCGGTTGGCGCCGTTGGGAAAGAAGGTACCGGGTACCCAGCTTGGGATATGCTGGGGCGGGCGTAAGCGGTGACCGCGGAAGCTGGTGGAACGCAACTAGCGCAATGTGGCGCGCATGGTGAGGTCGCGGCGCTGGCAGGCAGCTTCGGCTTCACGACGGGCGATTTCGGCCAGGACATTCGCACCCCAGCGGGTGAGCCGGTCAATGTCTTCACTTTCGTGGCCGAAGTGATTGGCCCGCAGTTGTTCCACTTCGCTGAACAGCGAGTTGCCGATAAGAGGCAATAGGACGTGCTGACGCAGCCTACCTAGAGAGAGTGGGGGTACACTAATAAGCGCACTTATCCCACTTACATGGTTTGCCATGTATTTTTGGATTATGGTTGACAAAATACCCAACCGTAGTGCCTGCTCTTAACAGGTGCTATATCGGAGGCCATCTCTTGCTGGGGATGGCCTCTTTTGCTTACTTACAGATGGGGCTTCTAACTGAAGCGCTACAAATATACTACACAAATGCATTACAAAAGAAGCAACATCGTTGAATTTGTATCGCATTGCATTGCATAAGACTACCTTTGTACTACACAATAGAGTCACGAATGAAAGCTAAGCCTGCTAAGGATGCGGCGCTAAATATGCGCCTACCAGCCGATTTGCTTGAAAAAGCAAAAACCCACGCTGAAAGCAAAGGCTTGAGTTTAGCAGCACTAGTCCGAATGCTACTTATTCAAGATATAGAAGCTAAAGCAGCTCGTTAAACAAGAGAAAGCCCAACCGATTGGTTGGGCTTTCTCTTGTTTACGGAAGTAGTGCGTTGACGAAGGGGCCCTTATTGGATGCTTTTACAGAAGGCGTTTCCAGGGCGTGGAGGCACTTTATTCGGGCGTTTTTGGCTGACCTTTATTGGAGCACTAGTAGTGGCTTACGCCCAATAAGGCAAGTAGCGGGCATGCTTCCTAGATTTACTGGTCGGGTCAACTGGCTTGAGTAAACCGGCTGTTATCGTATCCGCGATAATGCGGGACGCGGCGGGGTAATTGGATTCGGCAATGCCTAATCGCTCGCGTAAGGACTGATTGGTCATACTTTCTCCCGACACCTGCTTGAGGCAGGCGTGCTGATAACAGGCGCGCACTTTATCCTGACGGTCCATCTCGCCAAAAGAACGGGCGCTGAACAGCACCACGCGGGTAAATTGCTCGGACGCCTCAAAGCGGGGCGCTGGCAGGTGGTGCTCCTCACATTCCTGCACCACTTTGTCGATGCCGCTGCCGCGCTCCTCGCACATATCCAACTGGCGCATAGCCCCGGCCAGCAGTTCATTGCGACTGCGCGGGGCATGGTCGATGAAGCGGCGCTCATCAATCAGGGGCTGGCCGGGATTGGTAATTTCAATGCGGTTCTCGAATACATCTACCTGCGGCGAGACCCCTTGGGCTAAGAAGTCCTGGTGAATCAAGGCGTTCGCAATTAGCTCACTCAGCACCAGAGGTGGATAAGAGGGGGCCGTCTGTTCGCGCAGGATAACTTTGGTTTCAACGCTGCCCGGCAGCATATGGCCGATGGTACGCACCAGGCCTTCAAATTCCAGCGCGTAGCCCCGCGGGGCCGGCACTTCCCGGATCGTGCGCACTTTGTTGCGCCCCTGGTAAAAAATGAGGCGAATCGCCTTGCGGCCCAGGCGCTCAAAGTTCCCCAGATTTTGAGCAAAGAGCAAGGCCCCTAGATTGGTGATGTCATAGGCCGACTCGCGCAGTTGAATCATGTCGCGCTGGGCCAGCTTTTCCAACAGCCCGGCCTGGGTTGTGGGCAGCGGCAGCTTGAACATGCGGAAGAAGGCGGAGTAGTCGAGTAACTCCAGCACCCGCGCAGCAGACTGTCCTTTTAGCGCCACTTCCCGCTCAAAACGAGTAGCCGCCGCCTGTGCCCGGATGCGCTCCAGCTTCTCTAAACTCAGGGCCGCCAAGCTTTCGCCGTTGCGCCCATAGTAGTGACCCTGCCAGCCGGTGGGCACGCCCTGCAGCGCCGGGGGAATCTCAAATAAGACCAGTCGCTGCCCTTGGTACACCACTTCGTGAATGGCAATGAACGAGAGGTTGTTACTGGTTTTAGCCGCTACTTCACCCTTGAGAATGTCAAGACCGGGGCGGCTGGGCCGATACTGCGTGCCCACCACTTGCCGCTTGTCGTTCACGCCGAATACCAGCCAGGCCTGGTCCTGCCGGTGCAAGTTGGCTTCGTTGCTGAGGGCGCTGAAATACCGACCCAAATCATCAATACCGAAGCTGGTACCGGCCGTTTTAAACTCCAGCAGCTCAGTTTCAGCCGGCAACGCGAGCAGACGGTCTAGTAAGGAAATGAGGTCAGTTTCTGGCACGGGCAAAGAGAAAATAGCTGGCAAATATATCCTATTTCCAACGGGGCTGTTACATAAGCGCTACATAAGAAAAGCCGTTCCTGAGTTGCTGGAGCGGGGTTGGGCGACCAAGGAGCTTGTATTGTTACATAAGCACTACATAAACTCCCCCCAAGGAAAGGCGAGCCAGTTTTGCAAACGGGTTTCGTAGCGCACGAGCGGCGTTTCAAAGCCTTCTAGCCAACGTAGAGACGCACAATGTTCAGCCGGCGACAACTCCGTGCACGAGTTGGTTGTGCTTGCCCGCGTCACCAGTCACTGTTTCCTTACAACTTCTGCCCACAGTGCGGGCAATACGTGAAGCTTCCTGCCGCGGGGGGCTTTTCCTGCAGCTGCTCGCTAAAGCCCGAGGCGAGAATACCGGTGGGAATGGCAAATAGTCCCAAGCCAAGCACGGCGATAACACTACTGAGCACTTTGCCTGCGGGGGTGATGGGAAATACATCCCCATATCCCACGGTGGTGAGGGTGGCTACGCCCCACCACATCGTGTCGGGGATGCTGCCAAACTTATCCGGTTGTGCTTCACTCTCCACCGCATACATCAAGGTAGAAACCAGCAGCAGCATCACCCCAATGACGCCCATCGCCACGAGCAGTTCCGTTCGCTTACGCCGAATGACGTGCTCAATCAGGTGGAGAGCTTTGATATAGCGGGCTACCTTAAGGATCCGGATCACGCGCAGCAGCCGAGCCAGCCGCAAGCTCAACCCGCCGAAGGCCAGAAAAAACGGTAAAACGGCCAGCAAGTCAATCAAGGCCAGGGGCGTCAGCATAAAGCGCAGCCGACCCCGCCAGGGTTGCTGGTAGCGCGGGTCTTCCACGCAGGACCATACCCGCGCGAGGTACTCGATGGTAAACACGTAGAGTGAGACGAGCTCCACCCCCACGAACAGCACGTGGTATTGTTGATCCAAGACTTTTACTGAATCGAGAACTACGGCGGTGGCATTGAGACTAACCAGGGTGAGCAGGACGCCGTCCAACACCCGCTCGGCCGGCGTCTGGCCCCCATCATGATAGTCAAGCAGTTGGTGCAGAAAGGAGCGGAACGTACCAAGCATAGGAGGATAGGGCTGACTAAAACAGGGGTCGAAGATAGGTCGCACAAGACCTGCGCTAGATCAGATAGATGGCTGGTAACCTAAGTATAGAACTGCCTACTTGGCATAATTACGAGGTTAGTTTAGATGTTTTTCATAATATGCTTATAGTAAGTCATCTAAACAAACGTATTTAGACAAAAGCTATTACATTTAACCTCTCCTATCTACTGTCTACTATGGAAGAAAACGTAAACCTCGTTGATACAGGCCGGAACAACCTTTTCGCTAAAACCCTGCTTATCCTGTATGCCGGGTTGTTAGCTTTTACGAACAGCCACGCGCACGCCGCGACGCCAGCTAAGGGCACTACGCTACCGCTGGATGAGGACTTCGTTACGCGGCTACGTCGCCTGCGATACAAACCACAACTCGTACTTAAACTGAATCGGGCGAATCCGCTGGCCAGTAAGGCCATGATGCACACTTCACACCGTTCGCACAGCTCCCATAGTTCGCATTCCTCACATAGCTCGCACTACTCCTCCTCGAACTACTCGCCTTCCTCGGGGAGCAGTAGTACGCCTTCCTATTCCTCCCCCTCCTACTCTAGTCCAGCTCCCACCCCCCCGACGCTATCAAATCCCCAGCGGTCCAGTACGTCGACGCCTACCTACCCCTCCGGTAGCGCTACTACTTATGCGCTGGGTGAACGGATTCTGAAGCTCGGCGACCGCGGTGTGGATGTCACGGCTTTGCAGCAACTGCTCATCATTGTCGGTTATGAGGTGAGCGCGAATGGGGTCTTTGGTCTGGCTACCAACGCTGCCGTGAAGGATTTTCAGGCGGCCCATCAGCTGCCCGCCGACGGGGTAGTAGGTGCGCAAACCCTGAGCGCCTTGCAGCAATAAGTCATGATGCAGGTAAATCTCCTACCCAATGGGCTAGAAGTAGTGGTAGACCAGCAGTACGTTAGCGAGGCTACCCTGCACAAGTGCTTTTACTGGTATACACGTGACTATCAAGTAACCATTCAGCCCCGTGCTAATCAGCAAACGCAGGTGCGGCTGGTGGCGAAAGACCAGGTGGTGGTTGACTTAACGGGACTCCAGCACCAAGTACACAACGACTTGCTGGACTTTCGTCTGCGCGAGATGATTGCCGAGGAAACGCGCCCCATCCGAGAGCTGCTCGTGGCGAAGGCGTTCGCGCATTACGCCCCGCCGCAGCCCTTGACGGCACCCATCTCCGACCCGGTGGGCTTTCATCCCCTAGCCCCCGCGCCCTGATGCAGCCCACGCTAGAGCGCGCAACGCGCAAATTCAAGGACCTGGCAGCCTACGCGCCCACCGGGCTCTATACCCTGCTGCCCTTCCGCTTCCACGTACTCACGCCCGATAAGGAGCTGCTGGTGAGTGAAGTGGGCGACTACTTGCTGGTGCCCCGGGGTACCGTGGCCCGCGTAGTGGGGCGTCAACTGACGTACGAGGAGGAGCCGGACCTGTACGCCGACCTGCTGGCGGGCTTCTTCATTACCGATTCCCCGCAACTCCCGCTCTTGGACGTGCTAGCCACGCGCTACCGGACGAAGAAGACCTTTCTGGAGCACTTCACGGCCCTGCACATCTTCGTCGTCACGCTGCGGTGCGAGCATACCTGCCACTACTGCCAGGTGTCGCGCGTTACGGCGGATAAGAACGCCTTTAATATGGCGCGCCACCACCTTGATCAGGGCATTGCGCACATGATGCGCTCGCCCAATCCGCACGTGACGATGGAGTTTCAGGGTGGGGAAGCCCTGCTCGCTTTTGAAGTTATCCAATACGGCGTAGAGGAAGCCGAGCGGCTCGCCGTACTCCACGACAAGCAAGTCACCTTCGTTATCTGTACGAACCTAGCCGTTGTTACCGACGAAATACTTCACTACTGCCAGCAATATAACATCTTGTTGTCCACCTCGCTGGATGGCCCCGCTTTTATTCATAATGCTAACCGGCACCGCCCCAAGCGCAATAGCTATGAGCTAACTGTTCAGGGTATTGCCCGCGCCCGGGAAGTCGTGGGTTACGACCGCGTATCGGCCTTGATGACGACCTCGACCCTGTCGCTGGAACACCCGCTGGCTATCGTGGACGAGTACGTGGCGCAGGGCTTTTCCAACGTGTTTCTGCGGCCCATCTCGCCCTACGGCTTCGCCTTGCGGCACGACCGCAAGAACAAGTACGCCACCGACGCCTTCCTGACGTTCTACAAAACGGCCCTGGCTCACATCCTCGATTACAACTTCCGCGGGCACTTTCTGCGCGAGGATTATGCCACGATCATCCTGCGCAAAATCCTGACGCCCTTTTCCGTCGGCTACGTGGACTTGCAATCGCCCGCCGGGCTGATTAACAGCGTGGTGGTCTTCAACTACGATGGCGCCGTGTATGCCTCAGACGAGGCGCGCATGCTGGCGGAAATGGGCGATGTGACCTTTAAGCTGGGGCACCTGGATACCCACGCCTACGAAGAACTCTTCTACGGCCCGAAAGCCCACGAGATTGCCGGTGCCTGGGCCAACGAGGCGCTGGCCGGCTGCTCGGAGTGTGCGTTTCAACCCTACTGCGGCGCCGACCCCGTGCTGCATCATGCCACACAGGGGGATATGTACGGGCACCGGCCGACGAGCGTGTTCTGTCAGAAAAATATGGAAATCATTCGCTACCTGTTCGAACTGATGGATGCGGACCCGCGCATTGAAGCCATCTTTCGGAGTTGGGTAGCTGACTTTACCTAGCCGCTTCTCATGCTGCGTTTACGTGGAATTGCTCACCAATTGGAGCAGCCCCTGGTTGGAACTATCACCCGGCACGCGGGAAACACTGGTCCTACTCACTTTCTGGTGCAGGAGGTGGGGACTACCTGCTCGGTCACCGACACCTACGGGGCGGTACTGACCGAAGCGCCCGTCTTGCCGGCGGCGTGGACGGGCCCCGGCCTTACCCACTTGCTCAACAGCGCGCACTTGGCGGAAGGCGACGTCGTCTCCCTGGCCCCCTCGGGGCAGCTCATTCGGCAGTACCAGGCCGACTCGGCCCAAAACTTCCTACTGGCCACCGAACGCTGCAATAGCAACTGTCTCATGTGCTCGCAGCCCCCAAAGGACCGTGATGATACGCACTACCTGCTGCAGCTCTACCGGCAAGTTATCCCGCTGATTCCCAGTTCTTGCCCTGAGTTAGGGATCACGGGGGGCGAGCCCACCCTGCTGGGCAACGGCTTCTGGGAACTGCTGCAGCTCTGTAAGCAGTACCTGCCCGCGACGGAACTGCACTGCCTAACGAACGGGCGCAGTTTCGCCTGGCGCGAGTTTACGCAGCGACTTGGCGAGCTGTCCGTGCCGCAGCTGATGCTGGGCATCCCGCTCTACGCGGACCACGCGCCGCTGCACGACTACGTCGTCCAGGCCAAAGGTGCCTTTGACCAAACCGTGCGGGGGCTGCACGAACTCGCGGCCATTGGGCAGCGGGTGGAGATTCGCGTCGTGGTGCACCGCCTTACGGTCCCGCGGCTCGGCAAGCTGGCCCGGTTCATCTACCGCAACTTTCCCTTTGTCGAGCATATCACATTCATGGGGCTAGAGAATACGGGGTATACGCCGCATAACCAAGACAAGCTTTGGCTGGACCCGGTGGACTATATGCCGGAATTGACCGAAGCCGTCGAGTTCCTGGCCGCGCACCAGCTATATGTTTCTATTTATAACCATCAGCTCTGCTTACTACCCGAACCGCTGTGGCAGTTTGCCAGGCGCTCCATTTCCGATTGGAAAAATGTGTATTTACCTGCCTGTGAGGGGTGTGGCGTGAAGGAGTTGTGCGGCGGCTTCTTTGCTTCCTGCGGCACCTTGCACAGCCGCGGAATTCAGGCACTACCGACAGGGCCAGTTCTCGTGGATTGAAAAACAAGTAATTGATACTATGCCTAAACGCTTACTCCTTCTTACCCTATTTGTCGGGTTCGCACTACCCGGACGTGCGCAGCGCAAAGTAACCCCTCCCCCTATCCCTCCGGCTGATACCGCGTATTTTGATCGGGATTGGGAGCGCACAACCCTACCGGAGGATCGCAGCTATGCCCGCATTGCTCGTCACGCCAAGGATGGAAAGACCATCGGTACCGTACGGGATTTTTACTATCCGTCCTGGAAAAAACAGTGGGAAGGCAAGCTTACGCGGGAGCAGCCGGACCAGCCGCACGGGCTCTGTACCAATTGGTACGAAGCAGGCGGGCTGTAGTCACGCGGGACCTATGCGCAGGGGCAGTTGCAGACGGAGCTACAACGATGGGCAGAAGATGGACACTTGCTTGCGTGCCACTTCGCTTACCAAGAAGCGTTAGCGCTGAGTACGGGTAAGTTGCACTCGCAATACAATGACGGAAGCAGCCGCCAGGTATTTCCTGTCGACCTACCCGCTAATACGGCGGGCATAGTTTACCGGCTGGACATTCGGGATGAAGGGGAACCACCCATTTCGTGGAATAGCGCGCTAGCTTTAGGGGCCGCGTATCTTAATCCGGCAGCAACCTTAGCCAGTATGCTGAGTACTGGTGCGCGTTCTTTAAACCAAGCGGCAACTGCGAGTTCACTAGTCAGTACGAAGTGTCACTGGTATATCGTGCCGGACTTCGCGGCCGCCCAGGAATTCATGCAGACCAAGGGGACTATCGCGGGTAAATCTTGTTATCGGCAGGCTGCGAATATTTGCGCGGAAACGCGCGAGATTTTACTGGCGCCAAATACGCGCCGTATTTAAATCTGCGTCAATAATGATAATGACATCACGGCTGCTACGGCAACCGTCAGTGTTTCAGCACTCGTGAAGAGTTGTGAATAGCGAGCAGCTACTTACCACTACCTAAGCTCAGTCAAACTAATCACCTAATCTATTGACAAGGAAATCTTTCCTCTATTCCCACCTAGCTCAATGAAACGGTAAGCGTATAGGTAAATGAAACGTTTTTAGACTATTAAAAAAACGAAAACGAGCTCTGCTATGAAATAGCAGAGCTCGTCACCATAGAGGGCCAAACCCCTACGCTACTACGCATACTGGATGAGGGTCCAGGTAGTAGCAACACCACCAGCAGGCGGCATCCGGTTGCCTTTAGCAATCGGGGCAGTTGTGCTATTGCTGCTAGCTTTCCAAACGCCACTTTCGGGGCAATCTGAACCAGTGCGAGCAGTCGTACCAATTGGGTAACGTGACATGATTACGTAATCTAGTTAACCTACTTCGGAAGGCATCAGTAACTCGTCCTCAGGTTGTTGTTCTCTTTGCTCTAACAATGCATTGGGTGCACCCAATACATTGTTAGAGCAAAGAATGGCCAACTCCCTAACCGGCCAATGTGATTAGCCAAGTCCATACAGTATGCCAAAACTATCGGGTCAGCACGAGGGAAGCAGTATGTAGCTGCAAAATGACACGTTATAGCCTCATAACCAGTTGAATAAATTCTTTCGTAAGTGAAAAGCGGTTTGCTTTTGTGGGTGAGCGGATTTTTCATTATGAAAACCCATAAAACTCACGCAATAGGTTTTTGTCAGCATAAAGCTTCTCTATCGCAATGAAAGCCGTCTTCCCATTATGAAATCCGGTTTTACCATTATGAAAACTGTATCTGTAAGATTTTAAAATAATTATATAAATCAATATATTTTACGACACCGCCAACCATAACAGTACTCTGCCACCGCCAGAATTACCGATGCTCGCTACCTTTCTGAGCTAACATGCGGGCCTAGTCTTCGATAAATTCTAAAAAACCCTTCTAGTATCTGCATAAGCGACTTTATTTAAAGTAGCCTACGCTTTCCTCTGTCTCCGATTTCGTCTCGTACCCACCCATGTCCCGCCAAGCCGTTCAACGCTACCAAAATGAAATTGCTCAGCTTATCCAGTATGGCGGCAGCAAGAAGGAAACCGCCATTCGGGGTGCTTTTCAGAATCTGCTTAATGAGTACTGCCGCCAAAAAGACTTTCTGCTAGTACCCGAACTCGACTATCTGGCTCCCAAGGGCAAGCGCGTAACGCCCGATGGTACCGTAAAAGATGCCCTGCGCCTGAGCTGGGGCTACTGGGAAGCCAAAGACACCAACGACGACTTGGACGAGGAAATCGAGAAGAAATTTTCTAAAGGCTACCCCCAGGACAATATCCTGTTTGAGGACTCGCGCACCCTCGTGCTCATTCAGGCCGGCAGCGAGGCCGGGCGCGTACTGCTCGACGACGACGCGGCTACCGACCGCCTGCTCACGCAGTTTCTCAACTATGAGCGGCCCGAGGTGCGCACCTTCCGCCGGGCCATTGAGCAGTTTCGACAAGACCTGCCCGGCGTGGTCGAGAGCCTGCGCAAAGTCATTGAGGCTGCCGAAAAAACCAACGCGGCCTTCAAAACCCGGCTCGCTGGCTTCGTAGCCTTAGGCCAGGCTAGTATCAACCCCGATTTTGGCCCGTCCGAGGCGCGGGAGATGATGATTCAGCATATTCTCACCGAGGACATCTTCAACCGGGTGTTCGACGAAACACAGTTTCACCGCGAAAACAACATCGCCCACGAGCTGGAGCAGGTCATCAATACCTTCTTCACCGGCCCTACTCGCCGCGATACACTCGAGCGCATCCGGCCTTTTTTCGACGTTATCAACGCCCAGGCATCGGGCATCGCCAGCCACAAGGAAAAGCAGAAGTTTCTCAAGGTGGTCTACGAAAACTTTTACAAAGCCTACAACCCGAAGGGCGCCGACCGCCTCGGTATCGTGTATACCCCCAATGAGGTGGTGCGCTTCATGATTGAAAGCACTGAGTATCTTACCGAAAAGCACTTCGATAAGCTGCTCGGCGACAAGGGCGTCGAAATCCTCGACCCCGCCACTGGCACCGGCACCTTCATCACCGAGCTGCTCGAATACCTGCCTAAAAAAACGCTGGCCCATAAGTACCAGCACGAGCTCTATGCTAACGAAGTGGCCATCTTGCCCTACTATATCGCCAACCTCAACATTGAGTACACCTACAAGCAGAAGATGGGCGAGTACGCCGAGTTCGGCAATATCTGCTTCGTGGATACCCTCGACAACGTAGGATTTCAGAAGACCCGGCGCGGGCAGCTCGGCCTTAGCTTCGGCCTGGGTCTCGAAAATGCCCAGCGCATCAAGCGCCAGAACGAGCGCGAACTCTCGGTCATCATCGGCAACCCACCCTACAATGCTAACCAGCAAAACGAGAACGACAATAACAAGAATCGCACGTACCCAGATGTCGATAAGCGCATAAAGGATACCTACATTGCCCGCAGCACGGCCCAAAAAACTAAGCTCTACGATATGTACGCCCGGTTTTTTCGCTGGGCCAGTGACCGCCTCGCCGACAAGGGCGTGCTTACTTTCATCACAAACAGCAGCTTCATTCACTCACGCACCTTCGACGGCTTCCGCAAGTCGGTAGCCGATGAGTTCTCTGATATTTACCTCGTGGACCTGGGCGGCGACGTGCGCGCCAATCCCAAGCTCTCTGGCACCAAGCACAACGTCTTCGGCATCCAAACGGGCGTGGCGATGGCCTTTTTCATCAAGCAACCCAAAAAGAGAAACCAACTCGCCAAAATACACTACGCCGGCCGCCCACCAATGGAAACGGCCGCTGATAAGCTTACCTTCCTGCACGAAACCAAGTTCAAAAACCTCGATTTCGACCGCATCAAGCCCGACGCGAAAGGCAACTGGCTGGGGCAAACGGATAATGACTGGGAGAGCCTAATGCCTATCGCATCAAAAGCAACCAAAGCCGCAAAGACTTTGAGCGGTGAAGATGCCTTATTCAAAATTCATTCGTTGGGAGTGGTGACCAACCGCGATGAATGGATGTATGATTTTAATAGAGTAGTACTCGAAAAAAAGACTAAGTATTTCTGCGACGTTTACAAAAGCGAAATGGAGCGCTGGCGAGCTTCGGATAAGACTGCTAAGATTAACGACTTTGTTGACCGGACAATTAAGTGGACAGAAGAGTTAGAGAGCCATTTGGTAAGGGGCTCCTTTTTGCAGTTTCAACAAGAGAATGTTATTTTATCGATGTACCGTCCATTTGTAAAAAAACCATTCTATTTTAGTAAGATTGTCACCCATCGAATGTATCAAATGGGCAGCATCTACGGTGATGGAAGTTTTAAGAATGTTACTATGTTCTTCTCTGGTCCGTCCTCTTCCAAACCTTTTCAAGTTTTGGCAACTGACACAATAGCAGGCCTTGACTTTCTAGAGAAGACACAGTGTGTTTCCCTTCACACCTATAACAAAAACGGCGACAAACAGGCCAACATTACGGCCTGGGGCCTAGCTCAATTCCGCACGCACTACGCTGATGCCAGCCTGAGCGGGGAGGATATCTTTCACTATGCTTACGCCGTACTACACGACCCGCACTACCGCGCCGCCTACGCCCAAAATCTCAAGCAGGATTTCCCACGCTTGCCCTTCTATCCCGATTTTGCCGTCTGGGCCGCGGCCGGAAAACAGCTTTTAGAATTGTATTTAAATTTTGAAAAAGCTGAACCTTACCCATTGAACTACTCGTACCAGCGGAAACCAGCGGAAACCAGCGGAAACCAGCGGAAACCAGCGGAAACCAGCGGAAACCAGCGGAAACCAGCGGAAACCAGCGGAAACCAGCGGAAACCAGCGGAAACCAGCGGAAACCAGCGGAAACCACGTCTCAAGGCAGACCCGGCTACGGGTACTATCATCCTTATGGACGACGAGATCATCACGGGTATCCCCGAAGCCGCTTGGCGCTATCGCCTTGGCAACCGCTCGGCCCTCGAATGGATACTCGACCAGTACAAGGAGCGCACCCCCAAAGACCCCACTATCCGCGCTCACTTCGACACCTACCGCTTCGCCGACCATGCCCAAGCTGTGGCCGACCTGCTGGCCCGCGTCTGCACCGTAAGCGTCGAAACCATGCAGCTGGTAGATGCCCTGGCCGCGCAGTCACCCTTGCGGGCCGCAGTCTGAGCCCAGTCACTTGTCTGCTTACGCATTCAATAGTAGCAGCGGCCCTAAAAACCACTTATTAAACTCATGAGCTTGGTGCTAGTTCTACCCCCGCATGTGGTCAGATAATGAAACCAACGTTGATTTAATCAACGTGCAGCATATCGTCGGAGCTGTCACCGGCTTGATTGAGAATCGTGCGTTGTTGCCCCTCACCATTGGGGTCTTTGGTGCCTGGGGCAGCGGTAAGTCCAGTGTCATGAAAATGACAGAGGACTATTTCAGTGCCAACGAAAAGGTGTTGTGTGTCCCGTTTAACGGTTGGCTATTCGAAGGAAACGACGATGCCAAGTCAGCACTGATGGGTAGCATCCTTGATGCGTTGGAAGACCATTTGCCCACCGCAACCAAAGCCAAAAAGAAAGCACAAGACCTGCTGCAAAAACTGCTCAAACGAGTCGATTGGCTGCGCTTGATGGGCATGGCTGGTAAACAGGTACTCTCGTTTACGCTGACTGGCTTGCCCCACATTGGCAGCCTCGGCGAGGCGGCTGGGTACATCAAAGAGAAAGTAAAGGGAGTATCGGTAGATGACGCCAAAGAGCTGGTAAAAGAGTCACCCGAGCCAGCCGACAATATCCGCCGCACCGTGCGCGAGTTTCGTCAGGACTTTGCTGAACTGCTGAAGGAAAGCAAAGTAGATACGCTGGTTGTCCTCATCGATGATCTAGACCGCTGCTTGCCCGACACCATCATCGAAACGCTGGAGGCTATTAAGCTTTTCCTATACGTTCCCAATACCGCCTTCGTCATTGGGGCCGACGAGCGCCTGGTGCAGCACGCTGTGAAGCGGCGGTTTCCTGAAATTGGCGACGACGCTTCCAGTAGCGCACAGGAAAAATTTGATCTAGGCCGCGACTACCTTGAAAAGCTGGTGCAAATGCCGGTGCGAATTCCGCAGTTGGGCTACGCCGAGGTTGAAACGTACATCAACCTGTTGTTTGCGCAGCTACGACTCGACGCCGGGCTCTTTGAGCAAGTGTGTAAGAAGGTACTGCAAAAGGTGCAGGCTGAAGTTTCCAGCACGGCAGTATTCAGCTTGGCTACCATCGGACAGTTTGTGACGAACGCGCCGGCCGACCTGCTGGATGACCTCGCTCTCTCGCAGCAAACCGCCGACGTTCTGACCCGCATTCTACGCGGCAACCCGCGGCAAATAAAACGCTTCCTGAATACGATGCTGTTGCGCATCAGCATGGCCAAAGCCAAGCACGCTACCTTGAAGCTGCGAGTGATGGCCAAACTCATGCTGCTGGAAGAGTTCAAGCCGATGACATTCGGTCTGCTTGCCAAATGGCAAGCCGAAGCCGATGGGAGGCCGCCGGAGATTGTAGCGTTAGAAAACAAGCTACGTGAGCCTGCAAACGCTCCAAAAGCAGCACCCGAGCCTACTGCGGACCCGCCCGCCCCCGAGGCAAGTGCTGAAGTTGTAGAACACAATCCAATTCCCGAACGAGCCCGTGGTTGGGCCGACGACGAGTGGCTACGCGACTGGATACAGTCGGAGCCTCCACTTAGCGAGGAAAACTTAGCCCCATATTTCTACGTCGCCCGGGATAAGATTGGGGTGTTGCGCGGTGCAGCACTTCGGCTTAGCGAAGAAGCCACAAAAACGCTCCGGATGCTGCTGAGCGCCTCGGCAGCAGAGCGTACCGGAGGTAACAACAGCGCTGCCAAATTATCGGACGAAGAAGCGGCCATCTTACTGAAAGCCCTAGCCGACCGCAGTGGCCGAAGTGAGGATTTGGGAATTGATGGCTCCCCTCTGCGTGGAATAATCGAGTTGGCCAAGGTCAAATCATCCGTTGCAGGCGAAGCCTTGGCATTCATCGAAACGCTCAATGTCAAGCGCCTGCCTGTCGGCATTCCTGTTCAAATACAAAGCCTGAGCACCATCGTGCCAGCTGCCAAGCTTGCTGCAGACAGTTTGCTGCAACGTTGGTCCACTAACACAGAGAATCCTCAACTTATGCTTTCTGCTGGAAGAGTCATCAGCGGCAATGCAGTGCTTAAACGTAGTTCCAATAACCCCTCTCGTAGCTAATGGGAACGTCTAAATCTTATGGCGGACCCAAAGGTCGCACGCCCTTGCTTCCGCCCTGGGCTCCGCCCCCCCCACCCGGCGACCCCGACGGTCTAACCCCACCGCCCGGCTTGCCTGACCCACTGGCTCCACCCAGCCCGTTGCCTGCTCCTCCGGCGGGTACGCCCCCTGCTGGTCCGCCACCGGCTGATGGTACGCCGCTGGCCCCTGTTCCACAGGCCGCACCAGCGTTTCCTCTGGCTCCGGATACGTCCTGGACCTCAGCCAAAATAGCTATTGGCAAGTTCGCTTCTGCGGGCGGCGGTGCAAAGGCGTTCCGACCCATCGCCCGAAATTTTGTGCGGGCTCAGGGTGGTCCACGTCAGGCTACCCGTGGCTCTGCCAGAGGCGTACGCACGGCCCAGTTTCTGGCTGGTGCCCTTACTGCCTTTGTGCAGGGCGGGGAACCAGCCTTTAGCCAGTTTGTAGGGCGTGACTTCGTTGGGCGCAGTGCCGACGAAGTGCTGGCGGCCTTAGTTGATGAATTGGCCCCCGGCGGCGCGCAAAATGAGGATGCTGCCGCCCGAGACGCGGCCTGCATGGTGCTTGAAGACTTATTTGTCCGCTATTCAGTCGATACGGCTGGCCTTGCTGGCTTGACGACCCTAGACATGGCGGAAGTGGGAAGAGTAGTGGTGCAATACGTTGCCACCTATATTTTCACCCGGCTTATGCAAGTGCTAGCCATTCGCCTTGAGCGTAATGATTTAACCCCAGCTGCTGCGTGTCGCATGGAGCGCGACATTCGCGGCTATGTCATCGATCGGGTAGAGCAGGAGGTAACTCCGCCCCAGACTAATTCTATCAGTTTCACGGCCGACGAAGGCAAGCGCATTGTGGAGCGCGTGTTCAACGATGCTTATTCCATTATTGAGGTATGGGAGGAATAACCTGGAATGCCCTGGTTCTGGGCAAAGACGAAGCTGCACCTACGCCGCTTCCTCCGCACACGGTAGTCATCCCGCTAGATACCGCCGACCCGGACAAGTTCCGCTCGGACGTTCTATCCACTTTGGCTCAACAGCAGTTAACCCCGCCGTCCGCCGCAAGGGACTTATACCGGCTGGCGGCCGCTGCCTTCGCCTGCGATGTGAGTTTTCCTCGCGCTAGTGCTTACGATAGTTGGACTCGACACATCCGGTTATCGCTGAGTGTAACCGACCTGGCTCTTTGGCAAAATGCCCAGCAGCGAGTAGCCCACTTACTTACCTATTTGTCTGGTGACCAATGGGAGGTTGTGTTTACGGCTTACTCAACACCAGATACTGGCGCCGCAGAAATTACTGTTCCGCCAACTCCGGCTACGCCCGCCATTGCACCATTCAAGCCAGATGCGGTGTGCTTATTCTCGGGCGGTCTGGACTCCTTTATTGGCGCAGCCGACCGATTAGCAGCCGGCCAAAAACTCACGCTCGTGAGCCACCACGGTGCGGGCTCAGCCACGCACGCCAGTCCGGCACAGACCAATCTGAAAGGACTGATGCGCCAGCATTACCCGAATCAGTTTCAAGACTACTCCTTCAATGTGGACCCGCGCAAAGGGCTGACGGGCAGCGCTGAGCCTACTACCCGAAGTCGGTCGCTGGTCTTTTTGTCGTTAGGGGCATTACTGGCCGCTACTCAACAGGCTACGACGCTTTACATCCCCGAGAACGGCTTAATCACATTAAACATACCGCTTACATACAGCCGTTTGGGTAGCTCCAGTACGCGCACCACACATCCTCACACGCTGCATCTGTTCCAACAGGTGCTCGATGCGGTGGGCATCAATGTCAAAGTCGAAAATCCGTACCGTTACTCTACCAAGGGAGAAATGCTAGCTAAGGCCGGCAATCAAGCCCTCGTCCAGGCCGGCTTGCCGCATACCATGTCGTGCGCACATCCTACGGCTGGGCGTTTCCAAGGAGTTGGAGTGCGGCATTGTGGCTATTGCGTCCCCTGCATTATCCGGGCATCGGCTGAGCACGGTGCTGGCATCAGCAGCCCTACTCAGTTAGCTCCCTACCGGTACGACATCCGCTTGCGGAACCTTGCCCAAGCTAACCTCACGGACCAGAAAAATCGTGACCTGCGGGCATTTCAAATGGCTATTCTGCGGGCGCAACAACAACCGCCTGGGGCTGCTTGGGTATTGCGGTCTGGCTCACTGGCCAGCGACAGCGCCAACATCGCCAAATACGTAGGCGTTTATACCCGTGGCTTGCGCGAAGTGGAAGCTTTTCTCAACAGCTAGCCGCTGTTTCAAACCGTTTTCGCACCGTGAATTCCTTCGACACCCACTGCCACCTCGACTTATATCCCGACCCCCACGCGATAGTGCGTGAAGCTGAGCGCACGCAAACCTATGTCGTAGCCGTCACCAACACCCCATCGGTATTCCAGGCTACACAGCAATTAATTGGCAATTCGCGTTTTGTACGGCCAGCGTTAGGATTGCATCCCGAGCTGGCCGTGGAGCGCAAAGGAGAGTTGCCCCTGTTCCAGCAGTTGCTGCCCCAAACGCGCTACGTGGGCGAAGTGGGTCTGGACTTTGTTTCCAGCGACAAACAAGTGCGGCTTACGCAACAACGGGTTTTTTCGCAGATTCTGGAATGGTCTCATTTAGCCGGTGATAAAATATTAACCATTCACAGCCGGCGGGCCGAAAAAGAGGTAGTGGAAGCCATTGGAACCAATTTTCGGGGTGCGGCCATCCTGCATTGGTATTCCGGTTCACTTGCTGTCGTCGAACAGGCATTAACTAATGGACTATATTTTTCGATTAACTCCGCCATGACTCGCAGCAAGCGCTTTCCCGACCTGCTACGCTTGATTCCAATTGATAGGCTTTTAACGGAAACTGACGGGCCATTTGTGCAAATTGGCCAGCGTGCTGCCTTGCCGGCCGATGTTGCTCAAGTAGCATCTACTCTGGCAGCAATGCGGCAGTCCACCCCCGAGGAGGTGAGTAAATTACTATTCGCCAACCTGCGCAAATTGCTAGCTACGCCGAGTTAAGCCTTGGCGTGATCATCTCGCTATGTAACTGAAATACCACCTTTCTTTTTTACGAATTGCGCCCCTGAAATTACGCCCAAGCTTTCATTAAAACCGCACAGCCGCACTCAGCTATTAGACGACGCTAATATTTGCAAAGCGGACTATTGCAAATGGTCTTTGTCTCCTGGGATTTCAAACTCGGCAGCCCAAGATTGAGAACTGTGTCGCTTTTTACATATTGTAAACGAACGTTTACTATGTGTTAAAACATTGTTTATAAGTATTTTACTAACAAATAATTTAGCTAAGCTTTAGTGGTTATTGTACTGATCCTCTTCAGTAAAGGCCTTCCAATAAGGCATTAGAGGTTATCAGCATTTAAGTGGCTGAGGCAGTGTTGGTTGTTGAAGAAGGTAGTCTATTCGCTTTAAGCCTTTTTTGCCAGTGAGCGGACTGCTAGCTAGCTTTCGCCTTGCCCACCTCCCCGCATCTGCTACGGCCGCCACGCTCGCAACGGGTGCCGCCTGGGCGAGGTCACCAGCGTGCCCGCTTCACAGCAGTGCTGGGTAGGGGGTTAGTGGGCAGCCTTCCCGCTCCTGCATTACCCCCGCGCTGGTAGGCGCGAGCACTATCTTCTTCCCCGATGCGCTTTCTGTTTTGGTTACTAGTGCTCCTGCTCAGTACCAAGCTGGCTGCTCCCGCCAGCTCACGACCGCCTAAATGCCGGCAGCCCTTCCTCCGCTTTGTCAGCTACGTGGTCTACCAGCAGGATTCTTTCCCGCAGAAGCGTACGCCCCCTAAAAAGCTCCCCCGCCAAGGCCGGCGCACTATTCCGAAACTGGAAGCTTTACTCACGGTTAGTTACCAAGCGCTGATAGCCAGCGACACGACTACTATCCTAAGTCCGCTAGCCAGTGATTCGCTGCAGCAGGCTTGGTATGCCGTGCGTAAGCAGTGTCCTAAATGGAATACCCTACCTTACGAGTAGGAGGAAGCCTTTTACCGACAGGTCCAGAACCGACGGCAATTATTTCGTCTGGAGCAGCAATTTGGCCGGATGCAGGCCCATCGGGCTGCCTTACGGGTGATGGCCCAAGCCCAGGCAGCCACCGCCTCGTTTGACCAAGCGCTGCGGGCCGGACAAGCCGCGCAGCAAGCGCTACAAGCCGAAGTCTATTTTGCGCGCTGCCTGGACCTGCGTCCAGCCAACCCGGCTAGTAATGTGGGTTACACAAAGGTCACTGAGGAGTTACTTGGAGATTTTTGGGGCGTGGTAGCAAAAGGCGAGTCCCAATGGAAGAAGGTCCGTTACTTTCCTGGATACTACGGTCACGAGCCCTTTTACTGGCCACCGTACCAAGCGGCCCTACCGCAAATAGACCACTACCTACACCTCGCAAGTGCCGCGTATCGTACCCTGCTTCTAGAGGGACACCGCCCATACCTCTATGATTACGTAGCTATTCTGCTCAGCGCAAAACGAGTTTTACCCCCTGCTCAGGCTACTACCTACGTGGCCCAGGCCTATACGGCGGTGGAAGAGTATAAGCGCCGCTATGGTATGGATGATGTGCTACATACCTGCCAGCAAATTCTGGCCGCAGAAGAACGCCGCCGAGTATATTGACGTCCTAGTGCGGCTGGCCGGTCCCTACCCTGCTTACCGGGACCTGACCACTGGCGGCTAACAGACGCTGAATGCCCATGGGATGAAAGGCCTTCCCATGCCGCGTGCGGTAGCCGGACTGATTGAGCTGCTCGGCGATGGCGCGTAACGTCGCCCCCGTAGCCCGCAATAGGGTAGCCAGCTGGGCTGCCTGCCGATTATTCAGATTGGCTTGGGCGTTCTGGGTCATGGCGACCCAGGATTTCTCCCGCGCGGCCTGAGTCAGGTTAGCCGGGCTACCCAGCTGCGCACCCCGAGCTTTCTTGGCGGCGAGGGCATCCCGCGTGCGGGTGGAAATTGCTGACGCCTCCTTCTGGGCCACGGCTGCCATGATGTGCAGGGTAAACTCATCGGCGGCCGGCAAGTCAACGGCCTGAAAGCGCACCCGACTTTCCATGAGGGCCGCGAGGAAAGCCATGTTGCGCGCGAGTCGGTCCAACTTCGCCACCAGTAGCACGGCATCTTCTTTTCGAGCCTGGGCAATGGCTGCCTGCAATTGGGGTCGGTCGTTTTTCTTGCCCGACTCCACTTCAGTGAAAGTGGCCACGAGTTGGGCGTCGCCGCGGAGGAAATTCTGCACGGCGGCTTGCTGCGCTTCGAGCCCGAGCCCGGACTGCCCCTGGCGGACGGTACTCACCCGGAAGTAGGCCACATATTTCGTCATCGCGGGCAAAAATACCCCGGTTTGGGTGTTTGTCACAAAAGTTAAACGCACGTTTAATTTTTGCCAATTTATTGATAATAAACCACTTATATTACAGTGTAAAACTATTGTTTTAAGCGGTCGGTTCCTCTGAAATAGCTCGTGTAAAGGATACTATCTTCACTACTGAGGTAACTTGGTCTACTGTTGCCCCGCCAACGCGTGCCGAACTACTCTCTCCAGGGCCAAACCAGTACCCGACTTGAATTTCACCCGGTCAGTGAAACTGATTTTGCCGCTTGGCTGCCCTTCTACCAAGACCCCAGATGCTCGGCCCACTGGACCTATACTTATGCCGAGGAGCCAATTGTTCGGTGCCAACAGTGGTTTGCCAGCCAACGCTACCGGGAAGCAAACCAGTTAGGCGGCTTGAACACGTTGCGCGAAAAAGGTAGTGATACCTTGATAGGCTACTGCGGCCTGTTGGTGCAAACCGTCGATGGCCTGCCGGAGCTAGAGATTGGGTATTCGCTGCTGCCCGCCCACTGGGGCCGGGGCTACGCCACCGAAGCGGCCTTGACCTGCAAAGCGTTTGCGAGCACTCACCATTTAGCCCAGTCCGTTATCTCCATTATCAGTCTGACTAATGTTGCCTCCAAACGGGTCGCGTTCAACTTAGGAATGCACGTAGAGAAGGTCACATGGTACGCGGCGAATGAAGTCAACGTTTTCCGCGTGGCACTGGACGCAGGCTAGGTGAGTAGTTAGGAGGAGTTTTGTAAGCAGGAAATCACATTTTACTACGAAAACTCGATTTTCAACTTAGTACCGATAATTAACATAGCGTGATACTCCTCCCGCGATAAGGTCCGATAAGTAAGAATTATCGGACCTTATCACTATCTTCGCTTTTGAGACCCTGAAATCACGTTTTACTCCTTATTATATAGGTCGCATGGAAAACGGTGCTGCCCTTACCCTCCCCGCGAACCCTTCAGCCGCGCTAGCACACTTGGCCGAGCACACGTCTCGCTACGTCGAGGCCGGGCTGAGCGGCGCGGCTAATACGGCGAAGGCCTACGCTGGGGATTTGAAGCGCTTTGGAATCTGGTGTGCCGAACACGAACTCGACCCGCTGCCGGCAACAGTTGCGACGCTCGCGGGCTTCGTGACCCACTTGGCTGAAACTGGTAAGAAGGTGTCCACTATCCAGCGCCACTGCGCGGCCGTTTCCAAAGCCCACGCCCTGCGCGGGGTGGACTCACCCACGGACGATAAGAAATTCAAGGTGCTGCTGGAAGGCATTGCCCGGCTCAAGGGCGTACGGCAAAAACAGGCGCCGGCCTTTACGCTGGCTACCTTCAAACGAACGGTGAAAAGCATCGACGGCAAAACGCTGGCTGGCCTGCGCGACCGGGTGATTCTCTTGTTAGGCTTTACGGGCGCCTTCCGCCGCTCCGAGCTGGCGGCGCTGAACGTGGAAGATTTGGCGTTTTCGGAGGAAGGACTGATTGTCAACTTGGCCAAGAGCAAAACCAACCAGCTGGGGGCTGCCGAGGAGAAGGCCATCTTCTACTCCCCGGATTTCAAGCTCTGCCCCATCCGCACGCTGCAAAGCTGGGTGCAGCGGCTAGACCGTACCACGGGACCGGTATTCGTGTCCTTTCGCAAGGGCGAACGACTCACCGCGCGGCGGCTGACGGACAAGCACCTGAACTTGATTGTGCAGCGCTACCTCGGGCCTACCTATTCGGCCCACTCCCTGCGCGCTTCCTTTGTGACGGTGGCGAAACTAGCCGGCGCGGACGACTCCGAAGTGATGAACCAGACCAAGCACAAGACGAGCGAGATGATTCGCCGCTACACTCGGCTCGATAACATTCGCCAGCATAATGCCGCCCAGAAGCTGGGCTTATAAGACGAGTTGGAGGGAGTTATATACTAAAGGAGTGGTTGGCGCAGAATAACGCGGTTAGCTAGGTACCCAGCCCCTTTACTTAGCGCTACCTATCTGAACTGCGCGAAACCAGCTATCCCACCCACCATAAGGACTGCTTTCTTCCTTACCGATTGGCGCACTTAGGTGGGAAACGTATAGGGGAGCCGGCGCGCCCTTACCCGACCTGGAACGTGCGCATGCTCAGGCCCCCGAACGCGACTTCTTCGTGGGCATAGCTTACCGCCTCATCCGGCCGCGCCAGACCGGCGCTGTAGAGCAAGGGCAGGTAATGGTCGGGGGTCGGCACGGCCAGCCGCCCGCTAGCGCCCGCCCGCTCGTAGGCGACCAAGCCCTGGTAGTCGCGCTGGTCGAGCTTGGCTTTCACCCACTCGTCAAACTCGGTCGCCCAGGCGAAGGGGCTCGCATCGCCAGCCCGGAGTTTGGGTACGCTCAGGCGCGTATTGTGGACGATGTTGCCGCTGCCGAGCAACAGCACGCCCCGCTCCCGCAGGAAGCGCAGTTGGCGGGCAAAGTCAAAGTGCCAGGCCAAGGGTTTGGTGTAGTCGAGGCTGAGCTGCAGGACCGGGATATCAGCTTGCGGATAGAGGTGGTGCAGGACCGTCCACGTGCCGTGGTCCAGGCCCCAGTCGGTGGCCCCGTGTACCTCCTGCACGTGTTCGATGAGGGCCTGGGCCAGCGCGGGAGCCCCCGGGGCGGGGTACTCCATCGCGTGCAACGCGGGCGGAAAGCCGCCGAAGTCGTGGAGGGTGGGTGGGTGCTGATTGGTCGTGACCTGCGTGCCCTGGGTGAGCCAGTGCGCCGACAGGACCACGATAGCTTTGGGCGGCGGCAGGTGGGTCCCGAGCTGGCGCAAACTGCGCGTGAACGCATTATCAGCGAGCGCATTCATTGGCGAGCCGTGGCCCACAAACAGCACGGGCATGGCCGGCGTCACGGGATAGGCGGCGGCGGTGGCCACCAAGGACTTTAGATTCATAACGGAGGAGAAGAAGGGCACGCGCAAGCTTGCAAGCGCCCGCGGCAGGGCCGCCAGACGAGAAGGAGCGCGCTAAAAAACCAGCAGTGGGGCCGGTGCTCTCGTAATAGGAGCACCGGCCTGGGGAACTGGTAGGAAGGGAGAAGGGAGTCGGACGTGGCTCGCCGCACTTATACGGTGACGCTCGCGAGGCCCTTCTGCAACGCGGTGGCCTGCACCTCCGGCAGCTTGACGCCTTCGGCCCGCGCCACTGTGACGTCGCGCATGCCCAGAAAGCCGAGCATCCAGCGCAGGTAGGGCGTCGCGAAGTCGTAGGGCTGCATCGGCCCTTCGGAGTAGATGCCCCCGCTGGCCAGGGCGAGGTACACTTTTTTACCAGTGATGAGCCCTTCGGGGCCGGCCGGGGTATAGCGGAAGGTGAGGTTGGCCCGGGTGAGGTGGTCAAGCCACGCCTTGAGCGAGGACGTAATCGTGAAGTTGTAGAGCGGGGACCCAATCACGAGCACGTCCGCCGCCAGGACTTCGGCAATGGCCTCATCGGAGTGGCGCACGGCCGCTTGCTGCGCCGGCGAGCGACCTTCAGCCGGCGTGAAGTAGGCAGTCAAGTGCGCTTCTTCCAGGTGGGGAAAGGGGTGCTGGGCTAAGTCACGTACGACTACCGGGCTACCAGGGTGGGCGGCCAGCAGCTTGTCGATGATGCCCTGGCTGAGTTTGGTGCTGAAGGACTCGGCCCCACGGGCACTGGAGATGATGTGCAGAATCTGCATAAAAAAGAGGAAAAATGGGGTGATAAAAGGCGAGCTTCCCGCGCTGGACGCGCCGGTCACAACCGCTGCCCGCCAACTAAGCGACCAACTAGGCTGTTGGGTATGCTGATTACCTCAAGCAATCAGCTGACCGGTTGTTTGCCCTTCGTGCCACTTACAGATTACGCGCCGGTAGTCTGATTACCAGTAGGTAATCACGGCTTTTAGCTCCCTCACCTCCTCGTTCCTCTCCTATGGTTAACCCCGACCTGCCCGCCTGCGCCGTGACGATGCAGGCCTTGCGCCACGCTTTTCTGGTCGTCAACAGCAAATGGAAGCTGCCCATCATCGTGGCCTTGAACAAGGGCACGCGGCATTTTCGCGGTCTAGAGCGCAGCGTGCCGGGCATCTCGACCAAGGTGCTGGCCAAGGAGCTCAAGGACTTGGAAGCCCACCAGTTCATCGCCCGCACGGTGCACCCCGGCCCCCCCGTGGTAGTGGACTACCACCTCTTGCCCTATGCGCGCACGCTTGACCCCGTCATTGAGGTCCTCAAAGCGTGGGGCATCCAGCACCAGCAACGGTTGGAAGAACGCCACGCCGCGCCCGTAGTCGCGCCAGTCTAACTAGTCGAAAAGCCCTGCTAGCAAGCTGGCACTTTTTGAAACAGGTCAAGGTTGGCTGTACCTAACGCTTATCGTATCTAAACTCTTCCGCGTCGGGTTGTCAAATGCATCTCTAATAACGAAATGCTGATAATAAGGTGTTATCAGTCTTTATGCCAAACGAGCGGTAGCGTTGTAATTATCTAGTGCTAATAGCTGGATTACCGGCTGCTAGGGCTCTTCAGCTACTACCAACGCAACGGGTGCCGCGTTAAGCCCAACATTAAGCTGTCAGGCTCCGGCTTACATTGGCCTTTCCTAACGGGAAGCTTACAAAGCCAGTTCTATTTGCGTGGAGGGAGCTACCGCACGCGGTCAGCCTCCTCCACCCGGCGCTCGCGGCCGCTGCTGAGCTCGCCGCCGAGGTGGTATGTCAGGCTCAGATTTATACGGCGGTTGTCGCCCACGTGGTTGTAGCTGGTGTTAGCGCCCGCGTAGATGGAGTAACCCCAATAATGAATAGTGTTGAAGAGGTCGGTACCTGCCAAGCGCACGTCGAGCTTTTTGGCTAGGAAGGTCTTTTTCAGCCCTGCATCTACTGTGAAGTAGGTGCGAAAAATGTTGATGCCCGCCAGCGAAGGCGAGGTATAGTAGGCCGATACCTCCAGGCGCACGTCGCCGGGCAGGCTGAGTGTATGGATGGTGGAAACGTCGATGTTAGCCTTGCGCGGCGTGAAGGCAATGGTGCCCTGGCTTAGGTTGGCGCGGACGTAGCGCACATCCATGGTAATCTGGCTGGTCCAGAACGAGGTGATTTTGAGCGGAATGATGAACTGTGCGTCGAAGTCGTCGCGGTAGGCAAAATTGGCAATGGTGAGCACCAGCTCGCCGGTGGCCGGGTTCTGACTGCCGAAGCTGGACAACGGATTGGAAGTACGCCCCGCGCTGAGCGTCAGCACGTAGTCATTCTTATACGTGTAAGTGGCTGCGCCTTGCCAGGCCGTTTCGGGCTGCAAAAAGGGGTTGCCGGTGTAGTAGGAGTACTTGTCGAAAAAGAAGCGCGCCGGGTTGAGGTCGCTGTACTGCGGCCGGTTGATACGCCGGCTGAGCGAGAAGCTCAGCGCCTGCTGCTCACTGAGCTTGCGGCCCACGGTCAGCGTTGGAAAAAGGTTAGTGTAGGCCCGGCGGTTGACGAGGTCGCGGGTTAGCAGATTGCCTACCGAGCGGGTGCTTTCGAGCCGAAGGCCGGCATCGAGGGTCGTTTTGCCCAGGGTGCGGCTAGCCGTGGCGTAGGCGGCCAGAATGTGCTCATCGTACACAAAATGGTTGCTCAGGGCCGGCGAGTACATGTAGCGCCCATTGCGTAGCGAGTCGTAGCGGAAGTCGTTGTCGGAGGTTACAAACGAATATTTGCCGCCCGCCGCCAGCTTGGTGGCACCCAGCGGCCAGGCCAGGTCCGCTTTCACCGCCCGGATGCTCACCACGCTCGGCTGCCCAAACGCCAGCTCCTGGTAGGGCTGCACCGGTGCGCCGCTAGCCGACAGCAGCTGATTGCCGAGCGCGCCCTGCGAGTCGCTGCGGTAGCGGGCATAGTCGGCATCGGCGGTGAGCTGCCGGCCAGCCGTGTCGAGCAGCACTTTGTAATTGAGATTAAACGTGTTGTTGACGCCGGGCTCGCGGGTCACGTTTTGGTTTTGCACCAGGTAGCCCGCGTTCGCCGATTCGTTGCGCACCACGGTGGGACCACTACCAGCGCGATTCCAAAGGTTGCGGTAGCCGCTGTACACGGCCCCGAGCGTGTGACGCGGATTCAGGCTGAAGTCGATGCCGGCACGGTAGCTGTGGCCGCGCTCCTCGCTGGGGTCAAAGGAGGCGCGGTCGTAGGTGGTAGTGCCAGTGGCGTCGGTGAGCACGCGGTAGCTGGTGCGGTCGAGGTAAGTCTTCTTGTAGTGGTAGCTGTAGTTGCCAAACAGGTTGAAGCGGGTGGTTTTGATGTTGCCGACGGCCGTTTCCGACGTTTGGGGGTAGCGGCCGGTGCCCGCACCAGCGCTCAGGTTGAGCGCGTAGCCTTGCTGCGTGCTCTTCTTGGTCACGATGTTGATGATGCCCGCGTTACCGGCCGCGTCAAATTGCGCGCCCGGCGTGGTCAGAATCTCGATGCGGGCTAGGGCTTCGGTCGGAGTGCCGCGCAGGTAAGTGCCGAGCTGCTGCGCCGAAAGGTAGGTGAGCTTGCCATCTACCATCACCGTCACGTTGGGGCTGCCCTTGAGCAGCAGGTTATCGTCCTGCGTAACGCCGATGCCGGGCGTGCGCTGGAGGATATCAAACGCCGAGCTGCCACCGGCCGATACCTTCTGGTCAATGTTGTACACCACTTTGCCCGCGCTGGCCTCCACTGTTTTTTGCTGGGCTGTTACGGTCACTTCCTCCAGGCGCATGGCATTAGGGCGCAGGTAGAGGTCGGGCAGCGTCAGCACCTGCCCGACTGCTAGTACGAAGGCACCAGTGGTAACATGCTTGCCACCTAAAGCGGTGGCGCGCACGCAGTAGCGCCCAGCGGGGGCCTGGGCAAACTCGTAGCGGCCTTTAGCGTCGGTTTGCGTGCCGCTCACCGTCGTCGAGTCGGGCAGGCGTAGCAGGCGTACCGTGGCCCCTGGCCACGGCTGCCGCTGGCTGTCGCGCACGCGCCCGGCTACGGCGGGAGCCCACTTCGGCATGGCTGGGGTTGTCTGCGGGGGCACCATCCCATTGTCCAAGGCAGTAACCAGAAGAAGGGTAATAGTGACCATCAAGTAAGCCGGCTAGATAAGGGGGCGAAACCCAAGCAAAAGCAAGTGGTAGCTAAGCTCTCCCCAGCTGTAGCCGTGGGCAAAATCAGCCTTGCTTTACTGAGTAAGGTAAAGCAAGTGCATAGCCTGCTTATTTGCAACTTTGGTTCATTTATTAGAAAGGTCAATCAACCACGCTTTCTCATTATTTAGCTTGTTATTAGCCATTTTAAAGCTTTCTTGAGTGTTTAATGAAATTTATTATTGCATCTTAGTTGCATATTAAATTTCTCTTTCTATCTTAGTCTCGTTGTTGCAACGACAGGGGAACACCGAAAACCCTTAAGCGAGTAGGCACTTTATTTCTTACCACTTTTCCGATGAAGAACAACAAGAAATCCGCCCTCAGCTTGAACGCCCTCAAGCTCGAAAGCTTTATCACCAGCGTTGATTCGGCTAAGGCCAAGCGCATCGTAGGCGGCTATGCCTCGGAGCCCACGCACACGACGGCGGCCGACAAACTGCACGTTTGCTAGGTAACTACTGAATCTGGCTAACTGCCAGATGCCTGGTAGCGTAGCTGGTAGGCCTTGCTTATCAGCTACGTGACTGGACATCTTGCGTTTGGCGTATTTTGATGCTAGGCGACGGGAAAACTTGTTCGATAAAGCCCGCCTCGCTCAAGTGCCGTACCTGCGTTGTTATGGCACTCAGGAGCGGGCCTTGCACATCGTCCTGGCCAAGCTGAAGTTGTGGGCTAACGCGCTGAAGCAGCGCCGCAATGGGCGTAGGTTTGGCCAACGTCCGCAATAAGGTCGCTGAGAACGCGCCTATTGCATACTCCCCGACTGTATCGCCCGTGAGCAAGAGCACGCAAGGGTGCTGACCAGCTGGGGCGGTTAGGTTGCGCCGCCACACCGCGGGCCGGTGGGCGGGCCAGCGCCAGCAGTTGGGCAGCAGCCTCACCCGCGCACTGCGCCTGAATAAGAGGGGCAGGAAATCGGCTGGCGCTAAGGTGGCGAGTTGTTGAGTTGACTGCTGTTGCCACTGCTGCTGAGCAGCTTGATAAATGAATCCCGGCTTGCGCAGCAGCAAGGCCAAGGAGATTTTCTCTAAGCGGAAGGCTCCCGCAACCAGTGGCTGTTGAGGCAGCGGCAAGCCTGCTATAATAGCCTGCAAGCGGGCTTGCACTGTCTGGAGCGTTAGCGAGCCGTTCGTTTCTTCGGCAAACAGATGGGTGAGGCTAGCCGGGAATAGCTGGCCCAACAACCAGCGCGTGCGCGCAAAGTACGGCCCCCACACATGCGGCCACAGCAAGGTCGGCTTCTGGTAACGGCGGCCGAGCCGACCGGCTGGCCACGAGCCAGCGGGCAGGCAGGGCAGTAGTACCGAATCGACCCGCTCGGGGCTGAGCGTGCGGAGCAGCAGATAGCCGATACCAGCCGTGCCGGTGAGCAGGGCTGGCCCCGCTGGCGCAGCCCCACCTTTGCCTAGCCAGTGCCCAAGCTGTTGCCGCTGCCGGCTAGCCTCTTGTGTCACTCGCTGGGCTAGCAGGCGTAACGTCACGTCGCCCAGGGTAGCGGCCGCCGTGAGCAGCAGCTCGGCGCGGCCACCCCAGCCAATGAGGGTAAAGTCAGTGCGCTCCCCACATCGCGCCCAGTCGCGGCGGGTTTTGGCGAGGCTGGCCAGTGCCTCTTGCCGGTAATGAGGCAAGGGGGCCAGCGCTCGCAAGCGCACTAGGCCAATGCCCGCTGCCCCATAGGCCCAGCTATTGGTATTGCCGCCGCCTACTAGTAGACTAGCTAGCGGCACCTGCCGGGCGGCATTGTCAGTGAGATAATCAGAATACACCCGGACATCCAGCCAGTTGCGGGCGGCGCGCCGAAAGTACTGGCCCTCGTAGCGCATGGCTTGGTCGGCCAGCCAGTACAGGGCGGGGCTACGGAAATATTGCCCCAGCTCCAGTAGTACGTGGGCGATACCCGAAGCGCCGTGCGCTAACCCGGTCAGGCTGTCGAGGGCATTGGGCTGGTAGCCCCACCTTACCCCCCTGCAAGATGGCCGGGCACCCCGCACCAACCGGGCTAGGCCAGCCCGTAGCACGGGCAGCCACTCGGCCGCGCCAGTGAGCTGGTAGAGGTAGGTGATGACAAATAAGTTGCCTGCCTCGCCCCCAAGCAGGTCGGGGCTGCCGTTGCCGGTCAGCAAGCCGGCTCGCACAGCCCGCGCCAGTTGCTGGGCGCGCTGCAAGTAGTTGGCATCGTGGGTAAGCTCGTATAGCTTGCAACAGAGGTATACCACGCCCAGCCGCCCCGAGAAAAAGCTCAGGTGCCGGGGCGCGTGGGCCTGCGCGTAGGCTATGAGCCAGTGGGTGCCCTCTTCGGCCACCCGGCGGTGAGCCAGTTCGCCAGAATGCTGGTAAAGCGCCCCAAAAAACAGCACGATGCCCGTGCTGCCGCTAAAAATAGATTCGTCGATTTGCCAGGCGGGGTCAGTGGTCGGCAGGCCCGGCGGGGTGAGCCAGTAGGTGCCCTGCGCATCGTACCGGGCCTGGCGTAGCAGTTCGGCCACTGCGTGGTCGAGGTTGGTCTGGAGCGTATCGGAAAGCGCCATTGGCTACTGCGTAAGGTCTTGAATAGCGGCGCCGAGCAGGTAGGCTACAAAGGCTTCGTCGTGGTTCGGCACCCCCAGGCGATTGTTGGTCATGTGCAGCAAGCTGGCGTAAATGGCTTGACGCTGGACTGGGTCGGGCACGGTCCGCTGGTAGCCTTTGGCCGCGCGGCGGACGGCCGCCCGGAAGCTAGCTAGCCAGCGCGGCCGTAGCGGCGCGGGGGCGGGCCAGCACTGCTGCACAAGCTCGCCCAGAACAGGGCGCTGCCGCTGGTAATGCTCGGCAAACAGGGACCGCCAGGTGGCCTGCTCAGCGGGCCGCGCCAAGCCCGCATGCGGGTCGTGCGGCAGCCAGTCGTCGGCATACCTGGCTAGCCACGCCACGGCCAGGGTGGGCGGCAGGCAGGCTTCTACAAAGATGGTGTGCAGCAGTACCGCCGTTGGTAGACGACTGGCCGCCGAGATGGGTTGGGGGGAAGCTAGCCACCGCAGCACGGCCCGGGAAGAAGCCTCAAAAAAAGCTTCGGCCACTGGCAGCCCGCTCGGCCCGCCGTAACGAGCCGTTTCGGGCTCGTAGGCTACGAAACGCACCTGCATGGGTGCGGCCGCCCCTAATTCAATAGAATTAATTTTCTGAAAATCAGATGCCTGAGTCAGTAGATAAGCCATCAGCTCTTCCTGCGCCGCGGCCGATGCCAGGGCCAGCCGCAGGCGGATATGTGGCCCGCCCTCGGCGTAGCGAATGAAAAAAAAGCGTGTGGCCAGCCGTTGACGCGACGCGTACACCACCACTGGAGCCACGCACCATCGTAGCAGCTCATCGAGCGGCCCGGCCCAGTAGAGGTGCGCCGATAGCCAGGTAGCGTTCATGATGCAGATGAGTGAGCGGGTGGGGAAGCCGGCGGCTGATACTGCCACTCCACCAGCGTTTCGCGGATGTGAGTCTGGCCTTGCTGATTTAGGGTAGCCGAGTCGGGATACATTTCTTCGAATAGCAGCCGCTCACCAGCCTTGGGCAACTGCTGCTCTAAGAGGCGTACCAGCAGCACGTTGTCAAAGTGTAGGTACTGCGGCTTATAGTCATCGGCCCCGGCGGGTTGGCCCGTCGCCACTGGCTCGCCGCCGAGCCGGAGATAGTAGAAAACCTCAACTGGTAATTCCAGCTGCTGGCGCCAGGCGGCTAGCCGCTGGAAGTAGTGGCTGGCGCTTTCGGCTTTTGCCCGCGTGGGTACGGCAGCGGTGGCCACGTACCAGCGCTGCCGCTGTACCACCAGTCCGGCTTCGAGCTGCACGCGTGGATACCTGGCCACGCCGGGCGATGGAGCCGTCTGCATCGGGAACTGGGTGCGGCAGTAGCGCCCCACTGCCTGGAGCAACGGCGCCAAAGAGGTAGCCCCTTGCTCCCCGAAAGCTGTCAAAAACTGGTACAACTCCGAGCGGGTCGCACAAGCTTGGAGGCCTACATCATAGGGGCGCACCGGCCGGTCGCTGGGTAGGTGCCATAGCTCCAGCCGCTGCCGCTGTGGGCAGTCGCGCACCACTAGGTCGGCCACGCTGAGTTGTTGGGTAGCTGGGTGGCTGGCGTGGCCGCCGGGCAGCACCACTTGCCAGGGTAGCAGCGGTGGGTGCAGGTTGGCATTCGAATACGAAGCATCGGCCAGCTCCGCCGCCAGGGCGGGCGCGGGATGCAAGTTGCGGTTCCACGCTTGAAAGGCCTGGGCTGTTTCGGCCCCGAACAAATGCAGAAACCGGCCGCTACCCTTGCCCAGGCCCGGCAGTAGTCCATTAACTACGCCTCGTAGAGCCGGCACCTGGCCAGGCCGAGTTTCCTTAAAAAGCTGGATATAAGCCGCCGTAGCAGTAGGCGTGCCCTGAGCAGTGCTGGCCTGCTGGCTTGCCCCGGCCGGTAAACGCAGCGTCACCACCGGCGCGTAGGTAGGCAGCGCTTCGGTCAGGCAGGCGGCTAGCCAAGCCGGCTCGGCTGGGGTGGCAGCTGCTTCCGGAGTAGCTTGCGCCTGCGCGGGCTTGCGTACCGCCGCCACGTAGGCTTGGTAAAAAGTGAGCAGCGGCACCTCAGCCTGCGTAGCATAGTGCGCCAGAAAATAGGCTCGTTGCCGGGTGGGCTCGGTAGTAGTTGTCGGCCAGCAGTTTAACCAGCGCTGAAGGCATTCAGCAGCTTGCTGTACAGCGGCCGCATCCAGCTGCCCGGCCGTAGCGTGCACGGCATCCTCGTAAAGCAGCGGAAAATCGGCGTGCAGGAAGGGGCGAATAATAAACGCTTCCGCCGGCTCGTATTGCTGCGCGTAGGCTGCTCGGTAAGCCTGGGACGACACGGCCCCAGCTGGAGCCTGCCCGGCCGCCTCCCGCAGTTGGCCTTCTACCTGACGGAAGGCAGCTAGCATGGCTTGCCTCTGCGGGCCACGCGCCGAGGCAGGGGACTGGGCATAGTCGGCGGCTAAGGTGCGCAACTGGTGCAGCAGCGCGAGTATAGCGGGTAGCACCGGGTGGCGGCCAGCCAGCGGCAGCAGCAGCTGGTGAAGGGCCTGGTCCCACTCCGGGTCGGTGCCGGAAGCGCTCAGGTCAACTTCCAGAAAGCCGCATTCTACGAGGGGTTGCAGCCAGGCCAGCAGCGCCGGAAGGGGCGCCTCTACGTGGTCGGCGGCCAGGCGCTGGGCCAGCGCGCCCAGCGATAGCCAGCCCCCGGCGGCGCGCAGCTCTGCCTCCACCACGGCCAGCAACTCGTGGCCAGCCAGCGTTTGAAACGCCTCCACATTGTGGTGGTTAAGCACAAAATGGTAGCTGCCGGCCTGGCTGGTTACAGAGGAGTTGAGGCGCACCGGCAAGGCTTCGCGCAACTCGGGCACCAACTGCAACAGCGTTTTTAGATAAGCTAGCAAATTGTTATTCAGGCGGATGACGTTGCGGTAAGGCACGTTGCCGGTGGGCCAGGCCAGCAGCGTCGGCACGCGAGCCAGCGTGCTCACGCCCACGGCGGTGAAGGTGCTGAAGGGCGACGTTTTGAAATGCAGCCGGGTGAGGTAGCGCAGCAAGCCCAGCTCCAGGTGGTGCTCGCGCTTGCGAAAATTGGCCGGGGCCGTTTGCCAGTAGCGGGGCAGCTGGGCCAGCAGCGTTTCGCTGGCCAGGTGCAGACCGCAAAGCAGGTTTTCCTGCTGCGCCAACGCTTGCAGGTGCGTGCGGGCCGCCAATAGCTGGTGCTGATATGCTTGTTCAAAGGCCGTTTCCCAGGCCGCCAATTGAGTTAGCACTTGCGCATAGGCTAGCAGGGCGGGACTTAGCGTCGGGGGCAAATCCGGCGCGTGAGCCGCCTCCCCCACCGGTCGGCCGTTGAAAACCGCCCGCTTGAGGTGTAGCAGCCGGGCCGATAGCGCCGCGTGGGCGGGGTCCTGAATAAGCTGGTAAAGGGCATCATTCAACTCCGTTTGCAACTGCTGCTGGCGCTGGTGCAGGGCGGCGCGCCCGGCTAGCAATTCCGGCAGGGCTTCCCAGCGCAGGGCGTCAAAGGCCGTGAAGCTGCTGGTGGCCGTGCGCGTCAGGGGGTGAGGAAAAACGGATACCATCGGACAGACGAGGTAATTAATGGCGTGAGTTGGAAGCCAGGGCGCTGGGCTTCCACATGCGGCTTAGCAGGCTGGCGGCTGGCATAGTAAAGCGCAGATTACCTGACTGCTGACTTAGTATTGAAGGCGGCACTTTGCCCAATCGAATAAGCAAGCGGTAGTGACCAGTGGCGGCCCAGGTGGCCAGCGCCACCACTTGGCCGGTCATGGGGCTAGCCCACCTAGGGGGGGAGCCTGTTAGGGTTAGCTGCACAAGCTGGCCGGGGCGCACGCCGGGGACCACCGTCGGCGGTAGGCTAGCCCAGACCGCCACTTCGCCGGGAGCAGCTTGGCCAGCCAGCCCGGTAAAGGGGACCGTCACCACATCAGCGTAGCGCACCAGACCGGCCGCGGCCAGCAGCGCGCCTAGCAGGCCAGCCACAAGCAGCGTGCCCCACCGCTCGGGCCAGGAGGGTGGGCAGGTAAGCACGGCGTGCAGGCCGGGGCTGGTGCGAAGTGGCGGCTGGCTCATGCGCCCAGGGCTAATTGATTGCGTACCAACTGAAAGTAGGCGCCCCGACTAGCCAGTAATTCCTGGTGCGTGCCTACTTCGCGAATACGGCTGTGCTCCAACACCACAATCTGGTCGGCGTGCTGCACGGTGCTGAGGCGATGGGCCACGATGACCACCGTGCGGCCCGTAAAAAAGGCCGCCAGGTTGTCCATAATGGTGCGCTCATTCGTGGCATCAAGTGCGTTGGTGGCCTCGTCGAAGAGAATAAAGTCGGGGTTGCGGTAGGCGGCGCGGGCGATGAGCAGCCGCTGCTGCTGCCCCTGGCTCAGGCCAGCCCCGGTGCCGCCGATGGCCGTTTGGTAGCCCAGCGGCAGCTCGTCGATAAACGCCTCCAGGTTGGCGATGCGGCAGGCCTGGCGCAGGCGCGCTTCATCGGCCGGCCCCTGGCCCACGGCGATATTGCGGGCAATGGTATCGGCAAAAATGTAGCCGTCCTGCATCACCACGCCAAAGCGCTGCCGCCACGCCGCTGCGCTCACCCCTTCCAGCGGGCTCGCCCCTACGTAGATGCTGCCCGCGCTGGGCGGGTAAAACTTGAGTAGCAGCTTGAGCAGCGTGGTTTTACCGCTGCCGCTCAAACCTACAATGGCCGTGACCTTGCCGGCCGGAATCGTGAGGGAAATGTCTTGCAGCACCAGCGGCGCATCGGCCCCGCCGTAGCGAAAGCTGACGCCGTGCAGCCGGATATCCTGGCCCGCCAGCGCTACCGGAGTTGCGGTCGGCACGGCCGCGTCCTCATTAGGCTGCCGGTATACTTCGTCAAAGCGTAGCAAGCTCAGGCGGGCATCCTGGGCCGTTTTTAAAAATTGCAGCAGTTGCAGCACGGGGTTATTGAACTGGCCCGTGATGAAGCTGATGGCCAGCATCATGCCCAGCGTGAGGCGGCCGTCCAGCACTTGCAGGCCCGCCAGCAGGGTAATGAGGATGTTCTTCAACTCATTGAAAAACAAGATGCCACCCTGGATGGTCTGGTCCAGGCGCAGGGCGCGCAGGTTGAGGCCGTAGGTGGTGGCTTGCAGCTCTTCCCACTGCCAGCGCTTTTCCTGCTCGCTGCCCGTGAGCTTGATTTCGGGCATGCTGTTAATCAATTCCACGAGCGTCTGCTGGTTTTGACCGTGCTGCTGGAAACGCTGCTGGTCGAGCTGCTGCCGCCGGCCCAGAAACAGCAGCGTCCAGCCCACGCCCAGGGTGGTGCTGATGAGAAACACGCCGAAAATCGGCCCGCTGTAGAGCAGCAGCACGGCCCCAAAAATCACTAGCGTAAACAGCGAAAACGCCGTGTCAATGAGCGTTGTGGTTAAAAACAGCTCGATGCGGTGGTGGTCCACGATGCGCTGCATGTTGTCGCCCACGTGCTTGGCCTCGAAAAAAGGCATAGGCAGCTGCATGAGCTTGGCCAGGTAGTTGGCCAGCAGCGTGAGGCTCACCCGGCTCCCATCAGCAGCAGGATGCGGGCGCGCAGCAGCTCAATGGCCGTGCGCCCGCCAAAGAGCAGCAGCTGCGCTAGGCACACCAGGTAGATAAATTGGACATTGTGTGAGCTGATGCCCACGTCGATAATCGACTGGGTAAGAAAGGGAAACGCCAGCGCCAGCAGGCTGCTCACCACCAGCCCCAGCAGTAGCTGGCCCACCAGCCGCCGGTAGGGCCGCACGTAGGCCAGCAGGTACGCGAAGTCGATTTCGGGCACCTGGGTGGCCGGCTCTGCATCGGCCGCCGTTAGCTGCGCCGTGGGTTCGAGCAGCAGCACGATGCCCTGGCCGGCCGTGCCCGGCAGCTGCCACTTGGCCGCAAACTCGGCGGGCGAGTACGTGAGGCGCCCCCGGTAGGGGTCGGCCACGTAGAGGCGGCCCCGGCGGGCGGCGTACACCACCACGAAATGCTCCTGGTCGAGATAGGCGATGCAGGGCAAGGGCACCTGTGTTTGCAAAGCGGGCAGCCCGATTTCGGCCGGCAGCACCTGGAAGCCCAGCTGCTCGGCGCCCCGGCTCAAGTCGTTGAGCGTCACTCCCTGGCGCGAAAGACCCAGCAGCCCGCGCAGGTAGTCGAGCGATACCCGGCGGCCATAGTGCGCCGCTACCATGCGCAGGCAGGCCGGGCCGCAGTCACGCGAATCGAGCTGATGATACAGGGGGAAGCGAGGACCAAACATGCTGAGAAAGAATCGGTGCTTACCGAAGGCAGGAGGCAGTTAGCCTGGCAAATGAACGCTGCGTTAGCCAGTATTCGCAACAAAGATTCATATCTGATTCAGATTTAGTTTATTCAACTGATGTAGTAAATTGCTTATTTTCAGTAAAAAATGCTCAAAAATTGATTCCTAAAATTTTTAGAGTTAGGATTTTTATTTGCAACTAAGATGCAAATAAGAAAAATATGCGACTACTTTTGCCAATCTACTCTCTCCTCCCCGCTTCTCCTATGGTGCGCCTGCAAGCCCTTGGCCTACGCAAAGACTACCACGGCCAGCCCGCCCTGCGCTCGCTCGACCTGACCCTGCACGAAGGCGAAGTGTTCTGCCTGCTGGGGCAAAATGGGGCGGGTAAAACCACGACCCTCAACCTCTTCCTGGGCTTTCTGGAGCCCACGGCCGGGCAGGCGCTCGTTAACGGCGTGGTGGTGCAGCCCAATGCGCCCACTACCCACCGCTTCGTGGCCTACATCCCGGAGGTAGTGATGCTGTACGGTGAGTTGTCGGGCCTCGAAAACCTGCGGTATTTCAGCCAGTTGGCAGGATTCCATTACGCCCCGGCTGAGCTAGCTGAGTTTCTGGCGCGGGCGGGCCTGCCGGCCGCCGCGCAGCCGCAGGCCGTGCGCCGCTACAGCAAAGGCATGCGCCAGAAGGTAGGCATCGCCATCGCGCTGGCCAAAAACGCCGACGTGCTGCTGATGGACGAGCCCACGAGCGGCCTCGACCCCAAGGCTACCCAAGAGTTTACGACCCTGGTGCAGGGCCTGGGTGAGCAGGGCAAAACGGTGCTCATGGCTACCCACGACTTGTTCAACGCCGTGCAGGTGGGCACCCACGTGGGCATTATGCGCCAAGGCGAGCTGGTGGCGGTGCGCGAAGCGGCCCGCATCAGTGCGCCCGAACTCCAGGAACTGTATTTGCAAACCATCTGAACCTCAAGTCTATGAAATTACTGCTTACTTTCTTTAGCTGGCTCACCCTCACGAGCGCCCTAGCCCAGACCGGCACCGTGCGCGGGCGCATCACCGATACGGCGCAGGCGCCGCAGGTGGGGCTGGTGGTACGGCTCGAAAACACGGCGTTCGGCACCACAACCGACGCCGATGGGGCGTTTTTCCTGGGCAGCATTGCGCCGGGCGAGTACACGCTGGTGGTGGCCGGCATGGGCTACGCCGCCGAAAAGCGCACCGTAGCCGTGCAGGCCGGCCAGACGACGCGCTTGCAGCTAGCTCTCGACCCCAAGAACCAGGAGCTACAGGAGGTGGTGGTGACCGACCGGCGGCCGTTTGAAACCAGCGCGGCCGGGGCTACCCGCACGGCCACGCCGATAAAGGATTTGCCGCAGTCGGTGCAGATTATCAACCAGGCCACGTTGCAGCAGCAACAGGTGTACCGCGTAGACGAAGCGCTGAAAAACGTGGCCGGCGTGAATGAGTCGTCGGCCTGGGGCAGCTACAACTTTCGGGGGTTTGATACCAACGCCATGGGCTTTCTTACTAATGGCCAGAAGGGCACTGGCTACCCCGAGGGCATTTCGCCCTTCCTAGCCAACGTGGAGCGAGTGGAGGTGCTGCGCGGCCCGGCCGCTATTCTTTACGGCGAAGGCGCGGTGGGCGGCAATATCAACCTGATTACCAAGCAGCCGCGCAAGAATACGGCCGTGAACGCCCGGCTGTCGGGCGGCAGCTTCGGGCTGTTTCGGGGCCAGGCCGACGTGGCCGGCAGCCTCACCGCCGACAAGCGCCTGTACGGCATCGCGAGCGTGGGCTACGAAAACGGCGGGCAGTTTACCCAGGATTTTCGCCACCGCACCACCCAGCTTTTCGGCAGTCTGCGCTGGGAGCCGGGCGTGAACACCACCTGGCAGGTGAACGCCACCTATAACCGCGACCGCTCGACTCGCTCGCTGGCCCAGGATGTGCCCATGTACCCCGGCCAGCTGTTTTCGGTGCCCGACAACTTCCGTATTTCCAGCGACGATGCCTACTACCGGGGCGACTCATACCAGCTGCAATCGCAGCTGCGGCAGCGCTTTTCGGAGCGCTGGAGCGGGCACCTGTGGCTAGGCTATGCCCAAAGCCAGGCTGCCGACGCGAGCTACGCCATTCGCAACGCGCTCGACTCGCTGGGTACCTTCGCCCGCACCCGCACCCAGCAGGTGCGCCGCTCGCCCAGCCGCACGCTCAATGCCTTTGTCAACGGCCGCTTCGAGTTGGGCAGCACCACGCACCAACTCACGGCGGGCGTCGACTTGCTGGCAGAAAATGCTACCTACCCGGAGGGCATCCGGCGCTGGCTAGCCTCCTCGCTCACGGTAGGGGCACCCAACTACGCGGCCTTCGACGAAAGCCAGGTGCGGCTACGCTACTACTCAAGGCAAGAGCAGTTTACGACTCGCACCACGGGCGCGTATGTGCAGGACCAGGTAGCGCTTTCGCCCCGTTTCAAAGCCCTGCTGGGGCTGCGCTACAACCATTACCACTACCGCTACACCGCCGACGACCTGTCGTACAACAACCGGCAAACCTTTGAGCAGTACGCCGAAACGCCCGATAATACGACCGCTCTCATTCCACGAGTAGGCGTAGTCTATCAGCCCAATGCTGCTAACTCGTTTTATGTCGATTACAACGTTGGCTTCGTGCCGCAATATTCCAACTCGGCAGCCTACGGCGGGCCGTTTGACCCCGAGCGCACCCGGCAGGTAGAAGTAGGTTGGAAAGGCGATTTTCTGGGCCACCGCCTCGTGCCCACGGTGGCCGTGTACCAGATTTTGAAGCGCAACGTGCTGACGCTCGACCAGGATTCGCTGGCGGCCGGCTCCTATATCTACCGCCCGGTGGGCGGCGTGCGCAGCCGGGGCGTAGAGGCCACACTTACGGGTACAGTATTGCCGGGCTGGAAGGTGATTCTCAACTACAGCTACAACCAGACTAAGGTGACCGAGAGCAGCGACCCGGTCGAAATCGGCCAGCAGTTTGCCAACTCGCCCCGCCACCTGGCTAGCTCCTGGACGACCTACGAGCCCACGCGCCGCTCGCCGCTGCGCGGCTTGCTGCTGGGGGCCGGCTTCCGCTTCACCGGCGACCGCTACGCCGCCCTGCGGCCCGCTGACACCGACGTGCTGGTGCTGCCCGGCTACGGCGTGCTCGACGCAGTGGTGGGCTACGCCTACCGGCAATTCTCGGTGCAGCTAAACGGCAACAACCTGCTCGGCAAGCGCTACGCCCGCAGCAGCTACTGGGACCAGAGCTACTTCCCCGGCACGCCGCGCAATTTCCTCGTCACGCTAGGGTATTCATTATAAGTCGAATAACAAAGCTGTAGCCATTTCTCTCCAGTAGTCCTTTCGCACCATGAACCCGGTATTCCGCATCGCCCTCCACGAAATGCAGACCCGGCTGCGCGCGCCCGGGGTGCGCGGCATCGGCGTTTTTCTGGGGCTGCTGCTGGCCTTTTGCCTGGTGGCCGGCCGCGCCGACTACCAAAAAGCCACCCGCGAGCGAACGGCCGCCCGGCTGGCCATGCGGGCCTTTTTCCTGGGCCAGGGTGCCCAAAACCCGCACAGCGCCGTGCACTACGGCCACTACGTGTTCAAACCCCACTCGCTGCTGACGGTGGTAGACCCCGGCATCGAGCCCTTCGTGGGCGTGACCTTGCAACTCGAAGGCCACACCCAAAACGATGTGCAGTTTGCCCCGGCCGAGCAGCGCTCGTCGCTGGTGCGCTTCGGGCAGCTTTCGTTTACCGTGCTCTGGCAAGTAGTGCTGCCGCTGCTGCTCATCTTTCTGGCGCATAGCGCGATAGTGAGTGAGCGGCAGGCGGGTACGCTCAAGCTGCTGGTGGCCCAAGGCGTGTCGGTACGGCGCGTGCTGTGGGGCAAAGTGCTGGGCTACTGCGGCCTGATGCTAGGCATGCTGGCCGCCTCAGGCCTGGCCCTGGTGCTCTTGCAAGTGGGCCAGCCCACCGTGCACCGGCCCGAACTGCTGGGGCGGCTGGCCTGCCTATTGGGCGGCTATGCTTTTTACTATGGCGTAGTCATTACCGTCACGGTGTATGCGTCGGCGCGGCTGGCGGCCCCTAGCCAGGTGCTGGTGCTACTGCTTTCGGGCTGGTTCCTGCTCACCATTTTGTTGCCCCGGCTAGCCGTGAGCGTGGGTGAGCAGGCAGTGGCGCTACCTTCTAAGCTGGCTTTTGAAACCGAGCTCGATGCCGCCTACAAACAGGGCCTAAACGGCCACGACCCCAACGATGCCCGCGGCAAGCGCTTCCAGGATTCGCTGCTGGCGCACTACGGAGTGCGCACGCTAGAGGCGCTGCCCCTCAACGCCGATGGCTTGCTCATGCAGGCCGACGAAACTTATCATAACCGTGCCCACGACCGGCAAGAAGCCGCCCTACGCCACCGTCTGGCCCAGCAAGACGAGGTGGCGGCCCGCGTGGCCTTGCTCGACCCGCTGCTGGCCGTTAGCCACTTATCGCGGGCTCTGGCCCAAACCGACAGCTACGACCACTTTCGCTTCCTATACCAAGCCGAGGCTTACCGCCGCTGGCTCATCCGCAAGCTCAACCTCGAAATGGCCTACGGCGGCTCCAAAACCGGCGACTGGGAGTGGAAAGTTAAACCCGACTACTGGCGCAGCATCCCCGATTTTGCCTACCAGCCGCCCACTCTAGGGGCGAGCCTGCGCCCCTACCGGGCGGAGTTGCTGGCGCTGCTGGCCTGGGGCCTAGTTACGGTCGTGGGCGTGCACTGGGCTGCCGGCCGCCTGCGGGCCAGCTAGGTGGCCGCTGTTTACCGGACTTCTCCGCTTCCAGGGAGCTAGCCGGCCCTCCTTTTTTCGCTTTGCTGTATGTGGAAAACCGTTTTTGCGCACGAATGGCGCCTCTTTTGGCGCAACCGGCTGCTGGTCGGCGGGGCGCTGTTTTTGCTGCTAGCCGGCGGCTACGGCCTATGGGCCGGCCACGCCTTTGCGCAGGCACAACGCGCCGTGCTGCGCAGCATCGAGGCCGACCAGGCAGCGCGCCTCACACGGCACCTAGCGCGTTTCCGCGCCGATACGCTTACCGAGGCCGGCCGCCGCGACTACCGCTGGGCCCACGACGCCACCCGCACTGACCGGGAGCTGGGCAAAATCGTGTACCAGCCCCTGAGCCCGCTGGCGGCCCTCGCCATCGGGCAGCGCGACGTGTACCCCTACTACTACACCATCCTTCCCTGGGACAACCTGTACCTGAGCAAGAGCACCGAAATCCGCAACCCCAACAAGCTGCTGGCCGGCAACTTCGACCTGGCTTTCGTGCTCCTTTACCTGGTGCCGCTGTTTAGCATTGCGTTCGGCCATACGGTGTTAGCCGAAGAGCAGGCGCAGCACACCTATGCTTTATTGCGGGTGCAGGCCGGCTCGGGGCGGGCTGTGGTGGGCTACAAGCTGCTCTTCCGCTTTGGCCTGACGCTAGCCCTGGTGGGGGCGCTGAGCGGGGCGGGCCTGGTGCTTAACCGGGTGCCCAGCAGTGATGGGTTGCGCTGGCTGCTGGTTAGCGCGTTGTACGTGGCTTTCTGGTTTGGGTGCGTGTACGTGGTGGCGGCGCTGGGCCGCAGCGCCACCTTCAACTCGCTGGCTTTGCTGGGGCTGTGGGTGCTGTTTCTACTGCTCATCCCCTCGGCGCTCAACTATGGGCTGGGCCAGCGTCAGACCGACCCCGAGGCCCTGCACCAGGTGTCGCTCGGCCGTGACCACGAGGGTCCCTGGACCTGGCCCTTGCCCCGTCTCACGGCCACTTTTCACCGGCAGGCCCCGCAGTTTAGCGGGCCGCGCTTCACGCCGGTGCGCGATACCACGGAACTACGTTTTCTGGCTTACGTGGTGTTGAACGAGCAAGCGAAAAACGCGCTGGGAGCCGCCCAGGCTAGCCAGCAGGCCACCTTGTACCGGCAGACTCTCCGCCTCAACCTGCTCAATCCGGCTTTTATGGTTCAGCATGCCTACAACCAGCTGGCCCAAACCGAGCTGAACCATCACCAGGCGTTTTTGCAAGCCGCCCTGCGCTACCAGGCCCAGCGCCGCGATTATGGCTTTGCCTACGCTCTAAGCGGCGAACCCTTCGGGCTGCCGCAGCTACGCCAGTTTCCAGAGTTTAGATACCAGCCGGCGGCCGTTTCCTGGGCCGATATGGGCCGCAGTGTCTGGCCTTTGCTGCTATGGGTAGCAGGGCTGCTACTGGCTGGCTACCGGCTAGGACGCTAGTAGCTCCCTGGCCGAGCGTAGGGCCCTGGGGCATGCATAGCCAACTGGCTTCACCAAGAAGCAATACCAGAGCCCAAATTTGCAACATTGTTTCACAATTGAAAAGACCTCTTATATTTGTAGGACCGGCAGCCAGCTACCCGATGACACGGTACTTCTCCCTGAAGCCAAGCCGGACGGACGCACTGTAGGTTACTCAGCTGGCTTTGGGGCAACTGGCTTACGCATCCGACTCTTCTCATCTACTTAAGTTCTGTGGCGGTAGTTAGCCTGGGGCACCAGCCATTATTGGAAATCAGTCGCTGGCGCCGGGGGCCATATTCCCCGCCCCCCCTGGCCCCACGCTTGACGTTAAGCCAAACCCTGACTATGCCCCTTTACCCATCAGCTCAGTAAGCACCTTCGCGTTTATGACTGCCGACGACGTATTGCTTACCCTGCGGCATCATGCCGTGCGCCTCACGGCCATCCGCCGGTCAATACTGGGGGCCTTGCTGCAATCACCCTTCGCCCTCTCCCGCACCGAAATCGAGCACTGCCTGGCCCTCGACCGCGTGACGGTGTACCGCACGCTGCGCACCTTCGAGGAAAAAGGCATTGTGCACCGCATCGTCGACCATTCCGAAACCGTGCGCTATGCCGCGGCCCGTCTTGATGCCGTCTCACCCGCTTTGGCCAATGACCACGTGCACTTCAAATGCACGGCCTGCCAGCACATCTACTGCCTGAACCAGGTGCCCGTGCCAGCCGTGGCGCTACCCGGCGCCTACCAGGTACTGCGTAGCGACCATCTACTGTCTGGCATCTGTGGGCAGTGCCACCCGTTGGAGACCACTGCTGCTTATCGGCTGCCGGTAGCGGAACTGGCCGTAGCCGCGGCCAGCTAGCGTAGCGCGAAGCGTAAGGCAGCCGCCAGCCTACCGCATATTTTGCTTATATTTGCAACGTCAGTGCAATTACCGGTCATATGTTGCGTTTCTATCGCTTATTCTCCGCTACCGTTTTGCGTTTGTTGGATGGATAGGGAAGTTGCCCAACAAATGGCTGTTCGGCCAAACGACACTGAAGCTTATTTGGAAGAATTGGAGAATTTTGCGGGCGCAGGCGTGGCATACGCACGGAGCGGGGTGCGCACGCGTAGGTTGTGTAGGCCGCAGGCCACGACCATGACCGTGTCGCGCCGCCATTCTCCGCGCAGTCGCGCCGTGTCGGCCACTATGCGCAGGCGCTTGATGCCGCTGTGCGCGTGTTCGGTGACGACGCGTAACGGGCTCAGCAACTGGTTATAAAGTTGTTGCGAAAACGTCAGCTCCCGCTTCGGCGGCTTCTTGTGGGGCATCTCCACCAGCACCCCGGCCGGCAGATGCAACGCATAGTCGTCGGCCAGGCGTTTATCGTGCTGCCGGCCGCCCTCGGTGGGCGAGAGGTACTGCACGTACTGCGTTGCGTCACAAAGCGTCATATTCTTCACGCGGTGGGCTTTTTTTAGTGCTGTACTCCTCGCTCTGCGCTTCGTAATCCGCCTTGCGCGGCACGCCCCGCTCCACCCCATCGTAGGCGAACACGGGCGCGGGGTGCGCGGCTAGGCGTTGGGCCAACGCGGCCCCGTCGCGCACGGGCAGCAGCCCACCACGGGCCAGCACCTGGTTAAGCACGCCCAGCAAGGCGGTCGCCAACTGGCTCACGCGGGCTTGCGAGACACCGAAGCTGGCGGCCTGGTGTTGCTTTTCAAATAGATAAGCAGAAAAACAACTTCATGGCGCTGCCCGCCAGTACGGCGTTGGGCCGCTCGCGATGGGCGACAAACTGCCGCCGTTTCCCGTCCAGCGTATGCCAGCGGTGGTGGCGCTCCCAGGCCGGGGCGAAGCCCATGAGTAAGTCGTCAAATTCAGCCACGCGCAGGCTGGTCAGGGCCAGGAACTGGCGCGGCTTCTCGCGCAGAGCTATAAAATCCATGCGTAAAACTACGGCTGGCGTTCGCGGGCTAACTTAGCCACCTTTTCCGAATCAAGTCTAATATCGCCACTACCTTAAGTGTCGCACCTCCCGCAATAATTCTAAGGCTGCTTGCAGCACGGCGCTATCGGCGGGTTGTAAGAAGCGCATGCCCGTGCCCTCCTGCTCCATCCGCTGAGCTAGGGGCTCTAAGGTCGGGCCCGGGGACGTTGGCCCCCGCAGGTCTACCAGTTCGCCGACCAGGCTAAAGCCTGTGGTGGAGCCCTGCTTGACCCAGAGCATCTCGTAGTGAACTTCGGCCGTAAAATCCGGGCACAGGGTGGTGAAGTGCCCGACCGGCGCGGCTAACCGTTGGGCCAGCGAGCGGCTGGCAAATGTGCTGCTATCCACCTTTCCCGACTGCCGGTAGGCGAAGGCAGTGAATCGGTCTGGGCCTCGCTGCACCAGCCGCAGGCAGCGGGCCTTATCGGGGTGACCGCCGGCAGTGCTCAGGTAGAGCAGCGTGTAGGGAGCGCCTACGTGCCGGGCAAAGTCCTGCACTGCGGCGTAAGCCACGGTGGTATCAGCCGCGGCGTAGGTGGCTGGCCCCTTTACCTGCAGCACGCGGCATGTGGATGAGACCGGGGCGGATATGCGTGGGGTGGTGCATGCCCCAAGGGCGGCCTCCAGAAAGCGGTAGCGGCTCATAGGTTTTCGGTCACGGAGAAGATGGCAATGGCTTTTTTTAAAATATCCAGCTCTTGCGCCTGCCGCCGAGCCAAGGCCCGCAGTTGGCGCAATTCAGCCGCCGTCGCGGGGTCTAGTTCCGCGCCTCGGGCAGCGGCCACCGGCGTGAGCGCCTCTTTTTGCCACTTATAAAGCAGCTTCGGGCTGATATTTAGCGCGCGGGCGGCCGCTTGGGTCGAGCGGCTCTCGCCAGCTAGGCGTAGGGCCTCGGCGCGGAAGGCGGCGTCATAACGCCGGCGTTTGGCAGGTTGAAGGCTGTCTTTCATGACGTTCGAAAGGTAAGACCCTATTCTGTCCACATTTACCCGACCACCTCAGACGCCCACCTACTGAACTTCCTTTTCTGAACTAAGAAGAGCCTATTTAGTAAATAGCTGCGCCAGAATGGAAGAGGCTATTCAGAAAGGGAATGAACCTAGGCGCTTTGTACGCGCTATTACCGACACCATGTAGTAAGTCTATCAGCAGCTTCAAAAGGCAGTTTTTCGACCCGTTTTTTAAGAGAGTATTTTGAACAGAAGAGCACTCGTCCCTATTACTAAGTTGTCGGCTACTACCTACTATACTTTTGTGCAGTATGGGGCACTATACTGACGCACCGGAGGATAATCTGCTGGGGCTAACTAGCAAAGAGGCGTTAAATGAACAGGAGGCCCTGGGCGTAGCTACCGTCGAGCGCTACTTACTCGAAGAAGTAGACTACCCCGTCGAGTTTTCGGTGGCGCTCGTGCAAGAGCTGCATCGGCGCGCCTTTGACCACCTCTACGACTGGGCCGGGCAGTGGCGCCGAACCGTACCCAATGTCGGCGCTTATGTGCCCCCTCCCGCCACCCGGGTACCCCAGTTGCTGTATGAGTGGGCCGATGAAGTACGCCATCGCCAACGCCAGCTGCCGCTCGAGCCTACGGCCGCCCAAGTGGCCGAGCTATTGGCCTACGTCCACCATCGCTTGGTCGCTATTCACCCCTTTACCAATGGCAATGGCCGCACGGCTCGCTTGGTAACCGACTTGCTGGCCTACAGCTACGGTTACCAAGCCGTCGTGCTCTACCAGCGCGCGCACGGCGAAGCACGCACGCAGTATTTAGCCGCGATTCGCCAAGCGGATAACTATGATTTGCGCCCCTTACAGCAGCTCATTAGCGCGCAGCTGCGCCCGTTGGCGTAGGCGCTGGAGCTGGCTCGGTCTGGGCGTAGAGCGCGTCGAGGCGCTCCATGGAAACGGTCTGATTCTCCAACGCCATTGAGGCGTAGACCGACTCTAACACCATGGCTTTGACCACAGCGGGGTTCTGCAAGTGCGGATAGCGGTCACGGAGTTTCATGATCACGAAGATAAGTGCAGGAGTAGGGGAAGTGTTGCGGTGCGTAATTGTGCTGCACCAGGCGATACTTAAAAGCACGCTAGCGTGTCTTATAATTTGCAATACGTAAAGTAACACCGCTGAAAAGCCCTAAGTCGAGACTACGCAAGCGCTTGTCAACCGCTTAACCGCGCCAAAAACCGGTTACAAAACCGCTCCAACCGGTCAGGAAAACCGGTCAAATCGCTCCTAAAAAGCAGGCCTTTCACCTTCCAACGACCGGTTTAAGCGGTTTTAGGACCGGTTGGAGCGGTTTTGTAACCGGTTTTTGGCGCGGCTAAGCGGTTGGCAAGCGTACTTTTCTTTTTCTTCGAGCTACTCGGATTCGCTGCGCGAATCCGATCCCTTACCTTTCTGGGGCCTTCTGTTCTTTTCAGGGTGCGCTCACCCGCTATCTGCTTGCTGCTCGTGCCTACCTGGTTGACTTCTTCGCCCCGATGGCTCCAGCTAGTGGTGCTGCTCTACGGCCTCGGCTTTTTAGCCGGTACGTACACCCATGCCCGCGGCATCCTTACCCACGGGTTTTTAGCCACCCCCGTTCCCCCAGCTATTGGGGCATACTGGGACGCGCTCACCGTGCTGGATCCGCTGACCGTGCTGGTGCTCTGGTGGCGCCCTACACGCGGCCGCTGGTGGGCCGTAGCCATCATGGCCTCCGATATCAGTGTCAACACGGGGGTCTACTTAGCTGGCTACTTTGGGCCGCCCACGGCCCATATGGTCCCCTTGTCCCTCTTCGAGCAAGCCTTATTTGGCCTGTTTGTCTTCGTCACCGCTCCACTACTCTCCGCGGCTACCCTACGGCTAAGCAGCAACTAGCGTCGCGCAGGCCGTTTCAGGGAGAAAATGCTCCCATAAGAAATGGCAGGGGGCTCAATAAGGTGTGGTGGCTGTTGCAGAACGTTCCTACTCGTTCGACTAGTGGTCTTAGGTAGTACGGAGACGTGCTAAAAGCAGCCTTACTGCCGGTTTACTTTCCTGATTTGGCCGCTGGCAGCTCCCCCCAAAGTCCTCAATGGAGTTCTGCAACAGCCACCACGCCTTTCTGATACCCTTTTGCGTCTTGCCTAAGCGGTTGAGGAGGAGCCTGTAGGCGCTTAGAGCCGGAGTTGCGCAGCGACTCCGCTCGCAAACTGGTAAGAATCGGTGCAAACCGATAAGAACGGCTCAATTATCGCTGGACATTTGCCGCGCATTCGCGTAGCTACCCGACCGGTTAGGAGCAATTTGTGAGCGGTTCTCACCGGTTCTTACCGGTTTGCGCGCGGTAGACGATAAGCGGAGAGCTATGTGACTGCGCGGCAAATACCCGGCGCTCCCCGACCGGTTCGCAGCGGTTTTCCCCGCTTTGCGACCGGTTTAGGCCGCTTTGACAGGCGGCGCAGGGGCTGTTACCGACCTCTTCCGCGCCGTCACCCCGCTCAAAAAGACGCGTAAAGAGCCGCTTCACCGCCGCTTTAGCAGCTCGCTGTAGCCGGGGGCCGCTTCCCGCAACAGCTTGGCTAGCGTTCGGCAACAGCCACCACGCTTAGTTCATACCCCCTTCTTATCCTTCGCCGTCAGGCCAGCGCCGGAACCGCTCGGAACCAGTTTGCGAACGCCCACCAGTTGCCTCGCCTTCACGCAGCTGACCTACTCTACCGGTTCAAAGCAGGTTAGGACCGGTTTAGACCGCTTTGTGAACGATTTAAACCGGCTGCTGGGCGCACGGCCTGACCCACCGGTAAACAGGGGTGCTAATTGGAAGCTATTTGTTCTTGGTAGGCAAGTAGCTAAAGGTCAATTCGCAATCCCTGCCAGAGTAGGGATGGGGCAGGGGGCAAGTAGGCTACCTAAAGTAGTAGATATCTCGTTGACTACTAGGAATAAGCAGCCCCCAGTAGCTACTCGGGGGCTACCCGTGCCGGCTGACTTATCCGCGAAGCATTTTCACGGGTTTGGCACTTGTCTAACATATTGGAAGTGGCTGTTGCAAAAGGCAATTAGTTGCTTGTTAGTAAGTTAGTAGCCTATGCTAGGTTACCATCCTGTCGGTACGTCGCTGGTTCAGCTTGTGCCCGCGCACCACATCTATCTGCGCCTGTTCCAGCGCGTCAA